>ENA-ORPD01000586-ORPD01000586.1-human-gut-metagenome-genome-assembly--contig:-NODE-586-length-35853-cov-14.288173_pt1 | contig 35853 bp, 29 predicted proteins | sample MGYA00242143_ERZ509076 | MGnify/ENA primary metagenome ERZ509076 (study PRJEB26280, sample SAMEA2338706) | human gut metagenome | biome: human gut; feature: human-associated habitat; material: faeces... | reverse complement strand
GACGCTGCGCGAGATGTGGAAACTGGTCGCCGCCGTGGCGCTGAAGGATGCGTTGCTGTTCGTCTATGTGTTCTGGGTGCTGCCGCACGATGCGCAGACCGGGCTTACGGCCGCGTCGCTGGGATTCATGATCGACATCCTGCTCACGCTCTTCCTGCTGCTGTCGATGCGGCTGATGATGATCGTGCTCTATGATCTGATCAAGTACAAGTCGATCCGGCGCGAGAACTGTAAGCGGGTGCTGGTCTACGGCACGGGAGACAAGTCGGTGGCGCTGGTCGGACGGCTCCAGAACTCGCCCCACTACCGGATTGTGGGCTTTCTGACCTATGGCAAGCGGCTCAAGAACCATATTCTCGCCGACTATCCGGTCTACTATTTCGAGACGAACGACAACGTCAAATACCTTCAGGATCGCTACGACATCGACGCCGTGCTCTTCGCGACGAACGATGAGGCGCAGCACGAGCAGGAGCGGCTGATCCGCCATTGCACGGAGGACGGTCTCAAGGTGCTGATCGCTCCGCCCATCGACGAGGTGATCGACGGCAAGCTGATGAAGCAGCCGATCCGCGAGATCAAGATCGAGGACCTGCTCGGCCGTGAGGAGATCAAGATCTCGATGAACGAGATCATCGCGAATTTCCGCGGCAAGACGATCATGGTGACGGGAGCCGCCGGCTCGATCGGTTCGGAACTGTGCCGCCAGCTGGCGACCTTCGGAGTGAAGCAGCTGATCCTGTTCGACAACTCCGAGACGCCGATGCACAACATCCGTCTGGAGCTGGAGGAGCGCTATCCGGAACTGAATTTTGTTCCCGTGATCGGTGACGTGCGGATGATCCCGCGCCTCGATTATGCCTTCCGGACCTTCCGTCCGCAGGTGGTCTTCCACGCTGCGGCCTACAAGCACGTGCCGCTGATGGAGGAGAATCCGTGCGAAGCGGTGTTGGCCAACGTGGCCGGCTCGCGCAACGTGGCGGACAAGTGCATCGAGTACGACGTCGAGAAGATGGTCATGATCTCGACCGACAAGGCCGTCAATCCGACCAACATCATGGGCTGCACGAAGCGGCTGGCCGAGATCTATGTCCAGTCGCTCGGACTGGCCATCGAGGCGGGCAAGATGAAGGGACGGACGAAGTTCGTGACAACGCGTTTCGGCAACGTGCTGGGCTCGAACGGTTCGGTCATTCCGCGTTTCCGCGAGCAGATCGCCAACGGCGGTCCGGTGACGGTGACGCATCCCGACATCACGCGTTTCTTCATGACGATTCCGGAGGCGTGCCGTCTGGTGATGGAGGCCGCGACGATGGCCACGGGTACGCAGATCTTTGTATTCGACATGGGCAAGTCGGTCAAGATCGCCGACCTGGCTCGCCGCATGATCGAACTGGCCGGTCTGGAGGTGGACAAGGACATCAAGATCGAATATACGGGACTGCGTCCGGGCGAGAAGCTCTACGAGGAGGTGCTCTCCAATACGGAGAACACGCTGCCGACGTCGCATGACCGGATCCGCATCGCGAAGGTCCGCCAATACGATTACGAGGAGGCCCGGCAGGCCGCGGCCGAACTGGAGAAGCTCTCGCGGGCTGTCGAGATTCCGGACATGGTCCGTCTGATGAAGCGGACCGTCCCGGAGTTCAAGTCCAGGAACTCGCGGTTCGAGGTGTACGACAAGGAGATCGAGGCTGCATCCAAATAATCGGAAAGGTATGGCTGCTGCGTACACGCATCATTTGTTTTCTCCGTACCGTATTTGTCCCGTAGGGGCGCATGTCGATCACCAGCATGGACTGGTGACCGGCTTTGCCCTGGACAAGGGGGTCGATCTTTGGTTTGACGTGACGGAGGATGGTTCGGTCGATTTGCGGAGTGAATCCTTCGAGGGGGAAGTCCGTTTCAATCTGGCGGAGCCGTCGCTTGTCCGGCAGGGTAACTGGGGCGATTATGCCCGCGGGGCCAAGTATGCCCTTCGCAAACGCTTCGAGCTGCATCGCGGCATACGGGGTGTGCTCAAGGGGTCGCTCCCCGTGGGGGGCCTCTCTTCGAGTGCGGCGGTGTTGATTGCCTATGTAATGGCCTTTGCCCGGGCGAACGACATTTCGCTGACGAAGATGGAGGTGGCCAAGATCGCTTCGGAGGCTGAGCGCGAGTATATCGGACTGAACAACGGCCTGTTGGATCAGGCCTGTATTGCGTTGGGCCGCAAGGATGAGCTGTTGATGCTTGATTGCGACACGAACGATTATAGGTTGATTCCGCGCAATCCGAAGATGCCCGATTTCCGGTTGGCGATCTTCTTTTCGGGGCTGACCCGTTCGTTGGTCAACAGCGATTACAACCTGCGCGTCGGAGAGTGTCGGACGGCGGCATGGAACATGCTGGCGTATGCCAACATGCCGTTGAAGAGTTTTGACAAGACGTTCCTGCGCGATGTCCCTCGGGAGCTCTACGATGCGACCCGGGATCGCATGCCGGCCCGTTTTGCCCGCCGGGCCGAGCATTTCTATTCGGAATACAAGCGGGTTCGGCAGGCCGTCACGGCCTGGGAAACGGGCGATTTGGAGTGGTTCGGCCGACTGTCGTTTGAAAGTTGTGAATCGTCGATTCACAACTACGAATGCGGCTCTCCGGAGCTGATCGCCATCTACCGGGCCATGCGCTCGACGAAGGGCATTTACGGCGGACGCTTCTCCGGAGCCGGATTCAAGGGAGCCTGTATCGCCCTGGTCGATCCGGCGGAGACGGAGCGGATCCGTGCCGAAATCACGGATAAATATCTTGCGGAGTTTCCGCAGTATGGAAAAACGTTCGAGGTCTTCTTCTGCACGTCGGAAGATGGCGCCCGATTTATTGAATAGCAGATCGAACATGAAAAATATCATCCTTGCAGCCGGTTACGCCACCCGGCTGTATCCCGTTACGGAGAATTTTCCGAAGCCGCTGCTGGAGATCGGCGGTTCGACGATTCTTGACCGGATGTTGCGGGACATCGACTCGATCGAAGGCATTGACGAGCATATTATCGTCTCGAATCACAAATTCATCGCCATCTTTGAGCGTTGGGCGGAGGAGGCCCGGAAAAGGTACCGGCATCCTGTGACGCTTATCGACGACGGGTCGGTAACCAACGAGACCCGTATCGGAGCCGTGAAGGATCTGATCCTGGCGCTGGAAAGCCGCCGCGTGGAGGACGATGTGCTGGTCGCGGCGGCGGACAATGTGCTCGACTTCTCGTTCCGCGGTTTTGTGGATTATTTCCGGGAGAAGGGGACCAGTCTGATCATGTGCCACAATGAACCGGACGTTGTGGCGCTGCGAAAAACGGGGGTCGTCTGCCTGGATGAACGCAACAGGGTGTTGTTGATGGAGGAGAAACCGCAGGAACCCAAAAGCCATTGGGCCGTACCTCCGTTTTATATATACCGTCGGGCGGATTTGCCGCTGATCCGGCAAGCCGTGGCGGACGGTTGCAAATACGATGCACCGGGAAACCTGGCGCATTATCTGACGACGCGTACCGTGCTGCATGCGTGGCCGATGCCGGGTCATCGGTATGACATAGGGGACGTAAAGTCCTATGAAAGAATCAAGGAACAGTTTGCAAAAGATTTAAAATAATATAATATGAAGATAGCAGTTGCCGGAACCGGCTATGTGGGCCTGTCCATCGCCACGCTCCTGGCCCAGCATCATGAGGTCGTGGCCGTGGATGTCATTCCCGAGAAGGTAGATTTGATAAACCGCCGTCAGTCGCCCATTCAGGACGAGTACATCGAAAAGTATCTGGCGGAGAAACCGCTGCATCTGAAGGCCACGCTCGACGGGGCGGCCGCCTATCGCGATGCGGAGTTCGTGGTTATTGCCGCGCCGACGAACTACGACCCCGTCAAGAACTATTTCGATACGAGCCATGTGGAGGAGGTGATCGATCTGGTGCTGTCGGTCAATCCCGAAGCCGTGATGGTCATCAAGTCGACGATTCCCGTCGGGTATTGCCGTTCGCTCTACATAAAGTATTATCATCAGGGGCTCAAGCGGCTCAATCTGCTGTTCGCCCCGGAGTTCCTGCGCGAGAGCAAGGCACTGTACGATAACCTCTATCCGAGCCGCATCATTGTCGGCTATCCGAAGATCATCGACAACGAGCAGTTCCGCGAGGAGAACGAAGCCATCCGGGCCATTGCCGACATTCCGTTTCTGGAGCAGGCCGCACACCGGTTTGCCGATCTGCTGAAGGAGGGAGCCATCAAGGAGGACATTCCCGTGCTCTTCATGGGCATGAAGGAGGCCGAGGCGGTCAAGCTGTTTGCGAATACCTACCTGGCTCTGCGCGTGAGCTACTTCAACGAGCTGGACACCTATGCCGAGGTCAAGGGACTGGATGCGCAGGCGATCATTCAGGGTGTGGGACTTGATCCCCGTATCGGCACGCACTACAACAACCCGTCGTTCGGTTACGGAGGGTATTGCCTGCCGAAGGATACGAAGCAGCTGCTGGCCAACTATCAGGATGTGCCGCAGAACATGATGACGGCCATCGTCGAGAGCAACCGCACCCGCAAGGATTTCATCGCCGACCAGGTGCTCCGCAAGGCGGGCTATTATACGGCTTCCAGCCAGTGGGATGCGCGCAAGGAGCATCCCATCGTGATAGGGGTCTATCGGTTGACGATGAAGTCGAATTCCGACAATTTCCGGCAGAGCTCGATTCAGGGCGTCATGAAGCGCATCAAGGCCAAGGGGGCCACGGTAATCATCTACGAGCCGACGTTGGAGGACGGGACGACCTTCTTCGGCAGTACGGTGGTGAACGATCTGGCAAAATTCAAGCAGGAGAGTGCGGCCATCATTGCCAACCGTTACGATTCGTGCCTGGATGATGTGGCCGACAAGGTTTATACACGGGATATTTTCAGAAGAGATTAAGCTATGTTACCGCAGAACGTCAAATTGGAAGGCAAGACGGTCCTGGTGACCGGTGCAGCCGGTTTCATCGGGTCGAATCTTGCCAGGAGGCTTCTTGCCGATGTCCGGGATATTCGCATCGTGGGCATCGACAACATGAACGACTATTACGACGTGCGACTCAAGGAGGAGCGGCTGAAAGCGTTGGAAGGCCATCCGGGCTTTATTTTCGTGAAGGGTGACATCTCCGACCGGGTGCAGATTGACCGGTTGTTCGCAACATATCGTCCGGAGGTGGTCGTGAACCTCGCGGCCCAGGCCGGTGTGCGGTACAGCATCACCAACCCCGAAGCCTACATCGCGTCGAATCTGATCGGGTTCTACAATATACTGGAGGCCGCCACTCCTATGACAATGGAGCGTCGGGAGTCGAGCATCTGGTCTATGCCAGTTCGTCGAGCGTTTATGGATCGAACAAGAAGGTGCCCTATTCGACCGACGACAAGGTGGACAATCCGGTCTCGCTGTATGCTGCGACGAAGAAGTCGAACGAACTGCTGGCGCATGCCTATGCGAAACTCTACAACATTCCGTCGACGGGATTGCGCTTCTTTACGGTTTATGGCCCGGCGGGTCGGCCCGATATGGCTTACTTCGGATTTACGGACAAGCTGGTTCGGGGTGAGAAGATCAAGATATTCAATTACGGCAACTGCAAGCGGGACTTCACCTATATCGATGATATCGTGGAGGGCGTCGTGCGTGTCATGCGTCATGCTCCCGAACGGCAGACGGGAGAGGATGGCCTTCCGCTGCCGCCTTACATGGTCTACAATATCGGCAACAGCCATCCGGAGAATCTGCTGGACTTTGTGGACATCCTGCAACAGGAACTGGTGCGTGCCGGCGTATTGCCTGCGGACTACGATTTTGAGGCGCACAAGGAGCTGGTCCCGATGCAGCCGGGCGACGTGCCCGTCACCTATGCCGATACCGCCCCGCTGGAACGGGATTTCGCTTTCAAGCCAAGCACCTCATTAAGAGAGGGCCTGCGTGCGTTTGCGGAGTGGTATGGAAAAAAGAGTATTTGATGTTTTGTAACTACTTTGTCATGTTGATCGACGATAAACTTTTGGATGAGGTGGCTGCGAAGGCGAAGGCGTCGGAGCGGCTGCGGATGAACTACAATCTGCACGAGACATTGGATGCCAAGGCGCAGCGGCTGTTGAATGCCCTGGAGCCGGGTACGGTATTGCCGATTCATCGGCATCCGCATACGGCGGAGACCTACATGCTGCTGCGGGGGCGTATCGATGTGATGTTCTACGATGATACCCGTCGGGAGATTCAGCGCTTCGAGCTTGATCCCCGGCGAGGCAACTACGGAGTTCAGATACCGAAGGGGCAGTGGCATACGTTGGAGGTACACGAAAGTTCCGTGATCTTCGAGGTGAAGGACGGTCCCTATACGCCGCTGACGCCGGAGGACATGCTGTGACGCATGCTGATTAGTTGGTTCAGTTTCACGCATGTTCGTTTTGTATCGTACTTGTAGAATACAAACAGAAGTATCCAATGAGCCGGTAGCACTACGGGATTATACGATTAACCGGGAAACATTAAAAAGTCTATAAAAATATGAATTTGCGAACAGATTATAGCAATGTAAGTTTCAAAAACAACGGGAAACTCAAATTGCTTATCATCGTAGGAACCCGCCCCGAAATCATTCGTCTGGCGGCTGTTATAAACAAGACCCGTAAATATTTCGATGTGATTCTCGCCCATACCGGACAGAACTATGACTACAATCTGAACGGCATCTTTTTCCGTGATCTTAATATAGCTGAGCCGGAAGTGTATATGGATGCTGTTGGGGATGATCTTGGGGCTACCTGCGGCAATATCATCAATGCCAGTTACAAGCTCATGGTTGCGATCAACCCCGATGCAGTACTTGTTCTGGGTGATACCAACAGTTGCCTTTCAGTTATCGGTGCCAAGCGTCTGCATATTCCGATCTTCCATATGGAGGCCGGCAACCGTTGCAAGGATGAATGCCTGCCCGAGGAGACCAACCGTCGAATTGTCGACATTATTTCCGATGTTAACCTCGCCTACTCGGAGCATGCGCGGCGTTATCTTGCCGATTGCGGGCTGCCTAAAGAGCGAACGTATGTGACCGGCTCCCCCATGGCGGAAGTGCTCCATCAGAACCTTGCCAGTATTGAGGCTTCAGACATCCATCAGCATCTTGGGTTGGAAAAGGGAAGATACATACTGCTCTCTGCACACAGGGAAGAGAATATCGACACGGAAAAGAATTTCATATCTCTGTTTTCTGCTATCAATAAAATTGCTGAAAAGTATGATATGCCTATTCTTTACAGTTGTCATCCAAGAAGCAGAAACAGACTTAAGGCTTCGGGTTTTGTTCTGGATAAAAGAGTCATACAGCATGAACCTCTTGGCTTTCATGACTATAATTGCCTACAAATGAATGCCTTCTGTGTCGTATCCGATTCCGGTACACTCCCCGAGGAGAGCAGCTTCTTCACCAGTGTCGGCCATCCTTTCCCGGCAGTCTGCATCCGCACCTCCACCGAGCGACCTGAATCCCTCGATAAAGCAGGATTCATTTTATCCGGTATAGATGAGCGGGGACTGCTTCAGTCGGTCGACACAGCTGTTGAACTCGTGAAGAACGGAGACTACGGTACACCCGTGCCTGATTACACGGACGAGAATGTCAGCACGAAAGTGGTCAAGATCATCCAGTCTTATGTGGGTGTCGTTAACAAGATGGTGTGGAGAAAATTCTAATGAATAAATCGGGAAATGAAAGTATTAGTAACAGGTGCAAAGGGGTTTGTAGGCAAGAACCTCTGCGCCCAACTCAACAATATCAAGTCAGGCAAAGCAAAGTGCTATGGAGACCTCGTTATTGACGAGGTGTTTGAGTATGATCTTGAATCTACGCCGGAACAACTCGACCAGTGGTGCAAGGAGTGTGACTTCGTATTCAACCTCGCCGGCGTCAACCGTCCACAGGACTCCAAGGAGTTCATGGAAGGCAACTTTGGCTTTGCTACGGTTCTCTTGAACACGCTAAAGAAGTATGGAAATAACTGTCCGGTGATGATATCAAGCTCGATCCAAGCCACTCTCGCCGGGCGCTTCGGTACAAGTGAATACGGAAAGAGCAAGAAGGCTGGCGAAGAGCTCATGTTTCGGTATGGTGAAGAAACGGGCGCAAAGGTTCTCGTCTACCGATTCCCCAATCTCTATGGAAAGTGGTGCCGTCCCAACTACAATTCGGCTGTTGCCACTTTCTGCAACAATATTGCTAACGATCTTCCCATCACTGTCAATGATCCGACTGTCGATATGGAACTTCTCTATATCGACGATCTTGTGGAGGAAATGATTTGCGCGCTCAAGGGTGAGGAACACCATTGCGAGTTTGATGGTGTAAAAACAGTGCTGACCCCAGATGGTCGCTATTGTGCCGCTACGGTCACTCATCATGTCAAATTGGGTGAGATTGTGGACCTCCTTCACAAGTTTGCCGAAATGCCAAAGACCTTGATGATTCCTGAAATGCCAGCCGACTCGTTCGCAAAACGCCTCTATAGCACCTATCTCTCCTACCTGCCAAAGGAAAAGGCAATCTTTGACCTCAAAATGAATGTTGATGGTCGAGGCAGCTTTACGGAACTCGTTCATACTCTCAACTGTGGCCAAGTCTCCATCAACATTTCTAAACCCGGAATTACAAAGGGAGAGCATTGGCATCACACCAAGTGGGAGCAGTTCATCGTAGTCAGTGGTCATGGACTCATTCGGATGCGCAACGAGAATGATCCTGATGCGGAAATTCTCGAATATGAAGTCTCTGGAGACAAAATTCAGTCTGTGATCATGCTTCCTGGCTATACACACAATATCATCAATCTTTCTGATACACAAGATCTTGTTACGGTGATGTATTGCAATGAGATTTTCAATCCCGAGAGACCGGATACATTCTTTGATAAAGTAATAAAAGAATAACAATAAACAATAAATAATATAGTTATGTCAATTTTTGCTGGTAAAACGCTTATGATTACCGGTGGTACCGGTTCTTTCGGAAACGCAGTCCTCAACCGTTTTTTGATGACGGACATCGCGGAAATCCGTATTTTCTCACGTGACGAGAAAAAGCAGGACGATATGCGTCACGAATATCAGGCAAAATATCCTGAATATGCAAGTAAGATCAAGTTTTTCATTGGCGATGTCCGCGATCTGCAGTCTTGCAGGAACGCTATGCCGGGTGTCGATTACATATTTCATGCAGCAGCCCTCAAACAGGTTCCTTCATGCGAGTTCTTCCCTATGGAGGCTGTTAAGACCAATGTTATCGGTACGGACAATGTCCTTACCGCTGCAATTGATGCCGGTGTCAAAGCGGTCATCTGCCTTTCGACCGATAAGGCTGCATATCCTATCAATGCTATGGGTATTACCAAGGCTATTGAGGAGAAGATTGCTGTTGCCAAGTCTCGTTACTCTGGCAACACCAAGATATGCTGCACGCGCTATGGCAACGTAATGTGTTCACGTGGTTCCGTTATTCCTCTTTGGATTGAGCAAATTCGTAGTGGCAATCCAATAACCCTCACCGAGCCCAAGATGACGCGCTTCATCATGTCTCTTGAGGAGGCTGTCGATCTCGTTCTTTTCGCCTTTGAACACGGCCAGAATGGCGATATTCTTGTTCAGAAGGCACCAGCATGCACTATCCAGACACAGGCAGAGGCCGTATGTGAACTCTTCGGAGGCAAGAAGGAGGACATTAAGATTATTGGCATTCGTCACGGCGAGAAGATGTATGAGACCCTTCTCACCAATGAGGAATGCGCAAAGGCAGAGGATATGGGCGATTTCTATCGCGTGCCGGCAGATAATCGAGGTTTGAATTATGACAAATTCTTCAAGGAGGGCGAGACAGAACGTAATGTCCTCACTGAGTTTAACTCGAATAACACTCGACTTCTCAATGTTGAAGAAACGAAAGCAAAGATAGCAGCTCTTGAATATATACAGAAAGAACTTAACGGCGAAGGAAACTTCGTTCAGTAAAAAAAGTAACGATTACGAAAGTATTTGATAGCGTATATGTCCAAGCGGGGTAAAACTCATTGGCTCGATTGCATCTGTCACTCCAATAATAAAATGTTGTTTTATATATTTCAGGCAGAACGTAAAGTGAAATCGAACACCAACTAATGGTGTAATTCGTATTTCATACATTCCAAGGTTGTTGCGTTCTTTAGGTTTCGTAGATCTCTATAGAATTACATATAATACGGAATTTATGGCAATTGCAGGTATTGTAAATTCCTCTAGTTTCAGGTCTATATGAACCTAACCATTATTACTTATCCATAAGGTCTGATGTGGTACGTTCAAGGCTTCCTATAAACAAGTTGAGATGATTATTGTTTATACTGAGATCCTACAATGACACTCGTTTGATGATAGAACATTAATTTTTGGTGTAAATAATCTCAACGGTCCGTCAAGTATTGTTGCAAATCTGTGTTTGTTGCTGCTGCACATGTATGACAGAAGACAACTCTTTTTGATAAGCTGTTCGCGATAATATCTCATGTATATGAGTTATGGCAGTCCTTGCAGTGCGGTTCTTTATTTTTGATATGTGAAAACCTATCAGAATTTGGTTCAAGGCATGATCAAGTTCTCCGGAACCAAAAATAATGATTGTTATAGTTTGAAACTATGAGATTGCAAAAGATAAAGATAATGAATACAAACTACGTTGGCTCACTCCCATATGTTGATATGAAGATAGTCAACAAAATAAAAAAGATGCCCCATATAAGTCAAGGTTTTTTAATGAAAAGTTTGGATCGGTAATGAAAAGTATGGTTATGTAGGTAAGTTTATAGTCTAAAAATAAGTCGCAAAACATGAAGGGTATTGTTCTTGCAGGCGGTTCAGGAACTCGCCTCTATCCGATTACCAAAGGCATAAGCAAGCAGCTTATGCCAATTTATGACAAACCGATGATTTATTATCCAATCTCTGTTCTCATGCTTGCTGGCATAAGGGATATTTTAATCATCTCAACTCCGTATGATCTCCCGAGTTTTAAGCGTCTGCTTGGGGACGGCTCTGATTATGGAGTTCGCTTTAAATATGCCGAACAGCCTTCACCTGATGGTTTAGCTCAGGCCTTCACCATAGGTGCTGAATTTATTGGCAATGATAGCGTTTGTCTTGTCCTTGGTGACAATATCTTCTACGGTAGTGGCTTCACGAAGCAGTTGAAACAAGCGGTTAAAGATGCAGATAATGGAAAAGCTACTATTTTTGGCTATTGGGTATCCGATCCAGAACGTTATGGTGTGGCAGAATTTGATAAAAATGGAAATTGCCTCTCAATTGAAGAGAAGCCAACAAAACCGAAGTCTAACTATGCTGTCGTAGGCCTTTATTTCTATCCGAATAAGGTTGTGAAAGTGGCATCAGAGATCAAACCTTCAGCAAGAGGAGAATATGAGATTACTTCTGTCAATCAGAAATTCCTCAAAGATGGTGAATTAAAAATTGCTCTTCTTGGTCGTGGTTTCGCTTGGCTTGATACTGGTACTCATGATTCCCTTTCAGAGGCATCTACTTTTATTGAGGTAGTAGAGAAACGCCAGGGCCTTAAGATTGCGAGTCTTGAAGCCATCGCTTATCGTAAGGGGTGGATAACTGAAGAGCGTATACGTGAACTTGCGCAACCCATGCTAAAAAATCAATATGGTCAATACCTTCTGAAGGTTATTGAAGAACTTAAACATGATGTTAATAGTACAAACATATTAGGAAAAACAGGTCGCTAATGAAAAACATAGTTATCACTGGTGGCGCAGGCTTTATTGGTTCGCACGTAGTCCGCCTGTTTGTAAATAAATACCCTGAGTACAAGATAATCAACCTCGATGCACTCACATACGCAGGTAATCTGGCCAACCTTAAGGATATTGAGGACAAGTCTAATTATAAGTTTGTTAAGATGGATATCTGCGACTTTGATGCATTTTACAGACTGATGCAGGAGGAGCAGATTGATGGTATTATCCATCTTGCTGCTGAGAGCCATGTCGATCGGTCCATCAAGGACCCATTTACTTTTGCCCGTACCAATGTCATGGGTACACTCTCGCTTCTTCAGGCCGCCAAGCTTTATTGGGAATCTCTCCCTAAAAAATATGAGGGAAAGCGCTTCTATCACATCTCAACAGATGAGGTATATGGCGCTCTCGCAATGAATCATCCTGAAGGTATTGAGCCTCCTTTCACTACAACAGCAAGTTCAAGCAAACATCATTTGGCTTATGGAGATGATTTCTTTTATGAAACTACCAAGTACAATCCTCATAGCCCTTACTCTGCATCGAAGGCAAGTTCAGACCACTTTGTTCGCGCTTTTCACGATACATATGGCATGCCTACTATTGTAACCAACTGCTCGAACAACTACGGCCCTTACCAATTTCCCGAAAAGTTGATTCCACTCTTCATTAATAACATTCGTCATCGTAAGCCTCTTCCTGTCTATGGTAAGGGGGAGAATGTGCGCGACTGGCTCTATGTTGAAGATCATGCACGAGCTATCGACCTTATTTTCCATAAGGGAACCATTGCGGAGACGTACAATATTGGTGGCTTCAACGAGTGGAAGAATATTGATATTATCAAAGTAGTCATCAACACCGTGGATCGCCTTCTCGGTCGCAAGGAGGGAGAAGATCTTGATCTCATCACGTATGTAACCGATCGTCTTGGCCATGATGCTCGTTATGCTATTGATAGCACCAAACTCCAGAAGGAACTTGGATGGGAGCCTTCACTTCAGTTTGAAGAGGGTATTGAGAGAACAGTTCGCTGGTATCTTGACAATCAGGAGTGGCTCGATAATGTCACTAGTGGTGATTATCAATCCTATTACGAGAATATGTATAAAGGATGACATGTGATAAAATGTGTGCTATCAGCGACTTACCTATAACAGAGGGGGGCGCAAAATTCGTTCCTCTAATCTTGAGCTTTACCGTATCATCTGTATGCTGATGATTATTGCTCATCATTTTGTTGTCAATTCTGGACTTACATTACCTGAAGGTCCAATGATGTCAAATCCTACTGATGTAAATACCCTATTCCTTTAGTTGTTTGGAATATGGGGTAAAACGGGCATAAACTGCTTTCTGCTTATCACTGGCTACTTTATGTGTAAAAGCAACATTTCGCTAAAAAAGTTTGTAAAGTTGCTGCTATGGATATATCTGTATAAAATAGTTATATATGGAATTTTCTTCGTTACAGGATATGAAAGTTTCTCCGCTGTACGACTATTCAAGCTTATTATGCCAGTGTGGGGATTTCAAACAAACTTCACAAGTTGCTTCATTGGCTTTTGGTTGACGATTCCATTTTGGAATATACTTATACATAACATGACCAAACAGCAGCATAAATTGCTTATACTCCTCCTTCTCGGCATGTACACAATTCTCGGTACAATACCTATGTTTGGAGTAGCAATGAACTATGTTACCTGGTTTGGAATCATTTATTTGATCGCATCGTTCATTCGTTTGTATCCTACCAAACTGATGAATGATACTCGTTTTTGGGGGTGGATGTCATTGATTACGATTTTATTTGCAAGTCTATCCGCTATAGTAATGCAGTATGTGATACATAAGGGGGCGGGATTCTTTGTATCTGATAGTAATAAGTTTTTTGCAGTAGTCGTTGCTGTTTCAACCTTCCTTTGGTTCAAGAATCTGAATATCCCTAATAGCAAAGTCATCAATGCGGTGGGAGGTTCTACGTTCGGAGTTCTTTTAATCCATGCCAATTCTGATGCGATGCGTCAATGGCTTTGGAAAGATACTGTCGATTGTGTGGGACATTACGAACTTCCACTCATGCAGCTAATTTTCTTTTCTGTAGGAGTTGTTTTGCTTGTTTTCTTCACCTGCATATTGATAGATCGAATTCGCATTCGGTTTATTGAGAAGCCGTTCTTTCGATGGTATGACAAAGAACCGAGGTTTCAGAAACTAACAAATCTTTTGATACAAGAATAAATAATTAATGTAGAAATATTAAAATTCACAAAAATGGATAATAATATGGACAACAAACTTATTACAGTAACCAGTCCGTTACTCCCCAATCTTGACGAGTTTAACGAACTTCTCAAGCAGATATGGAACTCTAAGTGGATTACTAACAATGGTCAGTTCCACAAGAAACTCGAATCAGCACTTAAGGAGTACCTTGGTGTTCCTCAGATCAGCCTCTTTACAAATGGTACCCTTCCTCTTCTTACGGCACTTCAGGCATTGCGGATCACAGGTGAGGTAATTACCACTCCATATAGTTTTGTAGCCACGACTCATTCTATCTGGTGGGCTGGTTGCAAACCTGTATTCGTAGATATCGATCCACGTACCGGCAATCTTGATCCCGAAAAGATTGAAGCGGCCATAACCCCAAAGACGACAGCCATCATGCCGGTACATTGTTATGGTAAACCATGCGATGTTCGTCGCATCAAGGAGATTGCAGATATATATGGCTTGAAGGTTATATATGATGCAGCTCATGCTTTCGCTTTGGAGATTCCAAAGAACGAAGTCGATTATAAGCGTGCTTTTGACGAAGCTAAAAACGCGCTTGAGCCATGTATCCCCGTCAAACGGGAGGATCAGAAAGTCGAGACCGAAAGTATCTTGAATTGGGGCGACATGAGCACTCTCTCTTTCCATGCCACCAAGGTTTATAATACTATCGAAGGAGGTGCTATGATCATGCCGGATGAGGAAACCAAGAAACGGATCGACTTCCTCAAGAACTTTGGCTTTGCCAATGAGACAACCGTGGTTGGCCCTGGTATCAACTCCAAGGTGGATGAGATGCGTGCAGCTTATGGCCTTCTTAATCTCAGTCAGGTGGATGCCGCTATTGCCGCTCGTCAGCAGGTAGCTGTCAAGTATCGTGAAGTGCTCCGAGGAATTGATGGTATTACTTTCTTCGATGATATGCCTGGGGTTAAGCACAATTACAGCTACTTCCCAATCTTCATTGATGAGAAAGCATTTGGTATGTCGCGTGATGCTCTTTATTTTAAGATGAAGGAAGCTAATGTCCTCGGCCGTCGCTATTTCTATCCGCTTATCTCTGAGTTCTCTACCTACCGTGGTTTGGAGTCCGCAAATCCTGCAAATCTTCCGAATGCTCATAAGATGGCAGATAGCGTACTTTGTTTGCCAATGCATCATGAGTTGAGCGATAACGATATTGAGCGTATACTGGACTTGATAATGAAGAAATGAAACAGATATATGCCCTTGGTATAGGTCATAATACCCCTGTTTTCCTTGATTTGGCTTTGGCCTGCGGATATGAAATTGCGGGTCTGTATCATTATAATTCTCAACGAACAGGAGAGACCGATCATGGCTATTTTATCCTCGGTTCATTTGATGATCTATTTGCTAAAGGAGATCTGTCTGGATTGAATTTCTTACTTACCATGGGTGACAATAAGATTCGTACAGAACTGTCCGATCACATTATCAGCTTGGGTGGTTCTGTACCAACTCTTATTCATCCAAATACTGTTATATCTGCCTTTGCAAAGATATCAGATGTAGGTGTTTATATATCTCCATTCACATACGTTCAAGCAGATTCTTATATTGGCAGTAATACCGTGCTTTTGTCTCACGTCAATATCTCGCATACAACGCATATTGGCAGCAGTTGTTTTATTGCCGGTGGTGCTGCTATTGGAGCTTACACAGAAATGGAGAATTTCGTTTTTGTAGGTCAAGGTGCTCTCAGTATTTCAGCAAAGGTAAAACGTATAGGGCATCATGCTTATATTGGAGCTCGGAGTTTACTCACTAGAGACGTCCCGCCGAATGTGGTAGTCGCAGGTTCTCCTGCTCGTGTCATCCGAGAAATGGGGCAATCTTGATATCAACAAAGCGAGGAAGATCCGAGTATAAAGTGCTTCGACTTATTCGCAAGATTTTTAGCAAGATATGTAACGAAAAAGGATGTTTGCATGATGTGTGAGATCTCATGGATTGGTAGTCAGATGGTTGATCCTTTTTATTATAAGGGAACAAGCCTTTGGAGATGTTGCTTCGTATAAATGGCTTGTCTGGAATATGGTAGCTAAAGGTGCACGTGAATGATAATTCATACGACTATACGTGTGGGGGTTGCGTTAGAAAGTTGATCAAAAGTGTAAGAAAGAAATAAGAACCAGTAGAGGATATCTGTGGATATAATGTTCGGAAAGTATAACGCCTTTTATGTAGCTCGTATACATTCGTGTCGCGAGATGCATTCGCTGTCTATCATTTGAATTCTAGACCTTATAACGAAAATCAACAGGAGTATTGAAGGAGTGTTATCCTTGATATAAATAATTGATTGAATTAATGTTACCTAATACACTCTCGAGTGTAACAGGTGAGATTTCTCCTACCATTTAAGATATCTTCGCAGCTAAAAAGAAAAGATAGGTACAAATCTTATTACCTTGTATATATGCTCAATACACAGTATACTAGGAAAAGTATGATACGGGGTGTGTGAGGTTCAGGCCGGTTCGTGAGATGGAGGATAATGACTTCGAGACGTTCTTGCTGATCTGTGGCGATTTGGGTTGTTTCTCTCTCGACTTAGAGAATCAAAAGACTCATTTGACGTTTGTTACCTACATGATGGATGACATGGAGCCATGAAATAACGATCCACTCGAGATTCATTCCTATAGTTCTATAGTGATTTTGCAGAGGCAGCCTGTCTGACTGTGTCTCCTGTCATTGAGAATTGTGTAAAGAGATTATCTTCATCAAAACACGTCATCCTTCGCTCGGCATGTAAAGATGAATGTTGCCTCAAACATAAAACACGATTTGAATGTGTAACATTATTATGAAGGTTTGCTGCATGATGAACGTGTAACTATCAGATTTTGGGTCAAATATTTCATACATCTATTCGTCCAAAAATTGAACATGTATTTTTTGAGAGTTTCTTGGCCGTTTATCTGATGAATCACGAAAAAGCAATCTGAAGCTCGTGTATGTGGAAGACTGCGATTAAAATGATAGGCTAAGTATAGTAGGCGATGAAGGGATGGCAGCATTATTTCTACGAGAATCGCTACCATAACATTTTTTAATTAAGACAATTAAATTTACCTACTGGGGAAATCAAGTACGTAAAGATAATTTCCTTCAATGTTGAATTGTTTGGACGAGTCTATTTTGGTAAGATCACAAGCACAATATATTTTCTGATATTGTATGGATGGGACAATACGTTCAAATATTGAGAATGTTGTGCTTCATCTTGAGTTTGCGTATCCTTCAGATGCTATTAAATTAATAAAATTATTTTGAATGGCATCAAAGCGAAATATCCCATAGCATTAGTTTGCATGCGATTAATGCTCTGTGATGTTGAGATGGAGGTCATTGAACATGGGCTTTCGCAATATTACAAGAAACATTTTCTATAAATCTTCAACCACGAATAGACATTATTGATGCTATTGTGTTTTTAAGAAAGATAGAATATAGAATGACGTGTCTTTACAAAGAAATAGTCTCTTTTTACTAACACTTGTGAAACAGAAATGTTCAAAAATCCAAGAACATTCTTTACTGCGATTTGGACAACGAGCAGGACTCATAGATATGGAGCTACTTCTTTTGAATGAAGTTACTGTTTCCTGATTTTTTGCGGTCGTTATAAAAGGACATATAATGGAAATCAAACAATATGCGCCGGTTATCATACCGACATTGAATAGATTTGATCATTTCAAGCGTTGCTTGGAGTCTCTTGAAAAGTGTACAGGAGCTGAACATACCGATGTATATGTAGCTCTAGATTATCCCCCATCTGAAAAATATATTGACGGTTGGAAGAAAATAGGTGCTTATCTCGTAGAGAAAGAAAAGAATAATAGCTTTGCAAAACTTTGCGTGACAAGACGCGAACGTAACTATGGCGTAGGTCATGAAAATAGTAATGGAGCTGCATTAATAAAGGAAATCAAGCCGCTGTATGAGTTCTATATCTTTACGGAAGATGATAATGAATTTTCATTATGTTTTCTTGAATATATGAATGCCTGTTTCCAGCGGTTTATAGATGACGATCGCATTGTGAAGATTTGTGGCTATAACTTCCCTATGGAATTTCCATCGATGTACAAGAACAATTTTTATATATCAAAGCGTTTTTGTGCATGGGGTAATGGGTCATGGATAAAAAAGAATAAAAATATCGAAGATAATTATTATAACCTTGATGCCCTTAGAAACATTATTCTCGATGACACCAAATATAATAAATTGAAGAAGGTGTATCCTCGAGGAATAGACTTGATTCATTCAATGTTGAAGCTGGGAAAGTTACATGGAGATGCAATTTATGAGATATATGCCAACTTAGAGGATAAATATTTCGTGCTTCCTACTATTTCAAAAGTACGAAATTATGGCAATGATGGAACTGGAGTACATAGTCTGCGAATGAATATTGCAGTGAATGATCTTTACAGCAAACAGTTAATAGATCAATCAGTTGTTTTTGATTTTACAGATGATCTGTTTACTTATGAACCTATTGGTTTGATCGACAATAACTATGTTGTTAAAACAACCCTTCGTTCCATATATAAACATTTGGTGATAAAATTTGATTTTTGGCTTCTTCGTCATTTCGGATTCATACCAAAATCAAAATATATCTAGTCAGCTATTGGCATATGAATGAGAATAAAAAGATTGCAGTCAATAGTATAATATTATTCGTTAGGTTGTGTCTTGTTAGCGTTATTAATCTCGTTATGGCGAGATTAGTGTTGCAGGCATTAGGTGTATCTAATTATGGACTTTATAACGTAGTGGGTGGTATTGTTGCATTACTTAATGTGGTGAATACGGCAATGGTTACAACTACTTATCGTTATATAGCCTTCGAGTTAGGTAAAGGAGAAAAAGGGAATACGAATAAAGTTTTCAATAGTAGTCTTGCTATTCACGTTATGTTTGGGTTGTTTATTTTGCTTGTGGGGCTTCCTATTGGAGAATGGTATGTGAGTAGCTTTCTGAATGTGGCTATAGAGAGCATTGGCGATGCTCATTTCGTATTGAGAATCTCAATATTGACCACAATGGTATCTACAATTTTGGTGCCATATCAAGGGCTATTAGTAGCTTTTGAAAAATTCTACGTATCCGCTGTAATTGATATAATCACTCAATGCTTAAAATTGGTAGCAGTGTTTGCATTGCTTTATATTGTCGGCAATAAGATAAGGATTTATTCTGTCATAATGTTTGGATACATTTTTGTTTCATCAATAATGTTTCTAATATATAGTTATCGTAATCATTATTCAACATGTAAATTGAATTTCAATAAAGATTGGAAACTATATCGTGAGATGTTTTCTTTTTCTGGCTGGATTTTATTCGGTGCGATTTCCAGTGTGGGAAAGACGCAAGGTGGTGCGATGATCATCAATTATTTCTTTGGAACATTGGTGAATGCTGCTTTTGCTGTTGCCAACCAGATGGAGAATTTTATTCTTATGTTTTCTCGAATGTTGAGTCAAGCAGCAGTTCCTCAAATCACAAAGAGTTTCAGCAGTGGCAATGAGTCTCGTTCAGTAAAATTGGCAAGTTATATTTCTAAATATACCTATATTTTAATGTTATTTGTAGCCTTTCCAATAATTATGGAAATGGATTTTATTTTGGGAATTTGGTTAAAAAATGTTCCTGATGGAACAACGGAGTTTTGCCAGCTAATGATTCTTGGGGGGCTTCTTGGTTGTATGGGCGAAGGCATACCTGCACTTACGCAGGCGTCAGGAAAAATTAAATATTTTCAATTAATATTATGTACAATTTCACTTTTGGGACTCCCGATATCATTTGTATTTTATGAGGTAGGTACTGTCCCTACATATACGATTTTAATCGTTTATTGTGTCGTTTCTTTGTTAAGTGCCGCAATTAGATTGGTACTCCTTAAACAGATTCTAAACATTGACATCAAGTATTTTATAACAACATCCTATTTGAGAATGCTGCTTATCTCCATTCCTCTTGTAATTTCATATATATTTTTTGATTCTACAACATATTCAATATGTCAGCATGTAATTGCTTTAGTTTGCCTGGAACTATTTTTATTTGTTGATATTCTATTCTTAGGATTAGATAATTCCGAATGGAAAATGATTAGTCATTTTTTCAAAAAACATATCATAAACAAGATAAATTAGCCCAAAATGATATTTTACATCATTATTATGCTATTTTGGTTACTTCTGTATAGTCTTCATTGTAGGATCAATCAATTGAATGAGTACAGATTGTATGGAATGAAGACGCAAGTCAGAAGATATATGTATGTAATTGTTCCTCTAATTTTGATCATGGGATTAAGACATGTAAGTGTTGGGAATGATACGGAACAATATCTTTATAGATATGATAATTCTTTGGCATTATTAACGGATCCCTATGTTGCGACTGAGTTTGGATACAATTATTTAGGCTATTTCTTTCACTACATTCTAGGAGCGGACTGGCAAGTCTATTTATTTTGTGCTAGTACATTTATTTGTATATCTTTATTATGCTTTGTAATTCGCTTCTCTCCTAATGTATATTTGAGCCTATTCTTTTATATGTCTATCGGGTTATTCTATATGAATATGTCTGGATTAAGGCAATCCTTGGCTATAGCATTATCTACTTTTGCTTTGCTCATCTCTGTTGCCAAAAAAGGAAATAAGAAACATGATATTATACGTTTGATAATTTCTATAGCTGTTGTATATGGTGCTTTTACTATACATAATTCTGCATTTATATTTTTCCCGTTGCTATTTTGTACGAATTTTCGGTTTTCTAAAAAGCAAGTTTTTTTTATATTAGTTGTAGCCAGTAGTGCACTATTATTACGACCGGTTATTGTGCAGTATGCAGGTGTATTTTTACCTGTAAGATATCAAACTTATGATCTTAATACTGAATATCTAGCAAATCCTTTGGTTCAAGTAATTCCTATTGTTATACCATTGTATTGTTTAATAAAATCTAATACAGAAAATGATGGTAAATATGATAGGAAAATATCTCTAATGTTTATATTTGCAGCTCTTAATATTTTTTTTATGAGCTTGCTGCAAAGTAATAATCAGATAGGTCGTCTTGCATATTATTTTCTTAATTCCTATACAATATTGATTCCTTATACATTTTATTCGCAGACAAGAAATAATGACAATCGCATTGTTAATATGCTAGTTATATTGGTTTGCTTTATGTATTTTTTGATAAGTGTTCCCGGAGGAACTCTTAGTATTGATAATTATAAATTCTTTTGGCAATGATTAATATATTATGGATTACATATAGCCCGATAGGACATATGTCTGAGCTTTTTATAGGAAAGAGGACTCAAAGTGGAACGTGGGTAGATGCCATGGCCGAATTACTTAATACACATGATGAAATAACTTTATCTGTTGCAGCTCCATATCAAGAGTCTAAAGTTGTGAGAGATAATGGTGTTACGTATTATGGTGTTCCTAACTGTAAAAGAATACGGGGTGCAAAAACGAAGACGAATGAATTCAACTCGTGGAATAATGTGATTAAACAAATATCTCCAGATATTATTATCCTTTGGGGGACAGAGTATGCTAATGGTGTAGATATAGTCAATGTCGCTAAAGCGTGTAGTATTCCTTGTTTGATTTTTATCCAAGGTGTTGTAAAAGCTATAGCGGTTCATGGCAATGGTGACTTGAAGTATTCTACTATGCTTAGTGGAGCATCATTGATTGATGGAGTAAAAACATTAATACTTAAAATAAGGGAAAGAGATTTAATAAATCAATGTAAGTACGAGGAAGAGATAATAAATAAATCAAGTGGAATTCTTTGTGATAGTGACTGGTGTTCTGCCCAATACTTATCAATTAAAAACGATTTACCTATTTATAATGTGTCTTTACCTATTGGAACTCCATTTGTTAATGGACGTTGGACTTTTAATGCCTGCCATAGGAATACACTTTTTTGCATTGCTGGAACAGGTCCCCTGAAAGGGTTACATCATTTGATTAAAGCTATCTCTATTGTAAAAACAACTATACCCAATATACGATTAATTATTCCGGGAGACGTGGTACGAAAGAAACCATATTGGTTGTATCAAAATCCTTATATGAGCTATGTATATCGGCTCATTAAGAAGAATAACTTGGGGAATAATATTATTTTTTGTGGTCGACTAACACCGGAACAGATGGCGGAAAAGATGTTAGAGTCCAATGCTTTTATTATGATGTCTTGCATTGAAAATCACTCTTCAACTCTTCGGGAGGCTATGTATCTTGGGGTGCCATGTATATCAAGTGCTATTAGTTCTGTCCCAGAATTTGTGACACACGGTAAGAATGGATTTTTGTACCGGTATTGTGACGATGAGACTCTTGCATACTACATTAAGAAGATATTATGTGATTATTCTTTAGCAAAATCAGTTTCAGACAATGCCTACGTTTCTATCAGAGATAAATATCCGCAGAAACAGATTGCAGATAAATTAATTTATGCTATTAAAATGGCTCTATCTAATAATAGTAATTCCTGAAAATATCTACAATGACATTTCAATCTCTAGAATACCTCATATTCCTCCCGGTAGTGTTCATGCTATACTGGACGGTATGCCGTAAGAGTAAGGTACTCCAGAACGGACTAATAGTGGTGGCGAGCCTTGTGTTTTATGGTTGGTGGGATAGTCGGTTTCTCGGGCTTCTGTTGCTCTCAGCCTTTTCTACCTTTTTTGCTGGTTGGTGGATAGGGCAGACAACTGATCAACGAAAGCAAAAAATATTGTTGGTGGGTGCCATCGTTCTCAATGTTGGAATCCTTTTCTTCTTTAAATATTTCAACTTTTTTGTGCAGACGTTTGTGGACGCTTTCTCACTCCTCGGAAAGAAGATGAGTGCTTCTACGTTTAATATCTTGTTGCCTGTTGGTATTAGTTTCTACACGTTTACTGCTCTGAGTTACATTATAGATGTCTATCAACAGAAAGTAGAACCGACGAAGGATGTCTTGGCATATTTATCATACGTAATGTTCTTTCCAAGCATTCTAAGCGGACCTATCAGTCGGGCGCAAAAGCAACTACCTCAATATTACAATATTCGCAGTTTTAACTACGATATGGCGGTAAGTGCCTGTAGATCAATTCTATGGGGTGGGGTGATGAAACTTTGTCTTGCCGATCGTTTGGGTATCTATGTAGATGCTGTTTATGCTAATATTGCTCAACACAATGGCTCTACGCTACTCTTCACTAGTATTCTATATACCATTCAAATCTATGCCGATTTTGCGGGCTATTCGCTAATGGCTATCGGTTGCGGAAAACTTTTTGGTATTGACCTTCCGACAAATTTTATCCGTCCGTATTTTGCCAAAACTGTTACTGACTTCTGGCGTAGATGGCATATCTCGCTTACTACTTGGTTTCGCGATTACATCTATTTTCCATTGGGTGGCAACCGTTGCAGTAAGGCTCGTTGGATGCTCAACACGATGATCGTATTTACCATATCGGGGTTATGGCATGGAGCAGCCTATACCTTCATAATTTGGGGTGCAATGCATGGGGCTTATATGGTAATTGAGCGGCTGATATATGGAGATAAGATCAAAACTATTTCGACTAAGTTCTCTATTGCGAATTTTTTTCGATTGATTATTACCTTTGCTTTCGTTAACTTCGCTTGGGTGTTCTTCCGTGTAAATGATCTTGCTGACGTAATGATCATATTCAGGAAAATATTATTTGAACCGGGACGTCTTTTTATGGATACAGACACCTTGGTTTATGCCTTAATGTTTGCATTCCTGATATTCGTCAATGATTTTGTAGAGGAGTATCTAAGCGGAAAGATGAAGATGATGAACAATAAGCATGCGGTGGTACGATGGGTAACCTATATTTTTATGGTAGTTCTGATTCTGCTTTTCGGGGTGCTAGATGGTGGATCTTTTATTTACTTCCAGTTCTAATGACGTATAAGTATGAAAAATAAGACATTATTGGCATTTTGTCTCAAGGTCGCATTGCTGCTGGTGATTCTTTTTGGGATAGATAGACTGGTAGGAAATTTTTTTGTATCAATGAAAAATATGGGGTTGGCTCACAATCCGTATCATCAGTGGGAAAAAACTGCTAGACTGCTGGAAAAATGCGATGAAGCATGCTTAGTTATTGGTTCATCAAAAGCAGAGCATTCTTATGTGACTGAAATGATGTCAGATTCGTTGGGGATAGGAAAAATATATAATGCAGGACAAGGTGGATGTTTCTTCTTGTATCAAAACTGTGTAATCAACATGTTGCTTGACAGAAGAGTCCCCAAAAAGATTATTTGGGATATTCAGCCCGAGTGCATTCCTGCTGACTCGAGAATGAAAGAGTACCAGAATGTACGTTATCTATCACCCTATTATGATTCAGACTCATGGGCAAAGGCTTTTATTAACTCTGAAGATGAACGGGCTACTATCAAGATGCAATGTCATATGTTTAGGTATAATACGAAATTGTTTCAATATCTTCTCCCAATAGTAACAAGGAAGGTGAAAGCTGATAGTGGCTATAAACCTCTGCCTAATGATGGTTATATCTATCCAACACTGAAACTGGATTTAAGTAACGAGGATAATACAGATTTTAATGAATATAAAATAAATGTTTTTTCAGAGACCTTGAGAAGATGTAAAGAAAAGGGAGTAGATATTACTCTGTTTGTTTCACCCTCATTTGTGTTGCCATCAACAAGATATAAGAATTCTGTAAAAAAACTGACTACGGTTGCCAATGATTATGGGTATAATCTGTTGGACTATTCTGATGATGTACACTTTTTGTCAGATTCTACTTTATTTAAGGACGTGAGTCATCTTAACGATAAGGGTGCGAGGATGTATACAAAACTAGTAATATTTGATATAAAGAATAAATGAAAAAGATTCTCTATATTGGTGGTTTTGAGATGCCAGATAAGAATGCTGCAGCTCAACGTGTGCTGGCTAATGCATTGCTGCTTAGGGAGATGGGATTTGAGGTTTCGTTCATGGGTATCTCGAAAGACATTCAAAATGCTCCAAAATTTGTTGAAAACTTTGAAAGTCATCCTGTACCTTATCCTGTTGGTATAAAACAATGGATGCACCAGATTATAACTTTTGTCGAATGTGATGCCATTCTTAATTATAGGCCTAATTATGTCGTTCTGTACAATTTTCCGGCTGTAGCTTCTCTTCGAATTCTGAAGACATGTCACAAGCATAGAATCAAGGTGGTGCATGATTTAACCGAATGGGAAGAGTCTATAGGCTGGTCTCCTTATAAAATTATCCGCAAGTTCGATATTAATCTTCGTATGCACTATTGTATGAAGAAAATGGATGGCGTAATAGCAATCAGTCGATATTTGTATGACTATTACAAACCATACACAAATGTAATAATGGTGCCACCTACCGTTGATTTGAAAGCTGAAAAGTGGAATCGTAATCGAGAACTCTCGTCTGGAGAGAAGATACATTTGGTTTATGCAGGAAACGCAGGATTTGGAGTGAAAGATCGTTTAGATATTATCGTTGAATCGGTAATAAAGCATCCGAATATGCAACTTGACGTAATTGGTATGACTAAAGAAAATTATGTTTCTGGGTACGGGGCCTTTCCTGAAGGCTCTAACAATATTGTCTTTCACGGTCGTGTCCCTCATACAATAGCAGTAAAAGCAGTGCAGGTTGCGGATTTCCAACTTTTGATACGTGATAGTAATCTAAAGAACAATGCGGGTTTCCCAACTAAGTTTGTTGAGTCAATGGCTTGCTGTACACCCGTTATCGCAACTCTTACCAGTAATATCGGCGATTTTCTAAAGGATGGAGAGAATGGCTTTGTGGTGGATAATAGCAATTTATTGGATGATGTACTTGACAAAATCTCAAAACTGACACCGTCGGAGATTATCAAAATGAAAGAATCATGCAGAAGTATGACATCCTTTGACTATCGCGAATATAAATCAACATTTGAACGGTTATTCAACTAAAAATGGATAGACGAAAAATAAGAGATCAGATAAGACTTGCAGGAGCAATCTTTTTCTTTTGGTTATATATTCCGCATTTTACGCTCTATATCTGCAAAGGTAGGCTTCATAAGACCATCAATGTTGATCTGGATAGACGAAAAGGGAAAACTGATTTGCAGATGGGGTATGGAACGATGTTTCTCTATTATCTTCACACTGATCGCTATTTTCGTACCCTATTTTATCATCGCATCGGTCCGATGTTAGAGATGCTGATTGGTTGGTATCGTCCTGGGGATAGATATTTTGTTATTTCGAAAACTACTAAGATTGGTGAGGGGGCATACTTTGCGCATCCATTTGCGAGCGAGATAAACGCAAAGAGCATTGGAAAGAATTTTTCGTGCCGACATCTGACGACCCTTGGCAATAAGGTGGATGGAGACAATGACCACCGACCTACGATAGGCGATAATGTGACACTTGGGGTGAATGTTACTGTCATCGGTGATATACGCATTGGAAATAATGTAGTGATTGGAGCCGGGAGTGTAGTAGTTAAGGATATTCCAGACAACTCTGTAGCAGTGGGTAATCCTTGCCGAGTAATAAAAGCTAATGAATAATACAATATAATGAAAAAAAGAATACTATTTTTAGCAAACCATTTTATTACACTTTATTCTTTTCGTAAGGAGATGATTAATGAAATGGTGAAGCAGGGACATGAATTATACTTGTCACTCCCAAAGAGTGAGGAAAACAAGTACTTCGAAGATTTGGGATGCCATATTGTTGAGACAGAAATTGATCGTCGCGGCGTGAATCCGGTGAAGGATATGAAGTTGATACGTTTCTACAAAAAAATGATTCCCCAGGTAAATCCCAATATCATCTTCAGTTACACCATCAAACCGAACATCTATGGTACTATGGCGAGCAATGGCAAGTATCGTCAGGTGTGTAACATCACGGGCACGGGAGCGACGTTTTTAAAGCGTTCGTTGGTGAGCCTCATTTGTGAGATGCTTTATAAGTTGAGTATCAAGAAATGTTATAAGGTGTTCTTCCAAAACACGGGGGATAGAGATTTCTTTATCAAACGGGGGCTTGTAAAGGATAACTATGCTATGCTTCCTGGTTCGGGTTGCAATTTGCGGCAGCATGCATTCAAGCCACTTCCTGATGATGAGGAGATTCGGTTCCTTTTTATTGGTCGTGTTATGAAACTGAAGGGCATCGACCAGTATCTGCAGGCGGCTGAGATAATTCGTAAGAAGTACAAGAATACGAAATTTTTAATTGCCGGATGGAACGAACAGCCTGAATATATGAAACTTGTGGAGGATGCTCAAAGAGCCGGATGGGTTGAATATATTGGATTTCGCAAGGACATTGACTCGTGGATAGAGAAATGTCATTGCACTATCCTTCCATCACATGGTGGTGAGGGAGTGCCAAACGTGTTGCTTGAATCGGCTGCTACCGGACGAATCTGTATAGGTTCAAGAATTAACGGAACCATGGATGTGATTGAGGATGGTAAGACCGGTTATCTGTTTGATACTGGTGATGCCGAGGATTTAGCTCGTCAGATAGAGAAGTTCATCTTGCTCTCAGCAGACGAAAAAGCTGCCATGGGTAGAGCTGGACGAGAAAAGGTAGAGCGTGAGTTTGATCGTCAAATAGTGATTAAAGCATACATGAATGAAGTCGATAACTGTTAAATGTTAATTTAAATGCTTTGAAACGGATTAGGATTGCACTTATTTGTTGTATGAGTGATTACTCTATTCTAATGTCATCCGGTTTGGAGTATAATTATAAGCAATTATGCATACATGTTTGATCTACGGAGTCATCTTTGTCATCCTTCTCCTCTTGGAGTTATTGTATTTCAGGATTGCTGACAAATTCAATATCATCGATAAACCGAATGAACGAAGCAGTCATTCCTCGATCGTATTGCGAGGCGGAGGAATCATTTTCCTGTTGGGAGCTTGGATCTGGAGCGCATTCTTCGGGTTTCAGTATCCGTTGTTTCTTGTGGCAGTGACGCTGGCTGCCGGAATTAGTTTTATTGATGATATTCATTCCCTTCCGGATTCGGTCAGACTTATAGTCCAATTTGCGGCAATGGGGCTTCTTATTTGGCAGCTTTTCATTATGACTGGAGATGATTCTTTTATCAAGTCAACTGGACTATGGATGAAGATGGGCTTTATCGCTGTGGCTCTTATCGTATGCGTAGGAGCGACGAATATCTACAACTTCATGGATGGCATCAATGGTATTACGGCCGGTTATTCAGCCGCAGTTCTTTTGCCGCTATTGTTTGTTAATCGGATTTACAATTTTGTAGATACCTCTTTCCTGGTTGTTGCATTGTTAGCCATAATAGTGTTTTCATTTTTCAATTTCAGGCCAAGAGGTAAGGCAAAATGCTTTGCCGGGGATGTGGGTAGTGTCGGAATAGCATTTATTCTTTTGTTTGCCATCGGTGCACTGATCGCCAAGACGGGAGATATTACATGGCTCGTATTCCTGCTTGTATATGGCGTAGACGGCTGTCTGACTATATGTCACAGGATTCTTTTGCATGAAAACCTTGGACAGGCTCACCGTAAACATGTTTATCAACTTATGGCCAATGAACTGAAAATAAGCCATCCGGTAGTATCTTTGATTTATGCCCTCATCCAATTAGTGGTATCTGTTGTATTTATATATCTGATACCTAACGATGTTAGGGCACATTGGATGTATTTGTTAGGAGTTTTTGTCCTGTTGAGTGTTCTATATATATTGTTCAAGAAGAAATATTATCATCTTCATGAAGAGTATTTAAGAAATACCTCAAAATAACGATTTTATTATGTTGATCGACGATAAACTTTTGGATGAAGTGGCTGCGAAGGCGAAGGCGTCGGAGCGGCTGCGGATGAACTACAATCTGCACGAGACATTGGATGCCAAGGCGCAGCGGCTGTTGAATGCCCTGGAGCCGGGTACGGTATTGCCGATTCATCGGCATCCGCATACGGCGGAGACCTACATGCTGCTGCGGGGGCGCATCGATGTGATGTTCTACGACGATACCCGCCGGGAGATTCAACGCTTCGAGCTCGATCCCCGGCGAGGCAACTACGGAGTTCAGATACCAAAGGGGCAGTGGCATACGTTGGAGGTGCACGAAAGTTCCGTGATCTTCGAGGTGAAGGACGGTCCCTATACGCCGCTGACGCCGGAGGACATGCTGTGATGGTATTGTTGAGATAGCACAGATAGCATCAAAAGGGTAGGCCGACGATTTGATTCGTCGGCTTTTTTTGTTGCTGAATTGTCCCTCCGATTCAAAGATAAAAAGACAAATAAATCCAATAATGCCGTGGCACGTTGCGCTGAAAACTGGACTCGCTAAATTTGCATATCTGTCAAATCCCCCCCCCTCCTTCTCGAGACATACATTCTGAAACGCCCCTTTTCCTGCAAAGTTACCTTGTGTGGTTAATATTACCATGTTGAGGATTTTTTAATATTTCCGAGGAGGTCGTACTACAACCGGATTATACGAACAATGGGCATTGACCTACAAAAGACTTGATTGATATGCGGGATTCCTGTCTTCTTCGGTTATCTCCCTTATAATTCTGCATGGCACTCCAGCCGCAATTACGTTCTCAGGAATATCTGTTGTCACAACACTGCCTGCTCCAATTATGGAGTTTTTGCCAATAGTAACACCTCCCATAATATGGACGCCTGCGCCTACCCAAACATTGTCCCCTATAGTTATAGGTTTTGAATAACATCCGCCCGCCACTCTGTCGTCTGGATGTATTGCATGATTGCCAGCATATAATCCGACACGTGGACCGAACAAAACATTATTTCCTATTACAACGCGATTGCAGTCCAATATAACGCAATCAAAATTTGCAAAGAAATTGTTTCCGATGCAGATATTGCTGCCAAACTCACATCTGAAATAGGGCTCAAAATTCACATTCTCACCCATGTCTCCTAATATCTCTCTCAGTATACTCTCACGAACCCGTTGCTCTTCCCCATAGCTGTTGTTATAGCGGTTGGTCAACAGTACGGCATCGCGTCTCTTTTTTGTCAGTTCACTTGATAAATCGTTGTACATTTTCCCGGACAGCATCCTTTGCCACAGTTCTTCATTTCTCATATTAAACTTCTTTCTTTATTATTGACTTCCTTATGCTGTTATATCATTAGAGTTCTAAAAAGGGTGTCTGGCCGGGGGCTCAGATTCTTCAGATATGCAAATATAGCGATTCCTGGTTTCGGAGCGACACGCCGCAGCGTGTTGCTCTCTTTTTTTGCCTTTCAGTCGGGGAGTAATCCCCGGTTCAGAGCGATCCGGAGGACCGGCCTCCGGTATGATCTCCTATCCATGGCCGTTTTGCCTATCGGCAGCAGATCCGCCTCCATGTTGGACATGGCTTTCGGCATGGTTATCCGTTGGTTTACATGAAAAAAATGCTATATTTGCATATGCATGGGTTTGGAGCGGCTGCGGCGACCTCCTGATCCGAAAATTCTATCTGTATGAGAAAGTTGATGGTTATGGTGGCTCTGCTGGCTGCGGGCCATATCGCAACGGCCCAGAAGATCAGCGATTATACGCTCCATATCAGCAAAACCGGTCAGGAGGCGGCCAATCTCCATGTCGCGTGCTCTTTTGAGGTGGATTTTCAGGGGACGGACAGCATATCCATGTATTTCGGCGGCGGGCAGGAGTTTTCGATTGACAAGCTGAAGATGCATGGCGACGGGTATGAATACACATACGACTATACACAGAAGAAGATTGTAATCCGCAGAAAAGACGACCAGACGGTGCGTGTCGGCATGGATTACGATTACACCAATCTGTCGGCGTTCTTCATCTACGGAGAGGGTGATGCCGAATTGTGGGAGACCAGCTTCGGCGAATATTTCTATCCGTATGTGCCGAACACCTGCATGGATGTCGCCATCGAGGTGGAGACGCCCGATTCACTCTCTTTTCTATGCTCCTACCCGTTGGCGGCGAACTCTGCTACGAGATACAGCGGCTCGTTAAGGCATATCCTCTCCCAGTCGCTCACGCTGGCCTTTCTGCGCACCGACGCTTATCAGCGGACAGAGGCGGAGCTCCCCGGCGAGGTCGCCGTCTACCAGATCAAGGGGATGCAATGCGGCCGTGAGCGATACGACGAACTGCTTGAGCTGACCGGGGCCAGTATCGCATTTTTCAGCGAGGTGTATGGCGAAGACTATATCTCCGCGGAACGGAATGTGACGGCGCTTCCGGCCTATCTGTTTCATAACGGTAAGGGGTTCAGCAACCGATACAACATCGGCTTTATCTCCGCATCGCAGGAGAAGTTCTCCACCAGCCCCGACATCTATCCGCTGGTGCACGAAATCGGACACCGCTGGCTGGGTGAATGGACCCTGCTGATTGACGACGGTGAGCCGGGAGCCTATTTCATCAAGGAGTCGCTCAATGAGTTTATGACGCTCTTGTTTATCCGTCATTATTATGGCGCTGAAACATACGAAAAACAGCTCGACTGGTGCCGGTCGGAATACGGGAAGATCAAGGGCACGCCTCAGGACGAGCCGATCGTCGACGTTGTCGTTAACAACAACAATACGGTGGTCTACAGGAAAGGGCCGCTGGTTCTGGATCGCCTGGCGAAGGAGATCGGCTATGACGAACTGGCGGGCATCATTGCCGGCTTCTATCGGGAATACGCCGGGAAGTATCCGTTGAAATATACGGACTTCATTGATATGGTCAACGCAAGTCATGCGGGTGCCGGAGACACGCTCCGGCAACTGCTGACCGCAAAATCGCTGTGACCGGAACAAAGTCCCGGTCTGGCGGCGGGCAGAAGTCCGCATGATTCCGAAATTCTGACTACAGACAGCAGACAAGGGCGCATTTGTCGGGCCATGCGGGTGGGCGGTTGCTCGTTAACTGCACACTTCATCGGACAGCATCCAATGCCGTCTCCAGCGTGCGGTCACGGCCCGTCATGCGATCGGAGGCGTAGTGGGGGACGATCCGGTCGGGTACGATGCCGCGGGCGTGGTGCGGCTCTCCGTCCATGCCGTGCATGCGCATGCCGGTCATGGAGAAGGGGAACAGGGGCAGCGCGAACTGCGTCATGTCGCCCGTGGTCCCGGCCGTCGGTTGTCCGACGATCTCGCCCAGGTGGTAGTGGCGCACCATCAGCAGGATGGTTTCACCCCAGCTGACGGTTCCGGCATCGCACAGGAAGGTTGCGGGCAGGGCCACATGTGGCGCTTTGGCCCGGAGGGTTTCTGACCCGATGCGCCACGCCACACCCTCCTGGAAGGGGAAGCGGGTGATTGGCACCTCTGTCGCCGGGGCTGCCGCGTCGGCGGTGATCAGATGCGCCAGAATGGCCTCGAAACGGACCGAAGGAAGGCCGCGCAGGTCGAAGCAGAGCACCTTGATGTCGGGCGTCAGCGCCGCGAGAAACCGTTTCTCGGTCACCTCGGGCGACGAGGCGTCGACGTAGAGGATTCCCTCTCCGCCGCGTCGGATTGCGGGACCCTCCCGCTGCGGCATCGGGGCGTCCGGCTGGCAGGCATAGAGCGTGTCGATGCACTCCGTGCCCGACGGATCGCTGCTGCGGATGACAAACGGTGTGCCGTAAGCCGCAGCGGCGAAGAGCTCGCGGGCAGCCAGCACGTCGCGATGCCCGTCCGTTGCGGCGCAGGTAACCGTCCGGCAGCGCTCCATGCGTTCGGCGGCGGGCCGTCCATCGATGGCGTGGAGCACGCGCTAGGAAGCTCCGGCCGTGCGGATGAGCAGCGTGTCGTTCACGCATGCCGTCTCAACGTCCGCATAACAGGCGGGCGGGTAGGTCGATCGGAGGCCGGAATCTGTTAACATGTTGGCCTCAAATACCAATGGCAGCAAAGCTGTGTTGGTTCGACCCTGTCTCCGGTACCGGTTAGATTGCTAATGATGGTGATTAAGCCCTTCCCCTCAAGTGTTGCTCAAGGGTTGATTACAAACCCAAATAATCTGCTATAGGATGCCTTAATTGTGTGGTATATGAGAATCTATCACATGGAATGTGGGTCTGTAACCATCCATGTGGTGTTGACGTCGATGATGACAAACTCTGCGAAGAGCTGGGGCTCTTTATGCCTGCCTCTTCTGAATTTTGATCGGTTTATTCGCTCTTTTTCTTCCGTGTAATGCCCATGTAAGAATTATTTTTCATAAAACGTTGATATACAATGTTAAACATTGCAAAATGTAAGGTGCTCTTACCTCGGAAAATTGAAATGAATACGCTATCTTTGAGTGAAGCAACCAGTAGCAGAATTCATGAGAAGGATTATTCTTGGAACAACCGCAATCTCCCTGCTTCTTGTCGGCTACGGATTCTTGACTTTAACGGCTCTTGGCCAGTCCGGCAATCCGGCGACTGCTTGGCAGGTCGTGGAATCCCGCAGCCGTTACTATGAGCAGGCCTGTCAGGAGATCTCCGGCATGCTTGACGGGAAGTCCCCCGTAAGTATCCGCCGTGCCGTGTTTCTTGCGGAGTGGGCCTATCTGGATGGCAACCTTGATTTTGGGGATTTCTGTCGAGGAATAGACACCGCAGTCGCCTATTTATATCGATTTCTGTCTGTAAATGAACTGGGGCGCTACAAAACCGGAAAGAACCTGGCTCTTACTGAATATTTCTTCCGGCCCTATTCGGGAAACGGATATCGGCCGTTTACCTACGACTTTCAGGATACGGGAGGAGAGACCGATTTTACCAAGCAATTCGTATCCAAGGTCATGCGGACGCATACGGGGCAGTGCCGTTCCTTGCCGATGTACTACAAGGTGCTTGCAGAGACCTTCGGAGCCGAGGCCAGTATCGCCTATGCCCCGGCCCATGTCTTTATCCGGTATCGGAATGAGGATCATCTGTATCCGGAAGAGTGGGTGAACGTAGAGCTTACGACCCATCAGATCGTTCCGGAATCCTGGTACCGGGAGTATTTCGAGATCAGTGACGCCGCTATAGAAAGTAAGGTCTATCTGTCTCCGCTGACGGATCGGGAGACCGTAGCGGCTCAGCTTGCCGATCTTGCACTCGGCTATTTGAACAAATACGGGGTTTACGACGACTTTATCCGCATCTGTGCAGAGAAGTCGCTGGAGCACTACCCCCAAAATCCCAAAGCGTGTGTTTTGTTGGGCAAATCCCTCGAAGCCGCTCTTCTGAAACATCTGCAGGACAACGGATATCGGGAGGATGACTACGTGCGACAGATAATGGCCCGCTCGAAGGCCCTTTTCGAGCGCCTGAAGGCTCTTGGCTGGCAGGATATGGACGAGCAGCTGCAGAAGAAGCTCGAAGCGGGTAATGAGCAGGGGCGGCTCCGGCAGGAGAAGGCCGCAACCCCACAGACAATACCAAACCTTTAAAAACATACTATTATGAAATCGAAATTTTTGATTGCGGCGATTTGTCTGATTACCTTATTTTCAGTAAATTTGGCGTACGGGTATTATCCGGTTTCGCCATATGCCTACTGCATGGGGAATCCTATCAAGTTTGTGGATCCGAATGGCGAGGAGGTCTGGATCCATTATAATAATGATGGCACAGAAGAGAAACTATTGTATACGGGAGGAATGTCATATAAGGGAAGCAACTCTTTTGTATCCCATATGGTTGATAATCTGAATGCGGTATATTCTAATGGAGGTGACAAACTGCTGGATGTGTTGATCGCATCAAACAATGCATACGCTATGGTGGATCAGCCCCCAACAATAGAAGGTGCGGGAGCTACAATTAGGTCGCATGAAAATGGAGGGAAGGAAATATCTGCCCAAATGCTTGGTGCTACACATGACGTTAGGACTGTTGAGGGTACGGCCCATGAATTGATGCATTGTGTGCAGTATGAATATGGACAAGGCGGTCAAACAATTTTCAATGAGGTCGAGGCTTATGTTTTTGGATATGGGGTTGCTTCGAACTATGCATCAAGCAGAGGAGAAGGTTTCGGTTCGATGACTGATATGGGCATTGATGGTTCTGCTGCGGCAGTTGCCTGGCAGACATCTTTTACCGATTTGGTTAATAATGGCTATTCGAAAGCAGCAATGGTTGATGCTGTTTGTAATTTTAAAGCAGGGGCACAAGTGAATCAAAGCGGGACATATAGTACATATCCTCTGATAAGGATAAGCCCGACCCACTCGATATTATTCGACTTTTGGACGGGTAAAAAAAATAAATAAAAGCATATGAAACGAATTTTGCTATTAGGGTCCATATTGGGATGGACGTTGCAGGTGTCTGGACAGGAGGTAACTCCTCTTTTGATACCGCTTTTAGAGAATCAGAAGCTTACTCCCATCGAGATCGAAGCAGACTGTATTTGTGATACGATAAATGTTGTTTATACTGCAGGAATTTACTTCGACAAGAAATTCGGGGAGAATATTCGGATTGATGAAGCCGACCGGGTTTGCACGCGTTCTCTATATTATCGAGATGCGAAAGACGCAGGTAAATTGAAGGATATATCTGATTATGGTAATGAAACCAGATCGGAATTAGAAAACTGTATTTATGAAACCTGCACCCGAAAGTTTCTGGTATGGTTAA
>ENA-ORPD01000580-ORPD01000580.1-human-gut-metagenome-genome-assembly--contig:-NODE-580-length-35942-cov-15.207791_pt1 | contig 35942 bp, 23 predicted proteins | sample MGYA00242143_ERZ509076 | MGnify/ENA primary metagenome ERZ509076 (study PRJEB26280, sample SAMEA2338706) | human gut metagenome | biome: human gut; feature: human-associated habitat; material: faeces... | reverse complement strand
ACGGCCCGACAGCGGGTCGCGGATGGCGCCGCCAAGACAGGTGGACGCGCCGCCGAAAGGCTCTATCTCGGTGGGATGGTTGTGGGTCTCGTTCTTGAACTGCAGCAGCCAGCGTTCGGTCTCGCCGTCCACGTCAAGGTCCACATATATGGAGCAGGCGTTGTTTTCCTCGCTCTGCTCCAGGTCCTGCAGCTTGCCGTTGGCCTTGAGCCAGCGGGCGCCGATGGTGGCGAGGTCCATCAGGTGCAGGGGCTTTTCGTCGCGGCCAAGTTCGTGGCGCATGTCATGCCAGAGGTTCAGGGCCTCGCGTATGTCGTCGGCCACGGGCGAATCCTCTACCTCGATGTTCTCCAGCCGGGTGGTGAAGGTGGTGTGGCGGCAGTGGTCGCTCCAGTATGTGTCGAGTATTCGTATTTCGGCTTCCTGCGGGTCGCGGCCTTCGGAAGCGAAGTATTTCACGGCTTCCATCAGGTCGTCGGTGCTCATGGCCAGGCCCATGCTTACGCGGAGTGCGTCGGCGTCCTCGCGTGTCATGGCGGAGAAACCCTCGATGGCGCCCACGGGCGTCTCGGCGCCGCGTTCGGGCAGAGAGAGACGAGACATATCCTTCTCGCGGTTCTCCACGGCGTTGATCAGGTAACGGGCCACGCGCTCGCGCTGTTCGGGCGTGAGGGTGTCGTCGAAGATGTAAAGGCGTGCGGATGTGATTTCGATGTCGGCGCCGGGCTGGATCAGACGCACGCAGGCGCGGGCGGCGTCGGCGCGCTGGTCGAACTGGCCGGGCAGCGGCTCTACGGCCAGGCTGGGTACGCCTTCAAGGTCGAGGGTGTCGGTCACCGTGTCGGTGGCGCGCTCGCCGAACACCGAATAACGGGTGCTTTCGAGAAGTTCGGGCGAAAAACCGAACAGGTCGTACACGGCCACGATACGCAGCGATTTGAGTCCCAGTCCCAACGTATTGTTGAGTTCGCGGCGAAGGCTCTCGGCCTCGCTGCGGAATTCAGGACGTTTCTCTACAAATATTCTGTTTGCCATATATATAATACGGATAAGCTTTATAGCGTATGTTTTAGTCTCGATGCGGATTTTTAGTCTCCACGCGGATTCTTGAATATGCGGCTGACGTCAGATTACCGTGTCCAGTACTTTCTGAGCCTGCTTGCGGCGGTAGTCGGCGAGCTTTTCTGCCAGTTCGGGATCGGCCCCCGCCATTATCTCCACGGCGAGGATGGCAGCGTTCTTGGCGCCGTCGATAGCCACGGTGGCCACGGGGATGCCGGTGGGCATCTGTACTGTGGAAAGGAGCGAGTCCATGCCCCGGAGTGCCTGCGACATCACGGGGACGCCGATTACGGGGAGGGTGGTCTGCGAAGCGACCACGCCGGCTAAGTGTGCCGCGCCGCCGGCGCCGGCTATGTAGGCGCAGAAGCCGCGCTCGCGCCCGTCCTTAAGCCACGCGGCCAGGGCCTCCGGAGTGCGGTGCGCGCTGTATACGCGCTTGTCGTACTCCACTCCAAAACTGTCCAGAATCTCGAACGCTCCCTTCATTACCCCCAAGTCGGAGGCAGAGCCCATTACTATTCCAACCTTCATCTGTATATCTGATTTTTAACCTTAACTTCTGAGAATAACCTTGATCCCGAGAATAATCCTGATTCCGAGAATAACCCTGATTCCGAGAATAACCTTGATCCCGAGAATAACTTTGATCCCGAGAATAACTTTGATCCCGAGAATAATCCTGATTTCTGAGCTGACTCGGAGATAAAAACGCGCGCAGGCGTACGGCCATGACCATACGCCTGCGCATCGTGATTCTGTTGCATGTCGGATTCCGCGTTATACGCCCGCACACGTCGTTTCTGTCGCATCTGGTGCTGTTCGAACCAGTGACAGTGCAAATACGGATGTTTTGATCTTGTGTTTGGTAACGTTCTGACCGACATGTTATTGACGGCACACCGGGCGCCGCTTGTTTTGTAACGGCACACCGGGCGCCGTTTTCTGTACAGAAAGTGGGACTCGAACCCACACAGCCTCAACGGCCAAGGGATTTTAAGTCCCTCGTGTCTACCATTCCACCATTTCTGCCTCCATCCGAAACCTGATTTGGAGCATCAACACCTCATTTGGCCTCAACAAAGCCTCTTTTGAGTTTCGTCGCAATCCTCTTTTGAGTTTCGTTGAATTCCTCTTTCAAGTTCCATCCAATAGAGACTGCAAAATTAATAATAAATCTTGAATTTTGAAAATATTGACCGATAAAGATTTTCTGATTCCGGTTTAGCTTGTGCTTTCGAATAATTGAATGTTAATGCATAGAACTTATCCGGGTGCAACTTTAATAATGTGTTGTTTTAGCTCTTTAGCACCTTTGGCATTTTATAGCGGCTGGATTGCCTCGGAGAGGCAGTTTCTCAATAACCCCACGATGACTGGAGGACGCATGGCGTCCCGACAGTCTTCGTGGGGTTAGACGCAAATTGTGCAGCTTGGTCGGAGGCCATGCCGCTCGCCTTATCCATCGATACACACCAATCCTATACGGCATCATCGCCGAGCAGTACAGAGACATGGTCTCCGACCAAGCCGTGCCGCACCGATCTTGTCCCACGAAGGCCGATGCAGCTGTCGCTGTCACCGTCCATCGTGGGGTTATTGAGAAACAGCCTCTCCGAGGCACCCCGCTAACAATCATCGGTAGAAGGTAATGCTTCGGAGGAGGGTAATACATCGGTAGAAGGTAATATTTAGCGGAGGGTAGTACTTCGGGGAGAGTAATACTTCGCGGAGGGTGATGCTTCGGTGGAAGGTGGTTCTATTGAAGAGGTGTTATCTATCGGAATGTGGCATTAATCTCAAAAACGTGTAAAATCCGACGTTTGATAATCTCAAAAACGTGAAAATGGCGATAAAATGTGTAACTTTGCAGCATGAACGAGACGATGAACGAGACAGAGATAAAGGCGATACATATAGCGGATTTCGATTATCCGCTGCCGGACGGGCGGATTGCGAAGCATCCGCTGACGGACCGCGCGGCGTGCAAGCTACTCGTCGCCGACAACCGGGGTAATGTGAATCATGTCGTTTTCAGCGAGTTGCCGGGCCTCCTGAGTCCGGACACCATAATATGCTGCAACGACACGCGCGTCATCAATGCGCGCATCGAGATGCACAAACCCACCGGCAGCCGCATCGAAATATTCCTATTGGAACCGGTCGAGCCGCATGACTATGTGCTGATGTTTCAGGAACGGCAGCGTTGCGTGTGGCGTTGCCTGGTGGGCAACCGCAAGCGCTGGAAAGAGGGTGAACTGGTCAAGGAGATAGACGTGAACGGCTCGGTGTGCCGTCTGCGCTCACGCATTCTCGGCGAGGCTCCGGGCAACAGCTTCGACATCGCGTTCGAATGGGACGGCGCCCATAATTGGGCCGACATCGTTGAGGCTGCGGGTCGCATTCCTATCCCGCCGTACCTGCATCGCGAATCGGAGGCGAGCGACGCAGATGATTATCAGACCGTCTACGCCCGTATGCAGGGCTCGGTGGCCGCTCCGACGGCCGGCCTGCACTTCACCGACGAACTGATGGATCAGATTCGCGGCCGCGGCATCGAATTCCATCCCGTCACTCTGCATGTGGGTGCCGGCACGTTCCAACCCGTGAAGTCGGAGGAGATAGGCGAGCATCCCATGCACACGGAGAAATTCACCGTCACGCCCGAGACTCTCGGAGCCATAATCAGGCAACTTGAGACCGGCAAGCCTGTAACGGCGGTCGGCACCACGTCGGTGCGCACCCTCGAATCATTGCCTTATATCGGCCGGCATCTTCTTACGGGGGCCGACAATCCATACAGCGTGTCGCAGTGGGAGGCATACGAATCCGAGCCGTTCGACACGTTGCCGGCACTGAAGGCTCTGTATGACAGGCTGGTTGATTCCGACAGCGACGTGCCGGCATCGATGGAGACATCCATCATGATTGCACCGGGGTTTCAGTGGCGCATCGTGTCGGCGATGGTCACCAATTTCCATCAGCCGCAGTCGACGCTGCTGCTGTTGGTCAGCTCGTTTCTCGGCAATGATGAAAACGGCGCACCGCTGTGGCGCGGCTATTACGACCGGGCGTTAGATAACGGCTACCGCTTCCTCAGCTACGGCGACGCCTGCTATTTTACACGTAAGTGATGGCGATAGTAAAGGTACACTACGATGCGGGCAGGGAGTGGGAGAGTGTCCGGCTTCCCGGGTCGAAAAGCATAGCGGCCCGCGCGTTGGTGTGCCGTTACGTGTATGGGCTTGATACGGAGCTTGTAAACCTGCCGGACTGCGACGATACGATAGAATTGTCCGAGGCATTGCGTCGACTGTCGGAACGAATCGACAAGCCGTTGCTGCGTTTGGAAGAATTCGGCGAACTGCCCCCCTGCGTCATGGAGTTCAATCTGGGCAACGGCGGCACGTCGCTGCGTTTCTTCGTGGCGCTGGCGGCGTCGTTGCCCGGCCTGACGGCATACGTGGACTGCGCGCCGGGACTGAAACGGCGTCCTCTCGCACCGTTGCTTGACGAGCTGAGACACCACGGCGCCGAGATAGAATGTCTGGAACGCCCCGGCTACGCGCCGCTGAAAATCACCGGTCGGCGTCTCACCGGCAATGAGCTGACGGTAAGCAGCCGGCAGAGCTCGCAATTCCTTTCGGCGTTGCTGATGGCCTCGCCATTATGGGATATCAAGGGGGCGCCGATAGTGCCTGACGTCACCGTATCGAAACCTTACGTCGAGATGACGCGCAAGGTAATGGAGAGTTTCTCCAAATCACCGGAACGATACGAGATAGAGGCCGACTGGTCGGCAGCAAGCTATTTTTACGAATTGGCACTTGCCGTGCCGGGCCGCAAATTATATATCGAGAATCTGACCGATGCGGAGCATTCCATACAGGGCGACAGCGAGACGCAGAATGTCTTCGCATTTTTAGGCGTGGGAACGCACCGCGCGGAAGATTCGGCAACTGGGGCGGTGCTTGAAGGAGACGCGAGGGCCACACGCGCTCTTGCCGATACCGGCCTGTCCCTCAGGCTCGACATGGGCGACACGCCCGACCTTGTGCCGGCACTGGCCGTGGGGATGTGTCTGGCCGGCATCCCGTATGTCTTTGAGAATGTCGGCGCCCTGCGCGTCAAGGAGTCCGACCGTCTGCAGGCACTGTGCGCGGAGCTGCATAAGACCGGATTTGCCGTGCATGTGGTCGATGACATCGCCGGGGATGACGCCCCGATGCCCCGGGAGACGCCGACGGTAAGCCTGATATGGAAGGGTCAGAGATACCCCGTGGCCGACGACGAGACCTTCGAGGCCTGGAACGACCACCGTATTGCCATGGCAATATCGATATTGGCAACCCGCTTGGGCTGGCTCGGAATCAAGGACGGCGAAGCGGTGGCCAAATCCTTCCCCGGCTTTTACAATGAACTTGGCCGCCTGGGCTTTAAGATAACCGGCATCCGGATCTGAGTTTTAAGTGCAAATTTTACATTTGTTACACTTATTTTGCAATTTGAAAGAAAAGTTGTACATTAGCGGAAAATTAGGATGAAAAACAACATTATTCATTAAAATCCGCTTACTTATGAGACTTTCCTATCATCTGTTGGCGACTCTGCTTCTTGCATGCGGCCTATGGACTGCGGCAGATGCGCAGACGGTCGCCAAGGTCTCGTCGCACAGAGCGATCAAGACAGTGCCGGTTGCGAAAGTATTGAGCTACAGCACGACCGAGACGAGTCAGACCATTCCGATGACACGCCGTCAGGCCCGTCAGGCCGGCGTTCAAAGTCCCGCATCGCGCCCCGCGCCCCGCGTAATGTCCTCCGCCCCGTCGCTGGCGCCCAACATCGTGCTGCGCGGCGAGGTGGTGGACGCCGACACATGGCTCCAGGCGCCGGCTGCGTACGACATCTCGCAGATCCTCGTGACCAACGGCACGGCATCGTTCAAGAAATTAGGCTCGATGCGTCTGGCCTACAGCATGATGTACGACAACTGGGACGGCATCCTTTACGCCTCGGGAGTCTCTGCCGAATTGGGCGACGTGTCGTACGACGTGGACCTATACCGCATCTCCACCTGGAAGAACTATAAGTCGTGGCTCGGCGACGATCCCACGTTCATAGCGGGCAGCGACTGCGCACGCGACCCCTCCACGGGCGATGTCTATTCCTGCGTGATGGGTGTGAACTCCAAGCCGTGCTGGGCTCAGAATAACTTCCATCTTGTGGACGAGTACACTGCCGGACCTAAGGAAATCATCAAGATTCTTCCCGAGACCCTTATAGCCGTGGGATGTACCAATGCCGGACAATATTACGCCATGGGTGCCAGCGGCAAGTTCTACAAGGTGGAGAAGGCGACCGGCGAGCTGACCCTGGTGGCGCAGACCGACGTGGAATCCACTTATAAGTGCAGCGGTTGTGTCAACGACGACAACAATACGTTCCTGATGACCTACGCCAACGACACGGAGGCCGGCCTGGTGGAGATAGACCTGGCCACGGGTGCCACCGTCACGCTGGCCAAGTTCCCGGACGGACAGCAGGTAGCCGGACTCCATATCGCCAAGCCTATGGCGCAGGCCAAGGCTCCGGCCGTCCCCGGACTTGAGGTCACGCCCCGAGGAGCCGAACTCAAGGCTGACGTAAAGATTACCCTTCCGGTGACGCTCAACGACGGCACCCCCGCCGCCGGCGAGACCTTCACCTGGAAAGTCTACGTCAACGACGAGCCCAAGGGCACCGGCACGGCCAAGGCCGGTGCGACAGCGGAGACTGAAATCACAGTGGAGACTGCCGGCTCATACGAAGTGGCTGCCGTGGTGTCCAACGCCACCGGCGACTCGCCGCAGGCTCTTGTCAAGACATATATCGGTCCCGGAGTGCCCAAGGCTCCCGCCAATGTAGTCCTGGTCCTGGACGGCACGAAGGCCACCCTCACATGGGACGCCGTGACCGAAAGCAACGGCGGATGGTTCGACGCCCAGGCAGTGAAGTATAACGTGATGGACGAGACCGGCAAGGCCGTGGCCACAGGACTCACCGAAACCACCTGGTCCACCACACTCGACGTGCCCGCCGGCACATACCGCCGCGTAAGCTACTCGGTGAAGGCCGTGAACAACAATGTGGAATCCGAGGCAGGCCGTTCCAATGTTATCGGGCTGGGCAACTACACGGCGCCCATGAGCATGAATCTCGAACAGCGTGACAAATTCGACGAACACACCGTGATAGACGCCAACACCGACCGCAACACGTGGCGCTATTACGACGGGCACACCATATATACATATCACGACAGCAACAACGGCGACGACTGGCTGATGAGCCCGCCGGTATATCTGGAAGGCGGCAAGGTCTACGAGTTTACCACCACACTGGCCGCATCCAGCAACTATTCTCCCGAGAAGATCGAGGTGAAGTACGGCACGGCGCCCACCGTGGAGGCCATGACATCCACCGCCATCGAGCCTGTAGAGTTCACGCGTTCGGAGCCCCGCGACATGCACGGCATGCTGCGCCCGGCCACCAGCGGCCTGTATCACATCGGCTTCCACGCCATCTCGCGTCACGGCCGCTACCGCATCACGCTCTATTCCTACGACGTGCAGGAGGCCGTGGATCCGGCCACTCCCGAAGCTCCCTCGGAGATGACGGTGACCCCCGCCGCCAACGGCGACCTGAAGGCCACCGTAGCCTTCAAGGCTCCCGCCAGGCTTGTGGTAGGCACCCCGATATCGGGTAACGTAAGCTGCCGCATCTATCGCGGCGAGACCCTTGTCACCACACTCTCGTGCACCCCGGGCGAGGCAGCTTCGTACGAAGACGCCACCGTGCCCGAAAAGGGAACGTACGAATATGTCGTAAGGGCGGTTAACGGCGAAGTGGAAGGCCTCGCCGCACGCGTGTCGGCATACGTGGGCCCCGCCACACCCGCCAATGTGACGGGCGTGAACCTGTGGCAGAGCGGCATGAACGTGAACATGACCTGGCAGCCCGTCACCACCGATGTGGACGGCAAGGAGATTCCCGCCGCCAACGTGACCTACGACGTTTACCAGGGCATTGTGCATGAGGATGGGCTCCATATCGGCAACAAGCTGAACTCCACACCGCTCACCGACACGAAGTTTGCCGCCGAGCTGGAACAGAATCCCGATGACCAGATGTTCCTGTACCTGCTGGTGCGCGCCAACAACCGCGACTCCAACGGCAGCTTCACCTCAGGCGCGGCCATCGTGGGCAAGCCTTACGAGCTGCCCGTGCGCTACAGCGCCGCTCCGAGCGAGAACCGGGCCATCGTGGCCGGAGGCGCCGGTACGGTGGGCCGTGGCTCGGATGCCGAGTCGATGCATTCGGCCGACAACGACGGGTTCTTCTACTACATATCCAACGCCACCGCCTCCGAGACATATCTGGAGACCGGACGCATCAATCTCAACGTCGAGAAGCCTATCCTGACCCTCTGTGCATGGAGAGTGTCGGGCGAGGACAACAATCTGCTGAACGTCTACGTGAAGAAGGGCGGTGAGATAAACAAGGTGCTGAGTGTCGACAACAGCACGCTGAGCATAGGAAAATGGAACAAGATCCGCGTGGACTTAGGTGCCTACAAGGGTGAGACCGTGCAGCTGCGCATAGGCAGCGAGGCCCGCGGCATAGCGGTGAACTTCCTGGACAACATCACGGTGAAGGACGAGCTTGACTACGACGTGGCCGCCCACAGCATCGACGTTCCGTTGGGCGCAAGCTCGCAGGAGGAGTTCGACGTCACGGTCACGGCCGGCAACGAAGGCGTCAAGACAGCCACCGGCGTGAGCGTGGAACTGATACGCGAAGGCAATGTCGTAGACACCAAGACCATGGCCGATGTGGCTCCCGACGCGTTCGGCACGGTGACTTTCAGGCAGAAGCTCAACTCCGCCGAGCGTAAGGCCACATTCCAGGCCCGCCTCGTGCTTGAAGGCGACGGATACCTTGACAACAACCTCACAGGCAAGGCCACTGTGGCGCGCAACGTTTCCAAACTGCCCGTGGTGGAGAACCTGACGGGCGCCGGCTCCGGCAACGACAACTCGCTGACCTGGGACGCCATCGATACGAGCCGCCCCGTGGACCGCGAGATAATAGAGGACTTCGAGAGCGCGGTGTCCTGGGCCGACCAGCTGGACGGCTGGGCGTTTGTGGACGTGGACGGCGGCGATTGCGGCGGTTTCAAGCAGCTTGAAATCCCCGGCCATCCCCTCTATACTCCAGCTTCGTTCTACGTGTTCGACGCCTCGCTCGATAAGATCCAGGAAGCCGGTGACGCCGCCCTGTTCGCGGCCCACAGCGGCTACAAGTACCTGGCATCCATGTACGTGGTGTATCAGAACGTGGACGACTGGGCCATCTCGCCCCTGATCACCGACAACGAGCAGACCATATCGTTCTGGGCCGCAGGCCTCGGCGCCTCGGACTATGAGAACATCGAGGTATGGACCAGCAGCCTTGACTCCACAGATCCGCAGGACTTCACCAAGCTCAAGGATTATCCCCGCTTCGCAGGCACCTGGAGGGAATACACCGCCAAGATGCCGGCAGGCACCAAACGCTTCGCCATCCGTTCCTATTCCAAGGACGGCTTCATGCTCCGCATCGACGATGTGCGGTACATGGCGCGCATGGCATGGGACAACCTCGTGCTGAAGGGCTATAACGTGTACTGCGACCGCGTCCTGCTCAACGAGGCGCCGCTTGCCGCAGCATCGTTCGCCCACCTGGACGGCGCCGCCGCCGACCACACTTATAATGTCTCGGCAGTCTACGACAAGGGCGAGAGCGAGTTGAGCGCGCCTCTGACTCTGTCGAGCAGCGGTGTCGGCAGCGTCAGCGGCGACACGCAGGCCGTGGTGTTGGTTGACGGCCGCAACATCGTGGTTAGCTGCGAGGATTCCGCTTCCGTGGCCGTGACAGCCGCAGACGGACGCATGGTCTACACCGGCAAGGGCAGTGCCCGCGTCGGCGTGGCTCCCGGCATCTACGTAGTGACCGTAGGACACCGTGCCGTCAAGGTAATGGTGCGCTGATCATGATTTAGAGAATCTCGCCGCAGGCATACTGTATGCGGCGGGATTCTTTATTTAAAATATTTTAACTTAAATTTACTTATTTGGTGACAAAGTTTGCTAAAATGCAAAATATTCCATACATTTGTTGCCGAAAAGCACGATAATAACAACTAAAAGATAAATAAATGAAGAAAATCTTTACACTGATTTCAGCGGCGGTGTTGGGACTGTCGGCATACGCCGATGGTCTGCCGGTGCCGTACATCGCTGAGAATTCCGGTTACGACAACTGGGACATCAAGAACCTGAACGAAGATGCTCAGGAATGGCAGAGAACCACAGGGGAGTACGGCTTTGCCAACTGTAACAAGGGCTTGAAATATAAATATAACAGCTCGATGGCCGCCAATGACTGGGCCATCAGTCCTGCAATCCATCTTGAAGCCGGGAAATAGTATAAGATAAAGTTTGCTTACAAAGCAGGAAATGGCAGCTATGAAGAAAAACTTGCTGTCTGGTTCGGCACCGGGAATACCCCTGAAACACTTCAGCAAGGCACTCAGCTTCTCGATTTTTCCGGAACGGAAGCAGGCGTAACGAAAGTGGAATTGTTTACTCCTACTGCGGACGGTGACTATTATATAGGCGCATACGCTCATTCCGAAAAAGATAAATATTATATCTATTTTACGGGCGTATCAATAGCCGAGAATGTGTTTGTCCCTGCAACTGTCTCGGCTCTTACAGTGACGCCTGACGCCAGTCGCGCTCTGGAAGCCAAACTGGCCTGGACACTTCCCACGACAGACATTGACGGTGCGCCCTTCGGAGACGGTGTCGCAGTTGAGTCCGTGACCGTTTACCGTGACGGCGTGAAAGTTGCGGACCTTCAGGGCACAGCCACGGAATGGACCGACAATGCCGAAAATGGTCTTACATCAGGCAAGCACCAGTATGAAGTGGAAGTGACCGTAAACGGAACCAAGAGTGCCAAGGCTGCCATCAATTCGGCCTATATAGGCCCGGTCGAGGCTTTTGACCTTCCTCTCGTTTATAGCCTCAATGACCTTGCTGCCGATGATTTCTCTGCCTTCTTTACAGTGATACAAGGAAGTGGGTCCAGTGTAAGAAGAACATGGCAATTCACTCCCAGTTCATACTCCGGTAACAGTGTTGTATTGGCCCCGGCTACCGACCAGCCTGAAGATGATTGGCTGCTGTTGCCCGGCATAAAAGTGACAAAGGCAGGTACCTACCGTTTTGGCATTGACTTAAGCAAGAGCGGAATTAAAGGACATATCGATATTAAATATGGTAAGAATGTTGACGGTCTGACACCCGGTATCGCCGGCCTTACCGGTAAAGTAGGCACTTATAAGGAAGACCCCATTTCCAGTCACACATACCGTTATTATACGTTCTCGTTCGATGAGCCGGGAGAATATACCATCGCACTTCACGCCTGTGCTGCATCTGCCGACTACAGCACCTACAGTGTATATGGTTTCAGTGTGGAGGAATGGCATGACGCAGCCCTCAACGTGACGGACCTGGCTACGAAAATCGTAGGCAACGACATAAAGGTAAGCTGGACCAATCCATCAAAGACCTCCTGCGGCAACGACATAACCGAACTGGTGAAGGTTGAGGTTTACCGCGACGGTGAGTTGGCCGGAACCGTTACCGAAGGTCTCGTGCCAGGGGCAGCATGCTCGTTTACCGACGTGGAACCGGAAGCCGGCAGCTACGTATACAAGGTGGTGGCTTATAACGGCGAGTTCGCACCCGACGCCGCAGCACCCGAAGTGCGGTCGGCATGGGTGGGCGACAAGCTGCAGGAACTGCCCTTCAATTACGCATTCAGAAGTGCCGCCCAGAGTACCTACGCACTCTTTACTCCCGAGAAAATCAACCAGGATGATCCTGACTGGACGTTCGGTACACAAGGTGCGGTGCTGGTTTTGGCCCATAAAGATCTTTATACGCCGAACTCCCGCCTTTACACACCTCCTTTCAATTTAGCTCCCGGATATTATGATGTGACTCTCAATATCCAGTGTCCATGTCAGGGGTACCGCATGACAGTAGGTTATGTAACGGAGGCCGACGCCCAAAACATCAAGGGTAATACCACCGTGCAATTAGGAACTCCCTATTCTTCCAGGAACGAATTGTTCCGCATCAAGGTTGACGACGAGGGTCGCGGTATGTTTGTGTTCATTGTTAATGACGTTGTTGCTACAAACTCCTACTATAATCTGACCATTTCCGAAATCAAGATCGAACGCACCAAGATCATCCCGGCCGTTGCCACAGACATCACGGTGACGCCCGCCGAGGACAAGAGTCTGCAGGCTACCGTAAGCTGGACGAACCCGACCACAAGCAATGTGGAAGGCGAGACTCCCGAACTCACAAAGGCTGTGGTTTACCGCAATGATGTGGAGATCGGAACCGTGACTGAAGGTCTGGTCCGCGGCGAGACTTCAAGCTTCGTCGATGAGGAAGTGCCCGAAGCCGGTACGTATACCTACAAGGTCGAGATTTATTCCGCCGACGGCTGCGCTGCAGCTACGGGCGTAGTCAGCCCCTGGATCGGCGCCGGCAAGGATCTGCCGTACGAATCCGCAAAGGGAGACTGGACCATCCTGAACCTCAATGGCGATACAGCCTGGGGCGATCCGATAAGCTGGAGCGAAAAAAGCAATGGCGACCTCAGCATCATGAGCTACAACAACGTGGCTGACGACTGGGCAATCACTCCGCGTCTGAACTTCCAGACAGGTTACCTCTATACCATTTCCTGCTATCCTACTAAGGGCCTGAGCAGCAGTAGCGAAGTGACCGAGGATATGCGCGTTCAGCTCCACTTCGGTACAGGAATCACCGCAGATGAAATGACCATTAAACTTGCTGACATAGGTCCTTTTAAAGCCATTGCGGAGAAGGAACTGTATACTGTACAGGTTTTGGCTGTTGATCCGTCAGAACTTGTCGAGCCTGCAGCAGAGGACGAAAATTCGGATACTCCCGATGTTCCCGACACGAGCAAAGCCATCAAGGTTCCCGCAGGTGTTGGTACTCTCGGACTCCACTGCGCTCAGAAGACCGACGAAATCTACATCCGCGAGTTCAAGGTGGACGGCGGCGTAAACACAAATCCCGGTCCAAGTGTCGGTATCAGCGACATCTTCGGTGACGGCGAGAACCTGCTTGGTGCCGACGCACGCGACATCACGGTCTATGACCTGGCGGGACGCGCAGTCATGAGCGTCGACAGCTTCGAGAGTCTCGATGCCAAGCGTCTCGCAAAGGGCACTTACATCGTCACCGGCCACGTGAACGGCAAACGCGTTTCCGCCAAGGTGGCTTTCTGATAAAGAATAGACCATAAAGGCTTTCTGATAGAGGAAAAGACCAAAGGCTTTCTGATACGGAAAAGACCAAAGGCTTTCTGATAGAGGAAAAGACCAAACACTTTCTGATACGAAAAAGACCTAACACTCTTAGTGAGTAGATGCCTCGGAGAGGCTGTTTCTCATTAACCCCACGATGGCTGGAGGGGGCTCAGCACCCCGACAGCCTTCGTGGGGTTATTGTATGCGGCGCAACTTGGTCGGAGACCATGCCGCTCGCCTTGTGCATTGTCGAGCCGGGAAGTACAGAGACATGGTCTCCGACCAAGCTGTGCAGCGCCATATCTACCCCACGAAGGCCGGTGCCAGCTGTCGCTGTCGCCGCCCATCGTGGGGTTAATGAGAAACAGCCTCTCCGAGGCAACAAATTCGAGGTGACAAAATTTTTATTTGCACGGTTTAAGGATATTAGGTATATTTGCGGTGATTCAAGACTAATAAACCTATATCGCATACATTAACATTCAGATAATATGAAATTTCTAAAGACATCCATAATATGCCTGGGGCTGGTCTCGGTGGCTCACGGGGCGCAGGCAGCCGGCAATGTGCGCCTGCAGGGGGCCATGGTCTACAGCGATCTGTGGACCGTGCAGGACGAGTCGGGCAATTATCCCAACCCCATGAATCCCGGTGTATATACCGTGTCGGCCAAACCGGGCGGAGCCGTGACAATGCTGCACCGTGTCAACGATTTCTACCAGATTAAAGCAGCAATCAACACCAACGGAATATTCTACGCCATCACCGAGCAGGGCGAGGAGGAACAGTATTTCCTTGAATCGTATTCGGCCTCGACGTGGACGCGCAGTTCCAAGGAGGAGATAGACAAGTGCAACGTGCCAAGCGACATCACTTACGATCCGGTGACCAAGAAATACTACGGATTCTTCTGGAGCGACGAGGATCAGGAATATTCGCGGTTCTGCTCCTGGAGTCCGGTCTACGGCGAGGCTGTGGATATCCGCGAGAGCATGGATCGATGCTGCTTTGCCATCGCTGCCAACAAGGCCGGCGAGATCTACGGCATCTGGGGCTATACCGGCTGGCTGATCAAGGTTGACCCCAAGACCGGCCAGTACGAACAGATAGGCACCACCGGCGTATATCCGGGCGAGAACACCAACTCCCTTTGCTTTGACGACGCCACGGGCAAGCTCTACTGGACGGCCTGCGAGGAACGCAACCGTCAGGGTACGGTGACCCGCAAGTCCGGAATCTACGAGATAGACCTGACCACCGGCAAGGCTACGCTACTTCGCGATTTCGACAACAACGAATGCTTCGCCGGAATGTGGGTGCTGCCGTACGAGATGGGCGACGACGTGCCGATGGCGCCGGAGAACGTGCGGATTACTCCCGACGACGTGAACCACACACTGAGCTGGACCGCTCCAGCGAAAACGCGCAACGGCGAGGATCTGGATCCCGCCACGCTGACTTACCGCGTTGTCGACGCCATGACCGGCATGGATGTGCTGACTGATTACAAGGGAACTTCGTGGCAGTGCACGCTGCCGCAGGTGGACGGCCACGCCGCTTACCAGTACACGGTGTATGCCTCCAACGACGAAGGGGAGGGCGAAGGTGCCGTCTCCAACAAATATTACGACGGCCCGGGCTATAACATACCCTTCGTCGAGGGCTTTGACTCCAGGGAATATTTCGGCTACTGGAGCGTAGTCGACATGAACGGCGCAAATACCTGGCAGTACGACGCCGTCAAGAAGAACATATTCAACAAATACGACGACAATAACACCGCAGCCGACGAATGGATATTCTCGATGCCGTTCTACATGGAGGCAGGCAAGACCTACGAGCTGAGCTTCGACGCCAACTGCGAATACGACAACCGCGACAAATACGCCGAGGATTTCGAATTCTGGCTGGCAAAGGGCAACGAGCCTGAACTGAAGACGGAGCGGATAGTGAGGTACGACAAATTCCTGTCGCAAGACGTTCAGCACAAGCGCGTGATATTCACGCCTCAGGAGGGTGGACGCACATGGCTCGGCATCCATACCGATTCGCCTGCCACCCACTGGAACCTTATCATTGACAACGTGGGCATTCGCGAGGTGAACAGTAACGTGCCTACGGCCGTGACCGACCTGAGTCTTGAACCCGGCGCCCAAGGTGCGCTGACGGCGCGGCTCAGCTGGACCACTCCGACTCTGGACGCCAACGGCAACGCACTGCAGAGCGAGCTGACCGTGAGCGTGTACCGCGACAACGACACGGAGCCGGTGAAGGTGTTCGATAACACCGGCACGGGCAAGCAGATGAAATGGACCGACACGCCGGAGGCAAGCGGTATGCGCATGTACCGCGTCGTGGCCTCCACGGCCGACGGCATGGGACCCGAGGCCGAGGTGTCGGGATTCGTGGGCGTCGACACGCCCGGCAGCCCGCAGAACCTCACCGTGACCGAGCATGACGGATATGTGGAGCTGAAATGGGATGCTCCCGTTGTGGGCGAGCACGGGGGATGGTTCGACGCCACGGGGCTGACATACCGCATAGTCCGCAGCAACGACGCCGAGGTGCTTTCGACCGACTGCGCAGAGACCGCATGGAACGACCGCACGCTGGACCTGAAGAAGCAGAACTTCCTGTACTATCTGGTCACTACATATTCCGGCACGCAGAAGGGCGGCTGGGCCAACAGCGCGTCGGAGATATATGGCCGCGCCTACACCGCGCCCCTGACCGAGACGTTCCCGAAGGCCGACATGACATGGTATCCCTGGATTTCGGAGAGCGACGGCCCCAACTATATGTGGGGTCTGGAGGAGGCCGGCGTCAACCCGGAGTGCCCCGACCAGAACGGCGACAAGGGCCTGGTGATGATGGCCTCGACGGCCGACAATGCCGGCGTGACGGGCGAGTTCTCGTCGCCCAAGGTGAACACGTCGCAGCTGGAGAAACCGCAGCTCGGCTTCTGGATATGGCATTCCAAGGCGCAGGACGCCGATAAGAACGAGGCCCTGCAGGTGCTGGTAAGAGTGCAGGGAGGCGAGTGGACGCCCGTGGGCGATCCCATCCTCCGCGACAACGGCACCGAGGGGTGGCAGCGCCATGAGCTGCCGTTGCCGCAGACCGACGCCCTCAGGGTGATGTTCCGTGGCAAAGCCTTGGGCGGAGGCAATATCCATCTTGACAACATCTCGTTCGAGGAGGGTGAGACCGGAGGCGTAGGAGGCGTGGACGCCGATGCGACTGAACCCGTGGAATGGTACACGCTCCAGGGCGTGTGCATACCGGCTCCCGAGGCTCCCGGCGTCTACATCCGCCGTCAGGGCGACAAGACCTGCAAAGTGATCAAGTAATGGAAGGAGCACTGATAATATTAGGCGTGACCATCGTGGTCGGCGTGGCGTTATACCTCGCCGACCGCCTGCATGGCCGCAAACAGAAGAAATCATCCGGAACGGAACCCCCGGAGGCTGCTGAAGCGGCCTCCGGGGCGACCTCCGCCGAACAGCCGGCAGACGAAACCGAGGCACCCGGGGCCGGAAAGCATGGCCCGTTGTGCTGCGGGCAACACCTGGTGTGCGAGAAGTATCCTCCGTCGGACAAGATTGTATATTACGACGACGAGGAGCTGGACCGCTTTGCCGGCCGCAGCAGCGACGACTACACCGACGAGGAGATAGAGGAATTTCAGGAGGTGCTGATGACGCTGCGTCCCGAAGACGCCTTGGGATGGTCGCGGAGCGTGGAACAGAGGCACATAACGCTCCCGCCGGACGTGCGCGACGGTCTGATGCTGCTCATTGCCGAGGCATGAAGAAGAAAATTTTTTAGAAAAAATTGCGAAAAATTTTGCGGAATCGAAAAAATGTACTAATTTTGCACTCGCAATCGGGCGATTAGCTCAGCTGGTTTAGAGCGTCTGCCTTACAAGCAGAGGGTCTGCGGTTCGAATCCGTAATCGCCCACCGATTCAGACGTGAGTCTGTAATTCTTTTCATACTTAGTTTTTTTCGGGCGATTAGCTCAGCTGGTTTAGAGCGTCTGCCTTACAAGCAGAGGGTCTGCGGTTCGAATCCGTAATCGCCCACTCCCCACAAACCCCCCGTCCGTCTTTCCTCTCCGGAGGAAAGGCGGACACCTCTTTATATATCCCGGCTCGATATTTCAACTTGTAATATCAAATAAATGTTTTAACTTTGCAACAAGAACCTGTTTATTTGAGAATATGACACAAATAGTTGTAACTCTTGATAAAAACGCCGATACCACATTGCTCCGACGCATGATTGAGAATATGAAGGGAGTGCTTGGTACGAGCATAGAGAAACGGAATGAGACCACGTCCCAATCCAGATCCGATGCTTGGCTGGAGAAACTGCACAGCATAAAGCGGGACATCGATCCGTCGTTGATAGATATGGACGATGAGCGCACCGGATACATCATGTCAAAATGAAAAAGATCTTTCTTGATACAAATTTTACCCGTAATCAAAAGGATTTAGCTTTTGCTGAAATACCGGTCATGGATGCCACTGAATTCCTCCGGAAAATAAGCTGAATCCATTGTCGGCGTTAACATTTTTACCGGATAGTCTCTTACCTCAACTTTTTTTTGTAATTTTGCGTATAGATTATGTAGACCTTGTGCAAAGGTGCGCAGGGTCGGGGAAATTGCATAATAATCACGAATATACCCATGAGCACAGATATGCACGACGAGTCGGGGCGCGTTCTTGACGAAGCTACCAACTCGGAATATAAATATGGTTTTACGTCCGACATCGACACTGAGATAGTGCCGCCGGGCCTTGACGAGGATGTGATACGCCGCATATCGGCCATCAAGCAGGAGCCGGAGTGGCTGTTGGAATTCCGTCTCAAGGCGTTCCGCTACTGGCAGACGCTGACGCCGCCCACATGGGCGCATCTGGACATTCCGCCCATCGATTTCCAGGCCATCAGCTACTATGCCGCGCCGAAACAGAAGGCGCTGAAGAAGTCGATGGACGAGGTGGATCCGGAACTGGTTAAGACCTTCAACAAGTTGGGTATCAGTCTTGAGGAACAGAAGCGGCTGGCCGGCGTGGCCGTAGACGCCGTGATGGACTCCGTGTCGGTCAAGACCACGCACCGCGAGGCCCTGGCCGAGCTCGGCGTGATATTCTGCTCGTTCTCCGAGGCCGTGCGCGAGTATCCTGACCTGGTACGCAAATATCTCGGCACCGTAGTGCCTTACCGCGACAACTACTATGCCGCGCTTAATTCGGCGGTGTTCTCCGACGGCAGTTTCGTGTACATACCCAAGGGTGTGCGCTGCCCGATGGAGCTCAGCACCTATTTCCGCATCAACGCGTCGGGTACGGGCCAGTTCGAGCGCACGCTTATAGTGGCCGACGACGACGCATACGTTTCATACTTGGAGGGCTGCACGGCGCCGATGCGCGACGAGAACCAGCTGCACGCCGCAATCGTGGAGATAATAGTGGAGGAACGTGCCGAAGTGAAATATTCGACGGTACAGAACTGGTATGCCGGCGACGCAGAGGGACGCGGCGGCGTCTACAATTTCGTGACCAAGCGCGGACTGTGCCGGGGATTCCGCTCCAAACTGTCGTGGACGCAGGTGGAGACAGGTTCGGCCATCACATGGAAATACCCCTCCACCATACTGAAGGGCGACGAATCGCAGAGCGAATTCTATTCCGTCGCGCTGACCAACCATTACCAGCAGGCCGACACCGGAACGAAGATGATACACATCGGCAAGAACAGCCGGTCGACGATAGTGAGCAAAGGTATCTCGTGCGGTCAGTCGCAGAACTCCTACCGCGGAATGGTGCGTATCGCGCCCGAGGCCGACAACTGCCGCAATTTCACGCAATGCGACTCGCTGCTGATGGGCGACCGGTGCGGCGCGCACACTTTCCCGAAGATAGACGTGCGCAACCAGACCTCGACCGTGGAGCACGAGGCCACTACGTCGAAGATAAACGAAGAACAGCTGTTCTATTGCCGTCAGCGCGGCATCGACACCGAGGAGGCGATAGCACTGATAGTGGGCGGTTACGCCCGCGACGTGATGCAGAAACTTCCCATGGAATTCGCAGTCGAGGCCCAGAAGCTGCTGCAGATCAGCCTTGCCGACTCAGTCGGATAGTAACGGCAAGGAGACGAAAAGTACTGAGGAAAACAGATGATAGAAAGAATTATAATAATAGACACGGTCGACCCGCAGACGTTCTACGGGCCCAACAACGCGAATATGTCGCTGATACGCAACCTGTATCCCAAGTTGCGGGTGTCGGCGCGCGGCAACGTCATCAAGGTGTTGGGCGAGGAGGGCGAGACGCAGCAGTTCGAAAAGAAGATACGCGAACTGGAGGCCTGGGCGGCCAAATACAACAAGCTGACCGAGGAGGACATCATAGACATGGTGCGCGGCGAGGCCGTGAGACGTCCCGATGCCGACGGCGTCATCATCTACGGCCAGACGGGACGCCCCATATCGCCGCGCAACGCCAACCAGTCGCGCATGGTCAGATCGTTTCAGGAAAACGACCTGACGTTCGCGCTCGGTCCCGCCGGAACGGGAAAGACATACATAGCCATCGCGCTGGCCGTGCGCGCGCTGAAAAACAAGGAATGCCGGCGCCTGATACTGAGCCGCCCCGCCGTGGAGGCAGGCGAGAAACTCGGTTTCCTGCCCGGCGACATGAAGGATAAGATAGACCCCTATCTGCAGCCTCTGTATGACGCGCTGGAGGACATGCTGCCGCCGCTGAAGCTGAAGGAATACATGGATTCCGGGACGATACAGATAGCGCCCCTGGCATTCATGCGCGGACGCACACTGAACGACGCCGTCATCATACTGGACGAGGCGCAGAACACCACCACCCACCAGATGAAGATGTTCCTGACCCGTCTGGGCATGAACTCCAAGATGGTGGTGACGGGCGACGTGACGCAGATAGACCTGCCGCACTCGGTGCGCAGCGGTCTGCTGAACGCCCTGCGCATCCTGAAGGGCGTCAAGGGGATAGGCGTGATAGAGTACGAGAAGAAGGACATAGTGCGTCACCCTCTGGTGCAGCGCATAGTGGATGCCTACGAGCATCGTGAGAAGGAAGTGGCCGCCGAGGAACGCCGCGAAATGGAGACCGAGGAGAAAGAACAAGAAAATGACTAAGCCGGGAGATACAGTAAGATACCTTAACGAAGTGGGAGGCGGCGTGGTGACACGCGTGGAAGGAAAGATAGCGTACGTGAACGACGACGGCTTCGAACGCCCCGTGGCCCTGAACGAGCTGGTGGTGGTGATACCCGCCGGCCACGCGCAGACGGGCGCGAAACTGATGTTCGACCAGCAGGCATACGACATAGGGCGCACCAACAAGCGCAACAAGCCGGAGGCACCGAAGCAGGCCGCATCCGCAGCCCCGCAGCCGCCTGTAGCCGCGCCCGAACCTGAACCGGAGGATTTCCCGATAGAGGAGACCGACTACGGCGACGCCATGAACGTGGTGATGGCCTTCGAACCGAAGGATGTACGCAAATTGGATACCACTACGTTCAACGTGGCGCTGGTGAACGACTCCAATTATTTCCTCAGCTATCAGTTGCTGGTCACGGGCAAGAATCCCGGCGAATGGAGCACGATGGCACGCGGCGAGGTTGCGCCCAACGAGATAGCCGACCTCCGGACGCTGGAGCATGACGACATTCCCGGAATGGCCAGGATCGTGTTTCAGGCCATAGCCTACAAGAAGGACAAGGATTTTACCGTCAAGGAGCCGCTGAACGCCCTGCGCAAGCTGGACCTGACCAAATTCTTCAAGTTCCATTGCTTCCGTCCGGGCCTGTACTTCGAGACGCCGGTGCTGGAGGTGCCGTTGTTCTCCGAGGCTATCCGCAAGAAAAAGAAATAGCCCGAACGCGTGGATAATACCATGATTATTTATCAACCCGATTATATAAACAACCCGATTAACAATCTCAATTACCAACAACCATGAGGAAACTGATAATGACGCTGTGCGCTGTGGTCATGACGGCGCTGCTGTCGCAGGCACAGGTCACCACCAGCCCGAATCCGCTGCAGGAGGATTCGCAGAATGTAGTGATATTCTTCCATGCCGACCAGGGCAACAAAGGGCTGGCCAACCTGCCGGCAAGCACGGCGGTATATGCCCATACGGGCGTGAACGTGGTGGATGCCAGCGGCACGGAGACAGCGTGGAAATACGCGCCCAAATGGCTCGACAATGCCGAGAAATACCGTCTTGAATACGTAGAGCCCAACGTGTGGAAACTGACCATAGGCGACATCCGTACTTATTACGGTGTGGCCGCCGGCGAAACGGTCAAGCGGCTGTGTTTCGTATTCCGCACCGCCGACGGCAAGAAGGAGGGGAAAGGCACAGGCGGCGCCGACATATTCGTCGACGTGCTTGACAGTGGCTTCCAGCTGAGTCTGAGCAATGGCCTGACCGCGCCCGTGGCTGCCGTGAACAGCAGCATTACCTTTACCGCCGCCACCACGCAGGCAGCCACAATAACCCTGACCGTAAACGGCAAACAGGAAGCCTCGAAGCAGAATGTGACGGAGCTGAAAGTGCCTTACACGTTTGCCGCAGCCGGCGAGTATAAGGTGGAGTGCAAGGCCGTGGCCGGAGGCAATACGCAGACTCAGACCATGACAGTATTGGCGGTGTCTTCCGCCACCGCTGCGACAGACAAGACCATCCCGCCGCTCGGACTGACCAGGAATGCCGACGGCAGCTATACATTCTGCATGGCCGCGCCGCAGAAGCAGAGCTGCGTGGTGATAGGCTCGTGGAACGACTATCAGGCGTCGTCAGCCGGAGTCTGCGAGTACGTGGACCGCATGATCGACGGCCAGCCGTTCCGTTACTTCAAGACCACCATTCCCGCCGGTGTGATTAAAGGCGCGTTCTCCTACTATTATTGCGTCGACCTGACATATAGCGTGGGCGACCCGTACGCGCGCCTGGTGCTCGATCCCTACAACGACAAGTATATCTCGGCTTCCGTATATCCCGGCCTCCCGGAATATCCGCAGGGCAAGGTGCCGAACAATACCTTCCTGGCCTATCACTCCGACACGATGCTGGACTATGACTGGCAGTGCAAGAGCTTCACGGCTCCGGATAAGGAGAATCTTGTGATATACGAGATGCTGTTGCGCGACTTCACCGGAACAGAAGGAAAGGCCGAGGGTAACGGCACGGTCAATAAGGCGTACGACAGGCTCGGTTATCTGAAGGATCTCGGCATCAACGCCATCGAGCTGCTGCCCATCAACGAATTCAACGGCAACATCTCCTGGGGCTACAACCCCAACTTCTATATGGCCGTGGACAAGGCATACGGCACGCCGGCCGACTACAAGCGTTTCATCGACCGCTGCCATGAGCTCGGCATCGCCGTGATCATTGACGTGGTGTTCAACCAGGCCGACGGCTGCCATCCCTGGTACCAGCTGTACGAGCCGGGCAAGAATCCCTTCTTCAACCTGAACGCGCCTCATGCCTACAGCGTGCTGAACGACTGGAATCAGGCCTATCCCTTAGTGGGCGAGCAGTGGCGCGACATGCTGCAGTTCTGGCTTAAGGAATACAAGGTGGACGGATTCCGCTTCGACCTGGTGAAAGGTCTGGGCAATAACGATTCGTATGCCAACAGCGGCAGCGCCGCGACGGAAGCCTTCAACCAGAGCCGCATCGACCGCATGAAGCTGTTGCACGGATATGTCAGTGAAGTGAATCCCGACGCATACTTCATCAACGAGAACCTGGCGGGCGCTCAGGAGGAAAACGAAATGGCCAAGGACGGCGAGCTGAACTGGATGAACCTGAACAACGCCGGCTGTCAGTTCGCGATGGGATACCAGAGCGACTCGAACCTGAACTCAATGAACGCCAAGGATGCGGGGCGCACGCCCGGCACGACGGTGGCCTATCTCGAGAGCCACGACGAGGAGCGCCTGGCTTACAAGCAGGACCAGTGGGGCGTGGCCGGCGTCAAGGGGAATCACGCCGTGTCCATGCAGCGTCTCGGCTCCGCTGCCGCTCAGATGATACTGATGCCCGGCTCGCACATGATATGGCAGTTCTCGGAGATGGGCAACGCGCAGACCACCAAATCGTCGAACGGCGGCAACAACACCGACCCCAAGACCGTGAGCTGGAATCTGCTCGGCGACCCCGACAATAACGGACTGATGCAAAGCTACCGCCAGCTGATCAAGATCCGTCTGGCCCCTGAGAACAAGGAACTGTTTTCCACCACAATCCAGCCTTTCGGCAATTCGCTGAGCGGCTGGGCGCAGGGACGTACCATCAAGACCACGGCGAAGGACCGTGAGCTGTATTGCGTCATCAATCCCAACGTGACCGGCGCGATAACCGTTCCGGTATCGTTCCAGCGCACCGGCAACGACGACTACTGGGTGGCATCCAAGAGCTACGGCAGCGAGCCTGCGTTCGATGTGGCCGCGGGCACCGTCACCGTGCCGGCCAATTCATACGTAGTGGTCACCACGCGCAATATCTCCGGCGTCAAGGACATTACTGTGGCCGACGCAGCCCCCTGGACGGTATCTGTAGCCGACGGCAGCCTGAAGGTCGCCGGTCTTACGGCACCGGCTTACATATATTCCATGTCGGGTTCGCAGTCCGGAATGCTGAAAGGGGACGGCCGGGTGAATCTGCCGCAGGGAATTTATGTGGTGCGTTCGGCCGGCAAGAGCGTGAAGGTAATGGTTAAATAAGCCGATTTTTAACTTAAAAACGGTTAAAAACGCGTATTTTTGAGAAAAAAGCAAAAAAAATCGAAAAAAATGCGTGTATCAATAAAATTTATATTAACTTTGCAACGTTTTTGAAAGCGAATGGCACGGGAGTCGCTTCCCTACCATTCCTCAACCGAAGCTCCGGCCGAGGTTGAAGCAAAAATAACATTGTTTTATTATTTAAAAATTAGAGAGAAATGAAGAAAGTAGTTCTGTCGCTTGCTGTTCTGTTCAGCGTAGCAATGGTTGCTTGCAATGGCAACAAGAAGGCTGAGGAGGCTGTTGATTCTGATTCGATCATCGCCGCAACTGAGGTAGTAGCTGTTGATTCCGACACAGCTGTAGCAGCTGAGGCTGTTGAGGCTACAACTCCCGCCGGTGACACTGTAGTAGCAGTTGAGGCTGCTGCTGAGACTGCTGCAAAATAAGTAGCATCTACACAGGACAGCAAGACGATTTAATCGTCAACATAGGAGAATGTATCGAAAGATATGTTCTCCTAACTTTTTATATGCCGCATACTGGAGTGGCGATGTCCACATCGCCAACAAGAGTACAGGCATATTTACACGGGTGGCGATGTGGACATCGCCATTCCAGTCCGAGACAGCTCCCGTTGCTGTAAAAGTCATAAAGAAAACCGGATTGTTGTTTAATTCGCTCTTATTTGTTAAATTTGCGGTATGAATAAGAATGTCAAGATAATAGTATATACGGCGGCCGGCGTCTTAGTGGCGCTGATTGCCCTGATTATAGTGCTGATTGTCAAAGACAACAGCAACACCGTGGCGCGTAACGAGGCGCAGGCGCGTGCCGATTCGCTGGCCATAGCCAACGATCAATTAGTGCTGACCAACGAGTTCAATCAGCTCAACGCCGACTTCAACCAGTATGAGGGACAGCAGATTTATCTGAAAAACGATTCGCTGGTGCAGAAATACAACGCCGCGCGCATGAAGGTGGAAGGGCTGCTGCGTGAACTCAATGCCGAGAAACAGAGCCACAACAAGGACATGGCCGCATCGCGCGCCAAAATCAAGAAGCTGGAGGGCGAGATCTCGACGCTGAAAGGAATAGTTCGTCACTATCTTGAGGAGATCAAACGTCTGGGCGAGGAAAACGCCGGTCTGAAGCAGGAAATCGCACAGGTTCAGCAGAAGAACCAGCAGCTGTCGACGCAGGTGACACAGGCTACGGCCAGCAACGAGCAGCTGACGCAGACCGTCAAACTCGCCAAGAAGCTGAACATCACCGGCCTGTCGCTGAACGCATACAACAAGAAGGGCAAGAAGGAGAAGAATATCACCAAGGCGCGTCAGTTAGGCGTACACTTCACCGTCAGCCCCAACAGCACGGCGGCTCCCGGCATGAAGACATTCTATCTGCGTATCATTTCGCCCGAAGGCAGCCTGCTGAGCGGCGGAGGAAGCTTCACTATCGACGGCCAGAGCGTGCAGGCCACGGCCTCGCGCAATCTGGAATACGCCAACGAGGAGATGAGCGCCAGCATCTACTGGGACGTCAACACCACGCTGACCCCCGGCGACTACACCGTCGAGGTGTTCTGCGACGGCTACCGCCTCGCCAGCCGCCACTTCACCATGAAGAAGTAAAGGCTATTATTGGCGATGTGGACATCGCCATCCCAGTCTTGGGACGCGGCTCGGAAAGTCAGCGCCACTATTTGGTTTGGTGGTTTAAGGCATTTTTATTAACTTTGCATCGTCTTTAGGGCCACAGGGCCTTGGGACATAAGGATTGTCTTATGGTGTAATGGTAGCACTGCAGTTTTTGGTTCTGCCTGTCCAAGTTCGAATCTTGGTAAGACAACGCAAAAAGAAGGGTTGAGTCTGGCGGCTCAACCCTGATTTTTTATTTATTATCGGGAGAATCCCGATGAATCGAGATAATCCCGAGAATCCCGATTAATCGAGATAATTCGGATTAATCGGGGTGATTCGGTTATTTCAGCTTCTCGGTGGCGGCTTTGATGCGGGCCATGGCCTCGCGGATGTTGTCGTCGCTGGTGGCGTAGCTGAGGCGGATGTAGCCGGGGGCGCAGAAGGCGTCGCCGTCTACGGTCGATACGTTGGCCTTATCCAGCAGATAGAACACGTAGTCGCCGCTGGTGTTGATCCTGACGCCGTCGGCTTCCTTACCTATCAGCGCCGATACGTCGGGGAACAGATAGAAGGCTCCGGCGGGCTTCGCTACCTTCCAGCCGGGAATTTCCTGTGCCAGTCCGTAGATCAGGTTGCGGCGGCGTTCAAACGCCTGTCGCATCTCCTCCACGCATTCCTGCGGGCCGGTGTAGGCGGCTTCAGCTGCCTTCTGGGCGATGGAGGACGCTCCGGATGTCATCTGGCCCTGCAGCTTGGTCACGGCCTTGGCTATGGCGGGAGGAGCAGCTATGTAGCCGATGCGCCATCCGGTCATGGCGTATGCCTTCGACACGCCGTTGCAGATTATCACGCGGTCCTGCATTCCTTCGCAATGGCTGATGGACGCCACGCCGCCGGTGAAGTTGATGTGCTCGTAGATCTCGTCGCTGAGCACAGTAACGTCGGGATGCTTCACCAACACGGTTGCAAGGGCCTCCAGTTCCTCGGCGGTATAGACGGCGCCGGTAGGATTGCTGGGCGTGCAGAGAATCATGAGGCGCGTGCGCGGCGTGATGGCGGCCTCTAACTGCTCGGCTGTCAGCTTCAGACCGTTCTCGGGCAGCGCGGGTACGCATACGGGCACTCCCTCGGCCAGCTTGACAAGCTCAACATAGCTCACCCATGCCGGGGTGGGGATAATCACCTCGTCGCCGGGATTGACCATGGTCAGCACCACATTGGCCAGCTCGTGCTTGGCGCCGTTGCCCACCACGATCTGGTCGGGAGTGAACGTCAGTCCGTTCTCGCGCTGCAGTTTGTCGCAGATGGCCTTGCGCAGCGACAGATAGCCCGACACGGGAGTGTAGCGGGAATAGTTCTCGTCGATGGCCTTCTTGGCCGCCTCCTTGATATGGTCCGGGGTGTTGAAGTCGGGTTCGCCGGCGGTGAGGCCGATGACGTCCACTCCGGCGGCCTTCAGCTCGTTGGTCTTCTGAAGCATGGCCAGTGTGGCCGACGGTGACAATGCACTAACGCGTTTTGATATCTGTAACATAGTGTATATGTATTGCGTGATTTATTTCTTTTTCCAGAGGTACAGGCGGTCGGCGGGACGTGTCTTGGCGGGGACGGGGAGCGAGAACAGCTGGCCCTTCACCACCTTGTCCACGGGCTTGAGGTCGAAGCGGAGCTCGCTGACCGTGAAGATGAGCGCACCCGTCGTTGGGCCTGTTATCACCACCTCGTCGCCTACATGCAGTTCGCCGGCTTCCATCAGGAACTCGCCGACGCCCGGCTTGGAGTAATATTTCCCTGCCTTGGCCACATACTGCTTTACGCGCGTGGACGACGAGCCGTATTTTGCGCTCCATTCGCCCAGGCGCTGACCCAGGTAGTAGCCGTTCCAGAATCCACGGTTGAACACCTTGGCGAGCCGTTCCTCCCACTGCTTGACGCGCTCCTCGCTGAACGTGCCGTCGCAGATGGCCTGCAGAGCCTCTGAGTAACAGCTGACGGTCTCGTAGACATATTCCGGACCACGGGCACGTCCCTCAATCTTGAACACGCTGACGCCCGCCTTCACCATTTCCGGCAGGAAACTGATGGTCTTCAGATCCTTGGGACTCATTATGTACTGGTTCTCGATGTCCAGCTCGTCGCCTGTCTCCTTGTCGCGCACGGTGTATGAGCGGCGGCATATCTGGTTGCAGGCGCCGCGGTTGGCCGACGAGTTCATCTGGTGCAGCGAGAGGTAGCATTTGCCGCTGACGGCCATGCAGAGGGCGCCGTGGCAAAACATCTCCAGGCGCACCGGTTTGCCGTCGGGCCCGAGGATGGGTTCTTCGACGATGTGGCGGTGTATGTCGGCCACCTGCTCCATGTTGAGCTCGCGTGCCAGCACCATCACGTCGGCCCACTGCGCGTAGAAACGTACGGCCTCGGTGTTGCTGATGTTGGCCTGGGTGGAGATATGCACCGGGATACCGGTCTTCTGACAATACCGTATGGTGGCTATGTCGGTGGCGATGATGGCCGTGATGCCGGCCGCATGGGCACGCTCCACGATGGCGTGCATCTTCTCGATGTCCGAGTCATAGATGATGGTGTTGACCGTCAGGTAAGTCCTGACACCGGCGTCGCTGCACTGCCGCGCTATGCGCTCCATGTCGTCGAGGGTGAAGTTGGAGCTGCTTCGGCTGCGCATGTTCAACCCCTCGATGCCGAAGTAGACAGCATCGGCACCGGCGCTGATGGCGGCGGCTAATGATTCCTCCGACCCCACCGGGGCCATTATTTCAAAGTCTTTTCTTTCCAAGATAAATTGTGGCTACTCCGAAGGTAAGGCTTCTCCACAGGCAGTCGCCGAAACCGGCGTCGGTCATGAGCCGGGTCATGTCGTAGCGTTGCGGACACGCGGCAACGGACTGCGGCAGATAGCTGTAGGCGCTTTTGTCGCCGCTGACCATGCGGCCCACCATCGGAATTATGTTATGGGAATAGAAACGGTACAGAGCCTTGAGCACGGGGTTGGCCGGCTCGGACAGCTCCAGAATACATAGCGTGCCGTCGGGACGGAGCGTACGCGCCATTTCCGAGAGTCCGCGGCTGATGTCGGCGAAATTGCGTATGCCGTAGGCCACGGTGATGAGGTCGAAACTATTGTCGGCGTACGGTAGCTGCAGCGAATCGCCCTGTGTAAACGTACATCTGTCCGCCACGCCGAGCTTGCGGGCCTTTTCGCGCGCTATCTTCAGCATCCCTTCCGACAGGTCGAGACCGGATATGGCGGCGTCAGGATATAGCTTAAGCAGATGCAGGGCCACGTCGCCTGTGCCGGTGGCTATGTCCAGGACTTCCTCGGCGTCGGGCGCGAACTTGTGTGCCAGAGACAAAGCCTTGTCGCGCCATCTCTTGAACAGGCCGAAGGTCATGGCCGTGTTCATGAAATCGTATGCCGGGGCGATGGAGTCGAACATCTCCTCGACCTGCTCCGTCTTATCGCCCTGGCGATAGGGGTTTACATGCTCCACTTCCTGATTCATGCCGATAATTGCGTTGCGGTATCACCCGGTTAAATATCTTTGGTGTACGACCTGCGGCGGCGGTGCTGGCGCGGATTGAACACTTCCCACTGCGACTGCACCTTGGCGTTGGTCTCCATCTCCGGGTTGGATTCGGCATACTTGAATCCCAGCCGTATGAAGTGCGGCAGCAGGTCCTGGAACATCAGGGCGTTCACGCCACGGTTCTGGTAGTCGGGATGTACGGCCATCAGCAGCAGATCCACGCGGTCGTTCCGGCCTTTCAGCGCCTTCAGCAGATGGTACCATCCGAACGGCAGCATCCTGCCACGGGCCTTCTGCAGTCCGCGGCTCAGCGAGGGGAGGGCTATGCCCAGGCCCACCAGGTTGTCGTCCTTGTCCATCACGAACGTGAGCAGGTCAAGGTTCACCAGCCCGAGGTAATAGTCCACGTAATAGTCTATCTGGCGGTCGGTGAGTTGCGAATACTGGTACAGGTCCTTGTACGCCTCGTTGATGAGGCGGAACAGCTTGTGGCCTATCTCCGCCTTGGCCTTCTTGCGGCTTGTGTATTTCTGGATGCGCAGGTTCAGCTTCTCCTTCACTAATGTAGCGATGCGGTCGTAACGCTCGGGCACCTTGTCGGGCACCTGCAGCAGAAACTCCACCCAGTCCGATTCCTTGACGTATCCGGCCGCCTCCACATGCCCGGCGTAGTAGGGATAGTTGTAGTTGGTGGCCATGGTGGAGAGTTCCTCGAACCCTTCCACCAGCAGTCCCTCGCGGTCCATGTCGGTGAATCCGAGGGGACCTGCCATCTTGTTCATCCCTTTCCGGCGTCCCCAGTCCTCGGCGGCGTCAAGCAGCGCACGCGACACCTCCATGTCGTCGACGAAGTCCATGAACCCGAAGCGGCATATCTTGGAGTCGGAGTTGCGGTTGACCTGGCTGTTGATGATGGCGGCGATGCGTCCCACGGGCTTGCCGTCGCGGTAAGCCATGAAGTAAGCGGCCTCGCAGAAGTCGAACGCCGGATTCTTGTCCGGCGACAACGCCTCGACGTCGTCGCTGACCAACGGCGGAACATAATAGTCATTCCCACGGTACAGGTCTATCTGGAATTGCGTGAATTCACGTAAGGCTGAACGTGTGGGCTGTATTTGCTTTATCTCTAACATTCTGATTTGTAGAAGTGTGGGGTCATCTGTTGGTGAGCCATATCAGCAGGGCGGCCATGAACACGATGAACACGCAGATGAACACGTACATCTGGCCCGAGTTGCGCCGCTCCAGGGCGAGCTGCAGGTCGGGGACGCTGCGGTAGGAGTGATCGGGGCTCTCGCAGCGGTTGGCGATGCGGCGCAGACGCGGCAGTGTGGTGGGCAGATGGTCCAGCACCTCGTTCAGCACGCGGCCGTAGTCGCGGATGTCGGACTGTGTGTCCTGTTGGGTCAGGCTCGACTTCTGCGCATAGCCCACGTTGATCAGCTTCAGGTTCTCGTTGTACTCGGTGAAGATGATGGTGTCCGGGGTGATTGGGTCGTGCACGATGTGGTTCTCCTGAATGTATTCCAGGGCGTCCACGAGCTGGGTCTGCAGGCGGTACACTATCTTGGGCGTCAGTCGCTTCTCGTCGATGAGGCGGCGAAGCGAATAGCCGTAGATGTCATCGGTGATGATGGCCGGACCGACGCCCGGCACGTTCTCGAAGTCGTTCACCATCACGATGTTGGGATGCGCCAGGTTGTAGCGCGTGTCGAATTCCTGCTCCAGCATGCGCACGCGCTCCGGGTCGTCGCGATACTCGGGCTTCACACCCTTCAGCATCACCCATTTGCCGTGCTTGCGCACAGTGTACACGTCGTAGAACCTCTCGCCCCATTCCGGCAGAAGTGTCAGGTCGCTCCATTTTCCCGTCGGGTCGTCGATGGGAATTTGTTTTTCACCCTTGCTGACATACCCCTTCTCCTGTGGCGACATGTCGGGGTGCGAAAAGTCGTGCTGTGTCATCTGTGTATCGTTTAAGTGTGGAATGTGCTCTTAATATTGTCAATCTGCATTGACTGTCAGCCGAAGCCGGCTGTCAGTCGATGCTTGTGTCAGTCTATCATGTCGAATCCGGTGTACTTCACCAGGCACTCGGGCACCTTGATGCCCTGAGGCGTCTGGTTGTTCTCCAGCAGTGCGGCCACGATGCGGGGCAGAGCCAGGGCCGAGCCGTTCAGCGTGTGGCACAGCTTGGTCTTCTTGTCGTCGCCACGGTAGCGGCACTTCAGGCGGTTGGCCTGATATGTCTCGAAGTTGGACACCGAGCTTACCTCAAGCCAGCGCTTCTGGGCGGCGCTCCATACCTCGAAGTCGAAGGTGATGGCCGATGTGAACGACATGTCGCCGCCGCACAGGCGCAGTATGTGCCAGGGGAGGCCCAGCTTCTCGAGCAGACCCTGCACATGGTCCTTCATCTCCTCCAAGGCGGCATACGAATCCTCGGGACGCTCGATGCGTACTATCTCCACCTTGTCGAACTGGTGCAGACGGTTCAGGCCGCGCACGTCCTTGCCGTAGCTGCCGGCCTCGCGGCGCCAGCAGGGCGAGTAGGCGCAGTTCTTCTTGGGCAGCTCGTTCTCGGGGATGATCACGTCGCGGTATATGTTCGTGACGGGCACCTCGGCCGTGGGAATCAGATAGAGGTCGTCGAGGTTGACGTGATACATCTGGCCCTCTTTGTCAGGAAGCTGGCCTGTGCCGTAACCCGAAGCCTCGTTCACCACGAAGGGGGGCTCAACCTCAACGTAACCGGCCTTCCAGGCCTCGTCGAGGAAGAACTGTATCAGCGCACGCTGCAGACGTGCACCCTTGCCGACATAGAAGGGGAAACCGGCACCGGTTACCTTCACGCCCAGTTCAAAGTCGATGATATTGTATTTCTTGGCGAGTTCCCAGTGGGGGAGAGCGTCTTCGCCCAGGTCGGGCATCGGGCCGCCGGTCTTCTCGACCACATTGTCCTCGGCCGATGTGCCGAGGGGTACGGTCTCGTTGGGGAGATTGGGCACGGTCAGCAGGAGCTGCAGCTGCTTTTGCTCGCACTCCTCCAGACGGTCCTGCAGACCTTTGGTCTCGCCCTTGATGCGGGCCACCTCGGCCTTGGCTTCTTCGGCCTCCTCCTTCTTGCCCTGCTTCATCAGCGCGCCGATGCTCGCCGCTAATTTCTTCAGTTCCGACGCATCCGTGTCGCACTTGTGCTGAAGCTTGCGGCGTTCCTCGTCTATCTCCAGTATTTCCGTTATAATACCGCGACCGTCAAATCCTTTGACAGCCAGTCTGCCGATCACATACTCCGGATCGGCCTTTATCTGTTGCAATGTCAGCATTGTTGTTGGGTCTTTGAATCCTATCCTTAATCGGAAGCCGGTTGTGAATGCCGATTATTAATACCGGTTTTTGCCTTCCCGACTCCTTGATAACGATATGATGTCCTTTTAATCCGCGAAAATAATCAAAATTTCTGAGATAATGAAATTTACGAACCGTTAACTGTCTCAGAACCCTATCGGGCGTCTGTCAGGCGCCTTTCAGACGTTTATATCAGGCGCTTATCAGAAGCCTCGTAACCGTCAACGACTGGAATGACGACGTCCACGTCGTCACCCCTTGGGCGGTGAGGACACCGCTCCTCCGGTCGCAGCGGATACGAGGCCTATCAAGTCCTTTCAGTTATTCAGACAATATTCTTTAAGGATATGTATAAGCTGATAATTTGTCAGTTTTGGTATTTTGTTGTATTTTTGTGGTATAGAATTCAGAGAGTCTGTAAAATAGAACTCGAAAGACACCGAAGATTTAACTCAGAGAAGACATGAAAAACCGGATAATAGCCGTGTGCGCGTTGCTAGCGCTGGGCGGCGTTGCGGCTTGCGGAGCCAAGGCTTACGGAGCCGGGAAAAGTCAGATTAATCCCGACCGACAGAAGTATGAGGTGTTCGTCGACAGCGAGGGCGTGATGCGCCGCAGCGACAACAAACAGGAGGTCAGCTATTACGGCACGAACTATACCGTTCCGTTCGCCTATTCATACCGGGCGTTGGGTTATGAGGGCAAAGACCGTAAACGAGCCATAGACCGTGATGTCTACCATCTGGCCCGCTTGGGTCTGAATGCGTTCCGGCTGCATCTGTGGGACGCCGAACTGGCCGATTCCGTCGGCAACTTGGTGCAGAGCGAACATCTCGACCTGCTGGATTATCTTATCGCGCAATTAGAGAAGCGCGGCATAGACATCGTGCTTACCGCTCAGACCAATTTCGGTAACGGTTATCCGGAAAAGGATGCCGACACCGGGTCGTTCACCTACGACTACGACAAGTGCAACATTCATTTCGATCCTGCCGCGCGTGCCGCCCAGGCGCGTTATCTGCAGCAGCTGGTCAAGCATCGCAATCCGTATACGGGCCGCACTCTTGCCGACGACAAGGCCGTAGTGGCCATCGAGATCAATAACGAACCATGTCACAAGGCATCGAAACGGAGCGTGACGGAATATATCGATCAGATGTCGGCCGCACTGCGCAAGGCCGGCTATAAGCGTCCTATATTATATAATGTGACGCACAATCCCGACGTGACCTCGGCCTACTACGATGCCAAGGACATTCAGGGCACGACGTATCAGTGGTATCCCACCGGGCTGGTGGCCGGCCATGAGCGCAAGGGGAATTTTCTGCCGGCGCTGGACAATTATACCATTCCATGGGAGGATACGATTCCCGCGTACAAGCATCTGGCCCGCGCCGTCTACGAGTTCGACCCGGCCGACGTGCTGTATTCGCATCTCTATCCGGCAATAGCGCGCACTTTCCGGGGGAAGGGCTTCCAGTGGATCACACAGTTTGCCTACGATCCCATCGACCTGGCGCAGTATAATACGGAATACCCCACTCATTATATGAACCTGGCGTACACGCCGGCCAAGGCCCTGAGTCTGATGATAGCTGCCGAGACGGCCCGCGAGACGCCCCGTGGCGCCGATTACGGCAAATATCCCGACAACACCAAGTTCGGCCATACCAGAGTGTCGCACGACCCCGACCTGTCGGTGTTCAACTCGCCGCAGAAGTTTATTTACAGTAATTCCACCGAGGACAATCCCGTATGTCCTGACAGCCTTGAATTGGTGGCCGGTCATGGCTCGTCGCCCGTGGCGCAGTACGACGGCACCGGAGCGTATTTCCTCGACAAGACCGGGCAGCCAGGCGTCTGGCGCATGGAGATAATGCCCGATGCCGATATATTGGACGATCCGTTCGGCAACACATCCCTCAACGATGCCAAGATCGTGGCCGTTGACCGTGCGCATCAGATAAAGCTGAACCTGCCCGGACTGCGACGCGACTACACATTATATAAGGTGACGGCCGACAACGAGGCTGAAAAAGTAGGTCGCCGCGCCGATGTGCTGCCGGGCATATATCTTGTGGTGGCCACGGGCATCGAGCCGGATATGGATCTGCTCATGGAAGGAAAGATTGCGGGTAACTTAGGTTTCACGGAGTACGTGAAGCCGGAATCGACGCGCGTTCCGTTGGCTCTGCTGTCTCCCAAGCAAGGCGATGCAAACTTAGACGTCAACATGATTCCCGAAAGCTGGGATTTCTCGTTCAATTATGTCAACCCCAACTGGTACGACCCGGTACATTATAAACTTGACATCCGTAATGACAAGCCTGGCAGTCGCACGGTGATTCGCCGCCGTGTAGGCGACAAGATAGCGAAAGTGCCCGAAACGGTAAATCCGACGCAGCTCAAGGTGGCGTTCCTTACCATGAATCCGGCCGACAGTTACGGCGCCACCGATTTGCCCGGCGCGGACGCAAAGGTGTCCGTAGTGTCTCGCAACGGCTACACCTACTCGGCGCCGATGACGTTCGTGGCCGTGGAACCGACCGCAAATATCCCGGCGGCTTCTGCCGTGGCTACAATAAACATCAAGGACCTGACGCCCGACACCGGCGTGATAATGCCCGCGCCGTATCCTGTGACGGTGACGCGCGAGATACCTAAGACCGGCATTCCGCTTGGCTCGTTCCGTGACATAGAGTTCATCCAACTGTCGCTTCCCACGCAAAAAGGCACCTATCTCATCAAGGATATCTGGCTCGAATGATAAAAAATCATCATGATTATTTGATGCCGATAGCTGATTTCAATACCGAATCTCCGGATTATATCATCTGAAAATTTACATCGACCCGCTTTGCAATACTTTTTTTGCATAAAAACGGGTCGATTTTTAGTTTTTTGAGGCAAGTTCAGGAAATTTTCCGATACACTGAAACAAACTGGAGATGATATTGTTTAAAAAGAGCACTGAAATTAACAGAAATATATAAATATTAACATTTGTTGATTTCACGGAGAATCAACGAGTTAAACGGATAAGTAAAGAAAAGTTGAAAAAATATCGTGAAAGTACTTGACAAGGGCTGAAAAACATACTAATTTTGC
>ENA-ORPD01000557-ORPD01000557.1-human-gut-metagenome-genome-assembly--contig:-NODE-557-length-36909-cov-15.705812_pt1 | contig 36909 bp, 69 predicted proteins | sample MGYA00242143_ERZ509076 | MGnify/ENA primary metagenome ERZ509076 (study PRJEB26280, sample SAMEA2338706) | human gut metagenome | biome: human gut; feature: human-associated habitat; material: faeces... | reverse complement strand
AAATAAAGGCTTTTAGAAGCATAGCTTTTAAAAAGAGTAAGGCAAGAGGAGCCAAAAAATAGGGTTTTGAACATATTTCATATTTATTTGAAAATAGTTCAAAACCCTATTATTACTATGTTTCAAGGTTTTATTATATTTTAAAATTAATATAATATATTTTGAAATTCTTTCACAAGGCTGTAACAGTGGCTGTAAAATTATGCGATTAGTTTTAGTATTTTTATTAACTTATCATCTTTCTTTAAATACATTTTCTTTATATTATTTACAATTTTGTCTAATTCTTCACTTGGTATATTATCATCGTTAATTTGTGATAATAACAAATTATTTTTATTTAAATAATCATAGGTTCTATTTGAATGCTGCTTTTCATAATTGTCAAATACATCACAATAAATTTCGAGAGTAGTTCGTATATCCGCATGTCCCATAACCTTTGATAAAACATTTGCAGGCATTCCTGCTTCAATACATCTTGTTGCAAATGTGTGCCTTAACATATGTTGATTTACATCATAGCCTTTTCCTATATTATAGTGTTCACAAAATCTTTTAAAAACCATGTTAATTTGTCCTGTTGTATAGTATGTATTTTTCTTCACATTAAAAAATAACAGGTTTTCAGTATTAGGTTGATATTCTTTATTAATATATTCTTTTAAAATGAATTCTACTTGTTCATCCATTACAATATCTCTTATTCCGTTTTTGGTTTTAGTATAACTTCCCATAATAGTTTTATCAGTAGTGTCTTTGGTTAGAGTTCTTCTAACATGAATAACTTTATTTTTAAAATCAATATCTAAATCTTTATCTAATGCATTAATTTCTCCCATACGCATACCAGTATAAAGACTTAATAAAAATTGATAATGATATTTGAATCTAGTATCATTTTTTATAGCTTGTATAAATTGTTTTTGTTCTTCTATTGTAAATCCATGAACACTTTTATCTTTTTTATTAGATTTTGGCTTGCAAAATTCGATTTTATCATCTAAAAAATTATATTTAATAATATTTTTTCTAACTGCTCTTTTAAAAGTATTATTAACAACTCCATATATTTTGCCAATGACAGAATTTGAATATTTTGTTATATATATAAGAAAATCTTTTAGATCATCTTCAGTTATTTTTTGTATTTCCATATCAGACATATAGTGAGAGCAAATTTGATTATATGTATTTAATTTTCTAACATAAGAACTATCACTTAATTGATTGAGTTTATAGCCATTATCTATAAACTCTTTTGTAAGTTCTTTAAATTTAACCTTTGATTTATCAACATATGAATCTGTATTTAATTCTGTTATAATTTTTTCTAATTTGTTCTTTACTTCTTGTCTAGTTTTTCCATATATTGTTTTTCTTTTTCTTTTTCCAGTTTTTTCATCATACATTGCAATAGTATATTCAGTAACCCAGAAAGTTTTTCCGTTAATTTCTCTTTTGAATATAGTACCTTCACCATTTCCTCTTTTCTTCGATGTGCCCATAATAAAAAACCTCCACTTTTCTTAAATTATCACTTGAAAAATGAAAGCCTTTCATATATAATATAAAAGTAATCACTTTCAAGTGGTTATGTTTTGGATAATGTGTGTCGTTCCGCAAAAAATGAAACACATTATCCGTTTTTTTTTAATTTACTTTCCAACTATGACCGCAGCTTTGACAAACTGCCATGCTACTATGTTTTGTAACAATTTTTTTGTCTTTGCGACCAAATAATTTCCCTAATAGCATTGGAATTGTTAAGAAAATCCATAATAAAGGTCTCCACCACCAACCAATAAGAATCCAATAAAGTACACTATGATGTTTATTCTTTAATTGACTTTCTGATACCATTTGCACATTAACATTCTCACTTCCACATTTAGGACATTTCATAGTTTTATATCTCCTTTCATACATTTATTAACAATAATAACTTTATTTAAAAGCACTTTTGTTTTCAACTTTTATTACTTTACCTATAACTCGAAAATTTTTCTTTTTTAATTCTTCTTTTGTTAATTTCATAATAGGATAATAAACATTCATAGCTTGAAATTCGATACTATCATTATTATCAGTTATTTTCCTAATATATTCTTTATTATCTAATTTAAATAAAATTGTTTGCCCACTTTCGTATTTATTACATTTTTGAATAAATGCAATATCTCCTATATCAAGTAAAGGTAACATTGCAGAATCTGTAGCAGTATATTGAAATATATCATTATTAGTTCTTAACTCATCTGGAGTTCTTTCCATTGGGACATCAAACCCCATCATCCAAGCTTCATCGACATTCAAAATCTTACATAATATATAGATATTATCTTGTCTAGCTAAAGCCTTACCTTTCAAATATTTATTTATAAGAGATTGAGATATAGTTTTAGAAAAAGCCTTTGTCTTTTCGGATAATTCAATTTGATTTATATTATTTAATTGCATAGCAATTGCTAATCTATTAGCAAAACTATCAGTTCTTTCGTTACTCATGGCAATCCTCCTTAAATATATATTACATCATATCAAAAAAATGAAATAAAATCAATAGTTTTGAAAGAAAATACAAAAAAATGAAAAAAATTCATAAAAAGTATTGACTTTTTTTAAAGTCTAATATATTATAATGAAAAATATGAATTAAATTCATAAAAAAAGAAGGGAAGTGATATGATGTTGAAATTATTAGATTATTCACTATTAAGAGGAAGAATAAGAACATACTTTGGAAGCGAAGCTAATTTCGTAAGAGAATTACAAAAGAGAGGCGTGGAAATGAGTACAGGAAGTTTTTCAAACAAAATAAATTGCAAATCTCCATTTAATCAAATGGAAATAATAGAAATTTGTAATTTATTAGGAATACCTATTGAAGAGTCAACAAAATATTTTTTTACAAAAAAATATGAATTAAATTCATAAAAGGAGTATAATATGAAAAAATTTAAAAAATGCGGAACGACACACATTATTCAAAGGAGGAGATTAAATGAAATTAGATGATAATGTTTTTTATACACCAACGGAGTTTGCAGAACTAAGAAATTGTAGTGTACCTACTGCATTAAGCATTTATAATCTAAAAGACTTTCCTAGTGAAGATTATGGAAAAGAAAAAGTAGCATTAGGAAGTGCCATAAGAGAATGGTATAGCAAGAAAAGAAAGAAAGGGGAAGAATAAAATGAAAATAGTAAATAAAAAGAAATTTATAGTAAGAATAATAGAAATGTTAATAATTATAGGAACAATTATACTAACAATAGTATCAATTGATTATGCAACTAAAATGAGAGGTTACGAAGCATTTGGAGGGGAATATTTAATACCTATATTAGGATTACTAATAGTATTAGTTATAGAAACAATTTATGAAGAGAGCGAAGAAAAGAAAAAGAATGCTAAACATCATAAAAAATAAAAGAAGGGGAATTAGAATGAGTGATTTAGAGTTTATAAAAAAATCATTACAACATGATTTAGGATATTGGAAAAAGGAAAAAGAAGCAGATCCAGACAATGCTTTTTATAGAGGAGCAGTTGCAGGATTGGAGGCATTAAATGAAAAAATTAAATTTGTATTTAAAGAAGAGGAGGGAAAAGAACAATGCCAGACAGATTAGATAAAAGTTACTATTGGCATATTATAACACTAGCAATTATGAAAAATAATTTGAAATTAATAAGAAAAAAAGAGCTAACCTCAAATACCGACCAAAGTATAAAAAATTAAACTCTTTTTGAAAAATATTTATATAAATACTTTCTGTTTATATTTTATCACAGAAAGTTAGAAAGGGCAAGAAAATGAAAAAAGAAATAGAAAATTGGAAAGAAGATTTTGAGGCTTCAAAAAAACTGGAAAAACTATTAACAAATAAAGTGTTAGGAAAGAAAAAATTAGAAAAGGCTAAAAAAAGTGAAGGAATAAAGATGCTGGATCTAAAAACTGAAATTTTATATGGAGAAAAATATCTTGAAATATTTATAGGGGAATTAGTAGGAACTGATATTGATGAAAGTGCAAAAAAATACAACATAAAAAGAATTAATGAACATTTAGAAAAAATACTGGAGCAATATACGCAAATTACCAATGAATTAGATGAAATTATATTCAAGGATAAGAAAAATCAACATATTTGTAGTATTTGTGGAAAAACATATGAAGAATATGGAAATAATGCACAACCAGTAAATAATGGAAGATGTTGCGATAAGTGTAATGCGACAGTAGTAATTCCAAGAAGGATACAAGAGCATAAATATAGAAAGGGGACAAAGGAATCAAATGGGTAGGTTTATTTTAGGATTTATTATAGGCTACATAGCATCATTTGTAATATTAACAATACTGAGAGCGAGTAGTGAAAGTGATAGAGAAGAGGAAGATCATTCGCAAAGAGGAAAATAAGCACGAAAGACACCTTGAATTTATAAAGAAAGGGGGAAGTGGACAATGGAAAAAGATATGCAAGAAAATATAAAGCTAGAAGAATCAGAAAAAATAAAACAAATAGCAAAGCAAGTATTAAAGGAAATAGGAATAAAAACACATATTCTAGGTTTTAAGTATTGGGTAACAGCATTGTTACTAGTAATAGAAGATGAAGAAAACTCTGAAACTGGAAATATAGTAATGATGAAGTTATATTCTAGAATTGCAAGAAAACATAAAACAACATTTTCAAAGGTTGAAAGAGCAATGCGTTATGTACATTTAGAATTAGACTTAAAACAACAATTTGATGTTGACTATCCTATTAATAATACAGCTTTGCTATTTTTATTAAAAGATGAAGTTATAAATAGAATGCACAACACTCCAGAAGCACAAAATGAATAAGTTACTTGTGCAACAAGAGATTTTGTCGAATAGATCAATATTAAGAAAGGAGTGGGAAATGTGTGAATAGGAAAAACAAAATAAACCTTGAAAAACAGCTCTCTGAATTTTATTCTACATTAGACTTCAAGCCTATCTCAGCGAATGCTATCTCAATATATTTAGTATTACTGCAGATAGATCGAAAGACAGACTGGCTTAGAGAGTTTAAAGTAACAAATACTATTCTAATGAGCAAAGTGAAAGGTTTGAATATATCAGCTCTACAAAGGGCAAGAAATGAACTAATTAATAATCATTATGTTTTATACAAGAAGCGGAATAAATCAAAATGATGCTTCTACATATACAATAATAAAATTATATGATGAGCAATTTGAACAAGCGGACGCACAACCAGACGCACAAGCGAACGCACAAGCGGAAGAACAGGCAGACGAACACATTATAACTAAACTAAACTTATTATTTAATTATATTTATAAAGGTAATAGCGGAGAAGAAATTGGACTGAGTGAAAATGACAGAGAATGCTTAATAGTTTTACTAAAAAGGCTAGAAATGTATTGTCGGCAATATTGAAATATATAATCTAATGCCACAAGAAAGAGTTTTAGATGAAAAGATAATGTTCTGGGCAATAAAAGAAATCTATCTTAGTCCACATAGAGTTTATTTAAATAAGCTTACAAGAGAAAAATTTACATTAAAATATTACAAAACCAAAAAATACATAACAGAAAAACAACATTACAGGCTAGAAGAAATTATAAATTATTTTATAGTTTGCTTGCATGAAGAAATGGAGAAAGAGAAGGGAATATAACATGAACAGGTTTTATGAATTATCTTGCAGAAGTGAAGTACCAATTTACACAAAGTATAAACCAACTCCAGATGGAGGAAATGTAGTTAATTATAAAAAAGAAAAGTTATACAACTATTACAAATGTGATTATTGCGGATCCGAAATAAAAATTACTAAGAAGAGGCAAGATATGAAAGGTGGAATTGCAATAATACCACATACGATTACTAGAAGAGGAGAAATAAAATTGGCATTATGCAATAAATGTTTGAATCCAATAATAAAAGAATTTGAGGAAGAAAGGAAAGAAAATCATGGAAAATGAAATTGTAAAAGGAAAAATGCAAGGAATTGCAAGAAAAGTAGAAGAAGAATTACCAGACAACTGGGGGTTTGTAGTATTAGCATTTGAATTTGGAAACAGTAATGGTAGAGAGATGTTATATGTATCAAATGCTAATAGAGAGGATGTAGTAAAGGCAATGGGAGAATTTACACTGAAAACAAAAGGTAATTATGGTAATGATACAGGAAAATATGGAAGGAGTGAAAATAAATAATGATAATAGTAAGCCAAGATAGAAAGCAAGTTTGGAATTATGATAATTTAGAAGAAATTTTTGTACCAAAAGAAATATTGAATGGGGAAAATTGGTGTTTGAAGGTACAGACTTTAAGAGGAGATGTTTACATATTAGGATATTACAAAACAGAGGAAAGAGTAATGAAAGTGTTAGAAGAAATCATAAATACATATTTAGCATATGCATCAATAAAAAATCTTACTGGAGATATAAAAAGCATACATACTATACCATCAGCATATGTAATGCCAAAGGAGTGAGATATATGGGAGAGGAAAATAAACCAAGTATAGTTTGTTACTCTATAAATGGAGAAACAGGAGAGATGAAAGAGTTAGGAAAAATATCTTCAATATCTGAAGCTAAAGTAGGAAAAGCAACAGGAGAAAAAAACGAATGTGTAGGATTTTGCAATGTTGGAGCAAATCAAACTGGAGAGCTTACTCTTGAAGTTATGCCAAGAACGATAACGAAGAAGAGATTTATAAAACTCCTAATGGGAATGGGATATCAAAAAAATGAGGCAACTAAAATGCATAATGAATTTATGAAAAAATATAAATTTAGATCAGTAATAGGATTGATATTTTTTGAAATGGATTATAGAGCAGGAAGAACATTTGAATTTAGAATAGGAGGATTTGAAGATGTTAATTGTGAGTCAGAATAAGGATGTAATATTGAATTTACAAAGAGTAAATTTCATAAAAGTAGAACCAGATATAAATGAATTTGACATAAAAATAAACTATGGAGATGATTATTGGGATGTAATAGGAACCTATGATAGTTATGAAAAATGTAAGGAAATTTTGAATGCAATTACACAAGAATTTAAAAGAATAGTATTAAAAGTAAACAGACAAAATACTATGCAATCAGAATTTTATAACATACCAAAAGTATATTATATGCCAGAAAAATAAAGAGGTGTAACAAATGAATTATGAAATTGAGATAAATGAACAAATAACAGGAAAGGCAAGACCACGAATGAATACATATACAGGACGAGCTTATACTCCAACCAAAACAAAGAACTATGAATATTTAGTGCGTCAAATATTTTTGTATAAATATCCGAACTACAGGCCAATAGAAGGAAGAGTAACTATGACAATAATAGCATACTTCGATATACCAAAGAGTACAAGCAAAAAGAAAGAAGCGGAAATGTTATATGGAGGAATAAGTCCAACAAAGAAACCAGACTGGGATAATATAGGAAAAATAATAAGTGATGCATTAAATAAGTTTGCTTTTAAAGATGATGCACAAATAACAGATGTAAGAATATTTAAAAAATATGCAAAAACACCAAAGGTTATAGTCAAAATATCAGAATATTAGGAGGAAGTAAAAATGGGAATAAAGAATAAATTAAGTGATTTAAATGATCATTTGTTTGAAGAATTAGAGCGTTTAAATGATGAAGATTTAAAAGGAGAGGCATTACAAGAAGAAAGAGAAAGAGCAAAAAGCATGGCCAATATTGCTCAAACAATTATAAACAATGGAGAATTAGCATTAAAAGCAGCAAAACATTATGAAGAATACGGAGACAAAAAACAATTACCACCAATGTTACAAATAGGAGATGGAAAGTAATGCACCATTTTACAAATGAGCAAATAGAATTTATTAGAAAAATTGCAAAAGGAAAAGATACTAAAACAATAACTGAATTAGTAAATAATAAATTTAAATTAAACTTAAAAATAAGTCAAATACAATCCTGTAAAAGTAACCATAATATTAAATCTGGTATTGACTGTAGATTTAAGAAAGGCAACATTCCTGCAAATAAAGGGAAAAAAGGTTCTATGAATCCAGAACAATATGAAAAATGCAAAGCAACAATGTTTAAGAAGGGAAATATTCCACCTAACAGAAGAGAAATAGGAAGCGAAAGGATAGACAAAAACGGATATGTTGAAATAAAAATTCAAGATGGAAAGTTAAATAAAAACTGGATAAAAAAACATAGATATATTTATGAACAAGCAAATGGAAAAATACCTAAAGGACATAAAGTAATATTTGCAGATGGAAATAATAGAAATTTTGAAATTAAGAATTTAATACTTGTTACAAATGCTGAAGAATTGATTATGAATAAGAGAAAATTAATAGGAAAAAATCCTGATTTTACAAAAACAGGAGCTATAATTGCAAAAGTTTTAAATGAAGCAAGAACAAGGTAGATGAAGATGGGTAAAAACATTGATTTTGAGCAATTATATTATGATGCTATTTATGAAAACAGAAAATTAAAAAATAAAATAATTGAATTAGAAGATGAAATAAATGATTTAAATTCTTGTAGAACTAAAAAAAATATAGATTTACAAAAATATATTATGCTACAAGTCAAAAGAAGGAGAAAATAATGGATAAAACTACAGTATGTGAAAATTGTGAATGGTGTATTCCAACATTAAATAATGAGTTTTCATATTGTTTACTAAAACAAAAAACAATCAATTCAATTGAGAGTTGTGATGATTACAAAAATAAGACAGGAAACCATATTACTATCTAAAATACAAAGGAAAGGAAGAAAACTATGATAATTGAAGATATGCAACAAACATTAGATTTATTAGAAAATATAAAATATTTCTTCTTCAATATAGAAGAAACAGAAAAGAAATTAAATGCTGAATTATACAAAAAAGAAGGAGAAAGAGATGATCTATTGCATGAGATTGAATTAAGTAAATTAAACGCCATAGAAATAATGACTACATATAAGAGACTAGAAAAAGTGTTAAAAGAAAGAAGAAATATAAAAGACAAAATAGAATTAATAAATACAATTAAACCTTATGCAAGCAAATTTATAACAAAAGGCATTTGTGCAGAGACAGATGTAACAATAAAAAACATAGTAACATTAAAAAGTAACCAAGAAAATAGGCAATATACACCAAGAGTAATACAAGACTTAAAATGTGCAAAGAAAAGGAAGGAGGAAAAATAATGAATTACAAAGAAGAGGATAAAAAATTAGTTCAAAAGAATGGAAAATATAGATATTATGATTTTACAGAGGATATTATAAAACAAATTGTAAGTAAAAGTATGAAAGAAGTAACTAATGAGGAATGGAGAACATTATTACAAATGATATATCCGAAAAACATGATAGGAAGCGGATTATTTCAACCAATTCTAATATTCAAAATAAATAAAAATGGAAAACGAGTAGATCCACCAATAGAAGCATATAATTCGCTAGATGAAGTGCGTAATGGAATATGCTTATTCTACAGGATAATAGAACATATAGAAAAAAATAGTCATATTAAAATTGATAAAAGTTTTTATCAATTCAAAGAAAAAATACAGAAAGGAATAAAAGAAAAATGTTAATATTACCAATTAAGCGACAATGGTTTGACATGATTGTCTCTGGAGAAAAGAAAGAAGAATATAGAGAAATAAAACCATATTATAAAACTAGATTTTATAATGCTGTGAAAGAAGTATTAGATAAAGAAACATTTGCACAGCAATTATCAGCAGTTATTTTATATGACAATACTGTAATGCTAGATGTAATTTTTAGAAATGGATATAACAAGAACAGTCCACAAATAAAATGCAAATGTATATATAAAGGAAAAGGTCAAGGCAAAGAAGAGTGGGGAGCAAAGCCTAACAAAGAATATTATGTTTTAGAAATTTTGGAGGTGCAGGATGTTCAAAGAAAAAATTAGAAGATATGTAAGAACAGAATATGGATATATTCTTGAAAATACGACAGGAGGCCATGGCGATATAATAAAAAAATTAGTAGACGGAGACAAGCATTATGAATTTGAATATGGAAAAATTGTGAAAAGTAGTAATACATTAGTTGCTATTATAGAAGTAGGAGATTATATAAATGGAGAAAAAATTATAGAAATACAAGTACCAGAAGTAGAAATTATTTCACCAGATGATTATACAGCAGACGAGCAAATTACAGTTTGTATATTTAAATGTGGAAAAGGAGCTTATTATAGACATATTAAAGAAGAGGAAATAACTAGCATACTTACGCATGAACAATATTATCAAAATGCTTATAAAAAATAGAAAAATATAATATTTAGTGAATTTATAGGAGGCGACAATGAATAATGTATATTGCATAGAAGGAGATCCGGATTATGGTTGCATTTATGTAGCTGCTAAAAACGGAAAATGTGCTAAAAGCTTTCGGACAAGGTACATGGGTTGCAGAGACCATAGATAGATATATAGATTTAAGAGTTATAAGATGTTGGGGAGTAAAGACCAAATATGAAGGTCAACTGAATATACAACAAATAAATGAGATTGGTCTAGCATGGTGGTGTTGTGAACATTGCGAAAACGAAGAATTTGAAATAATAGATAAATACACATACAGATGTATGAAATGTGGAAAAACTGGAAAAATACCATATTTACCATAATAATAGGAGGGATAATATGATAAAAAGAATTTGTGATAGATGCAAAAAAGAAATAAAAGGAAACTATTGGACTATAAATATTTATGAGAAAGAAGATACAACAATGCGATTAACTACTGAAGGAGCTGTAAATAATATGAAACAAAATATGAGAAAAATATTTAGTAGAGATAAAGAATATTGCAAAGAATGTATAGAAGAAATACAAAAAGTAATTAATAATGAAAAGGAGCAAGATTAAGATGAAAAAATTTTTATTTGGAATGCTGGTTATTATACTTACTCCAATATATATTATAGTGCAAATATTTAAAAAGCTACTTGAATTTATGTTTGATATAACAGAACCAATTGCTGAAGCACAATATAAATTAATAGAAAATATGATGTCATTCTGGAAAAAAGTATTTAAAAAGCGGGTGAAATTATGAAAAGTTTTGAATATAAAAATATTACAATAGAAAACATACAAAATATAATAAAGTTTGGATATATTACTGAAGTTATATGTGATGCAGATAAAAAAGAAATAATAATATCAGATGAAGAATACGAGTTAATGGAAAAAGCTATACAGCAAACTATAAAGGATGTAATAGAACCTGTAGTAGATTCTCTGGCAAAAACATTTAAAGCAATTGCTGAAGTAACAGAAACTATTACTAAAGCGATAGTAGAATTAGCTGAAAGCCTTACCAAGAATATGAATAAAAAGATTACTAAGAAGAGATTTATAAAATTATTAAGAAGTGCAGGAATGCAACAAAATGAAATAAACAAAATTATTAAAAATAATACAGAAAAATATACTTATCTAAGATATTATAATATAATTTCTAATTTTCAAAAAGATAAAAAACGATAACGACAGCTATATGTAAATAAAATTAAATGAAAATAATTTCTGATTAAGAAAAAAACAAAAACTAACACAATAGAAAAACGAGAAGCGGAAAGGTAGGTGTATAAAGTGCTACAAGTTATAAAAATATAATGGAGGTGCAAATGATGAATGTACAAGAAGTTTTGGAGAACTATAATGTATATAAATTAAGGATTAGTATTACAGAAAAAGAAATTCGAGAATTAAAAAGTGAGATATATGATTTAAAAAGTTCGAAATTAGATGGGATGCCAAAAGCTAAAGGTTACACGATTTCAAAAGTAGAAGAGGCTATTGTAAATGCAGATGAGAAGATAGATAAAAAGCAAAGATATATAGATGACTTAAAAAGTGATTTGAAAATTGTAGAAGATTTAGTAAAAACATTGAAAAAATATAATCAAGATATAATTGATATGCGTTTTTATCAGAAAATAAGCATAGAAGAAATAGCAGTAAAAAAAGATAGAGGATATGGTGCTATACAAAAAACAATAGATAGATCAATTAAGAAAATGCAAAAGGAATATGATAAGAATAAAAAAATGTCTTAGTTTTGTACATAAAATTTATATATTTTGTCCGTATTATAAAAAAAAATAATATGTTACAATTATAATTGCAAAAAATTGCAAATATGAAATTTCATATATCTTTTTCCAATTTTGTAAAGCTGCCTTCCCCTTTAGGTAGCTTTTTATATTGCGGAGATGGTGCAAAGGCAGCACAATGGGGTCATAGCCCATAGACGAGGTTCGAATCCTATGTCCGCAACCAAAGAAAAAAGGATATATGCCTATGAATTATAAAATCTGTATGTTAAGGGAATGTAAAAATTGTAAATATGAAATAAATTGTTTTAAGGAGCAGGAAAATGAACATTCAAATAATAAACATAGAAAAATTAAAACCAGCAGAATACAACCCAAGAAAAGACCTTCAACCAGAGGATGAAGAATGGAAAAAAATCCAAAGAAGTATTGAAGAATTCGGATATGTAGATCCTATTATAATTAATTCTGATATGACTGTAATTGGAGGACATCAGAGATTAAAAGTATTAAAAGAGTTAGGATATACTGAAATTGAATGTAATGTCGTAGATTTAGACAAAACAAAGGAAAAGGCATTAAACATAGCACTTAATAAAATAAGTGGAGAATGGGACAATCAAAAATTAGAGGAATTGCTTGCAGAATTAAAAAATCTAGATTTTGATTTAAATATAACAGGATTTAGTCAAGAAGAATTAAACGATATATTTAATGATATGTTAGAAGCTTCTGAAGATGACTTTGATGTGGACAAGGCATTAGAAGAAATAGAAGAACCAATAACACAACAAGGAGACATATGGATATTAGGCAGACATAGATTAATGTGTGGAGATAGTACGAATAAAGAAGATGTAACAAAACTTATGAATAATAAAGAAGCGGATATGGTTCTTACAGATCCGCCTTATAATGTAGATGTGGAAAACAGCAAGGGAATGAAGATAAAAAATGACAATATGGATAGTAATTCGTTTAGAGAATTTCTAACAAAATCATTTAAGAATATATCAGAAGCACTAAAGCTAGGTGGAGCATTTTATATATGGTTTGCATCAAAAGAACATATTAATTTTGAAACAGCATTAAATGCAAATGGCCTAAAAGTAAGACAAGAACTAATATGGAAGAAAAATATGTTCATATTAGGTAATCAAGATTATCAATGGCAACATGAACCATGTTTATATGGATGGAAAGATGGAGCAGCACATTATTTTACAGATGATAGAACACAAGCTACAGTAATAGAAGATAAACACCAAGATTTTAAGAAAATGAAAAAGGAAGAGCTAATAAAATTACTCGAAGATATATATGCAGGTAAAGTAAGTACAACAATCATAGAAGAGGATAAACCTACAATAAATGATTTACATCCAACAATGAAGCCTATAAAACTATTAGCTAGATTTATAAAAAATAGTAGTCGCATAGATGAGTGTATATTAGATTTGTTCCGGAGGCAGTGGATCAACATTAATTGCTTGTGAACAATTAAATAGAACTTGCAATATGATGGAACTAGATTCTAAATATTGCGATGTGATAATTAAAAGATGGGAAACCCTAACAGGTCAAAAGGCAGAGTTAGTAAAAAAGTAATGGAGGTGGGTGAGTTGCATTGACCTTGAAGAAAATGGAGAACATAAAAAATGATTATTTAAAAGGAATGACATACAAAGACATTTATAAAAAACACAACATTACTTTGTCTGACTTAAAGAAGATTATATATAAATATAATTTGACTAGAAATAAAAGTGAACTGTATAAGGGAAACCAAAATGCCAAGAAAAATAAAGGAGGAACAGGAGCAGCTAACAATAATAAGAATGCTGTTGTTACAGGAGAATATGAACAAATATATGAAGATGTACTAACAGAAGCGGAAACTAAATTCTATAACAATTACACAATCAATGATAATGATATAGATAATTTACTACTAGATGAATACACAAGAGAGTATAAGATATTAACAATAAGAGAAATGCGAATGCTGAAAAGAATAAAAGTTTTAGAAGAAAAAAACAATGATATGATGATAGGTTATATTCGAAAGAAGAATAGTGATGGAGATACTGAAACTGTAACAGAAGCGGAACCTGTTTCTAAGACAATAGCAAGAATAGAAGATGGACTTACAAGAGTTCAAGAATCAAAACGCAAGAGCAGAGAGAATATGCTAAAACTAGGATTTAGCAAGAAGATGTTAGAACTAAAAGAAAAACAAATTGAAAATGATATTTGGTAAGGAGATAGAAAAAGATGTTTGCAAATCCTCATGAATTATATAAGTCTAAAGAATGGCAGCAACTACTTGAAGAATTAAAACTAGAAAGAATAAACAATGAAGGACAACTAATATGTGAATACTGTGGAAAAGAAATAGTGAAGGCCTATGACTGTATAGGACATCATAAGATACCATTAAACAATGCAAATGTAAATGACTACAATATAAGCCTTAACAAAGATAACATAATGCTAATACATTTTAAATGCCACAATGCAGTACATCATAGATTTGGATATGAATTACCTAAGAAAGTATATATAGTTTATGGTTCTCCATGTTCTGGTAAGTCAACATGGGTAGAAGAGATGGCAACAACTGATGATTTAATCATAGATATAGATAAAATATGGGAGTGCATAAGCTTCAGTGATAAGTTTAACAAACCTAAGAAATTACAGCAAAATGTTTTTGAAACAAGGAATAATCTACTTGAGCAGATTAAGATGAGACTAGGCAACTGGCAGAATGCTTTTATAGTAGGTACTTATCCATTAAAGATGGAAAGACAAAGACTAGCAGACAAGCTTGGAGCTGAAACGATATTCATTGAATGTAGTAAAGATATTTGTTTAAATCGTGCAAAAAATGATAATTGGAAAGAATATATAGAAGAATGGTTTGAAAGTTTTCAACCATAGTCCCCCCCTACCAAGATATAAAATACATTGGCTGGGGACTGTAAGGGGTACCTCTTTTTCACACGAGGCAAAAATTTCATTTTTTTTGAAAAAATAGAAATATATATAGGAAGAAGGAAGGTTAAGTGACAAGAAGGGAAGAATTAGACAATATTTTTAAGGATATTGATGAAAATAAGAAAAAATTAATAAATCCACTTTTAGATAATATAGCCTTTTTGGAAGAACGAATGGAAGAATTAAAAAAACATCCATTTATACAGGTTCATCCTAAAGATCCAACAAAACAAAGAGCCACAACAGCAGCTAAATTATATAAAGAACACTCACAGAGTTACATGAATGCAATAAGAATGTTATATTCAATGATAAATGGCCATGAAGTGGAAGAAGATGCTGTTACAAAATGGCTAGAAGAAAGAAAAAGACAACAATATGAGTAAATACTTCTTAGAACAATATTATGAAGAAATTAAAAGTGGAAATATAATAGTAGGCTTAGAATTAAAAACAGAATTACAAAAACTAATTAAAGATTTGAAAAATCCTAACTATAAATATGACACAGAAGAGGCACATTTAAGAATTGATTTTATGGAGCATCTATGTTTGCAAAGTAAAAGACCATTTTATAATATGCCAATGCAATTATTACTATGGGAAAAGGCTTTTATTGAAGTAATATATTCTTTCAAAGTATATGATCCAGAATTAAAAAGATGGGTAAGAAGATTTCAAAATATACTTTTATTAATAGCAAGAAAGAATGGAAAAACAACATTAATGGCCGCAGATGCTCATGCAGACTTGAGAATTGGCGAAGGTGGAATGGATATAGTTTGTGCATCTAATGATGACAAACAAGCTAGTTTACTTTGGAATGAAATAGACAATATGAGAAAAAGAATAGATCCACATTCAAAAGTTACTCATAAAAATATGTCTGAAATTTGTAACACACAAAAAAATATAACCATATTTAAAATGTCTGGAAAAACTCAGAATAAAGACGGTAGAAATATAGACAAAATGTATATGGATGAAAGCCATGATGCACCGAACGATGAAATTGCTGAAGCCGGCCAAAAGTCAATGTCAACAAAAGATGAACCATTATTCATAAATCTTACAACCGAGGGATTTATTAATGATGGTTATTTAGATAATGAATTAAAATATGCAAGAGAAGTTTTATTTGACGAAACAGAAGATATTCATTATTTGCCATGGTTATATACGCAAGACAGTGAGGAAGAAGTATGGCAAGATGAACAAAGTTGGTACAAATCAAATCCGGGCTTAGGAGTGGTTAAAAAATGGAAATCATTACGAAGTGAAATAGAAAAATCAAAAACATCAAAATCAAAAAGAATGCACACATTATGCAAGGACTTTAATATAAAACAAAACAATGCTCAAGCTTGGTTGATGTATGAAGATTATAGTTATGAACAAGAACCATTTAGTCTAGAGGACTTTAGAGGTTCTTTTTGTTTGGGTGCAGTTGATTTATCTGCAACAACAGATTTATCAAATGCAAAAATACTACTAATGAAACCAAATGATAAAACGAAGTATGTATTTTCACATTATTGGATACCAGAAAGCAAATTAGAGGACAGTGATGATAAAGCTGCAGGAGCTAATTATGAAGAGTGGGCAAGAAAAGGTTTATTAACTATTCATGAAGGTAATGAAATAGATATTACAAAAATAGCAGATTGGTTTTATCAATTATATAAGGATTACGGAATTAAATCTTATATTGCAGGATATGACCAAAGGTTTTCAAAGGCATTTACAGATAGAATGAGCGATTATAATTTAGAAGTAGAAATGATATTACAAGGCAAGGTTTTAAGCAACGCTATGAAATATGTAGAAGCTGATTTGAAAGACAAGGTAATAAATTATAATAGCAATGAAATGGATAAATGGTGTCTGGGAAATGCTGCAATAGAAATGGATAACCTAGGCAATATTATGTGTGTAAAAGTAAAAAAACAAGCAAATAAAAGAATTGATGGAGCTGTAACATTAATAATTCTATATGAAATATATAGAAGATATCGAAATGAGTTCCACAAATTAGTTAATGGGTAAGGTGTAGATATGAAAGAATATGAAATTAGATATCAAAAAGGATTTGATATTTATGTTGAAAAAATAAAAGCCAATAATCAAATAGAAGCAAGATATATTTTTTATATGAATAATAGAAATACTGATATTTTAGAGATTAAGGAGGTAAAAGACCTTGGGGCTAATTGATTTTATAAATAAATTTAAGAAGATTAAGCAAAATTATAAATATGCAAAAATGTTAAATGGATATACTCCTATATTTTCACAATTTGGCCAAGACATATATGCTAGTGATGTTGTACAGCAAGCAATATCCTGTTTAGTAACAGAATTAATAAAAGCAAATCCATATCATATAAAAAAAGATGGTAGTGATTTAGTACCAGTTGAAAATAGCGAAATTCAAAGATTATTAGAAGAACCAAATGAAAGAATGACACAAACGGATTTTTTTGAAAAAGTATATTGGCAATTATTTTTAAATTATAATGCTTTTATTGTTCCAACATATTACAGAGATAATAAAGGAAATAAAAAATATACTGGATTATATCCTATACAACCAATAGATGTTACTTTTTTGCAAGATCCGGAAGGAAAATTAGGAATTCAATTTAAATTCATAAATGGGTATGAAACAATTTTAGCATATTCAGATGTAATACATATTAAATATAGATACTCAATTAATGAGTTTATGGGTGGAAATGAAAAAGGACAACCAGATAACAAAGCATTATTAAAAACATTGGAACTTAATCATACATTATTACAAGGAGTAGCAAAAGCATTAAAAAGTTCATTTTCTATAAATGGAGTTATTAAGTACAATACTTTAATGGATGATGGAAAAATGGAAGAAAATATAAAGAACATGGAAAAAAGACTTGCAAATAATGAAAGTGGTTTTTTGCCATTAGACATTAAAGGAGAATATATACCATTACAAAACAAAGTGCAATTAGTAGATACTACTACTCTAAAATTTATTGATGAAAAAATATTAAGAAATTTTGGAGTTTCTCTACCAATATTAACTGGAGATTATACAAAAGCACAATATGAAGCCTTTTATCAAAAGAGTTTAGAGCCGATATTAAAAAGAACAGGCGAATCTTTTACAATGTCTATGTTTAGTGTTAGAGAAAAAGGATTTGGCAATAAAATTATGATGTATCCACATGAACTAATTTTTATGGATACAAGTCAAAAAATAGAATTATTTGATTTATTGGTTGATAGTGCAAGTTGTTACAAAAATGAGCTTCGTACAGCTTTTGGAATGAGACCACTTCCAGAACTTGCAGGACAAATTGCAATGTCAAGTAATAAAGCAAATGCTGAAAATAATAAAGTTGAAAATGAGGATAACTCAAATATTGGAGGTATTGAAAATGAAGAATGAATTAATAAGAAGAAATTATGATTTTCAAATTCGAGCAGAAAAAGACGAAAAAAGAGGAAATATAATTATAGGTAGACCAATTGTTTATGGAAGCAAAACAGATATAGGTGGAATGTTTGAAGAAGTTATTGAAAAAGGAGCATTAAAGAAAACAAATCTTGAAGATGTAAGGTTTTTGGTAAATCATGATCAATCTAAAATACCACTTGCAAGGTCGAGAAGAAATTCAAAAAATTCTACTATGCAATTATCTGTTGATGATGAGGGAATGGAAATTAAGGTAGAACTAGATGTTGAAAATAACACAGAAGCAAGAAATTTATATAGTGCAATAGAAAGAGGAGACATAACAGGAATGTCTTTTATGTTTGGAATTAATGACGAAAAATGGGAAGGCTTAGATACGGATTATCCAACAAGACATATTTTATCGATTTCAACAGTTGTTGAAGTAAGTGCAGTAACATTTCCAGCATACGAAGCTACTTCAATATCTGCTAGAGATAAAAGTGCGGTGGAGACTGCACGCCTAGCGGTGGAGACTGCTAGAAGTAAAGAGGTGGACACTTCTTTAGAATTAGAAAAACTAAAATTAAAATATTTGTTAGGAGGATTTTAAGATGAAAGATTTTTTAAAAAAATTAATTGAAAGAAAGAAAAAGGAATTAAAAGAAAAAGAAGAAAGAATGCAAAAGTCTCAAGATATTCAAGAGGTTAGAAGTTTAGGAGAAACATTAATAGCATTGCGTGATGAAATTAATGACGCAGAAAAGCAATTAGCTGAAATAGAAGAAAAAGAAAAAGACGACAACAAAGATACAGATGCAAACAAAGATAACAACAATGATGATAATAAAGATGATGGAGCAAATGCAAATGAAGGAAGAAGTGCAAATGGATTTAATCCTAATGCGACTTTAAATATAGTAGGTCAAGCAAGAATGAATGCCAGAGGTCAAGAAGTAGATATAAACAATAATGATCCTAGAGCTACTATGGAATATAGAACTGCGTTTATGAATTACATACAAAGAGGAGAAATTAATAAAGATATTCTTCAATTTGAGTCAAGAGCGGATGCAACAGGAACATCTAGTGATTTAGGTGTGCTTATACCAACCACTGTTATTCAAAAAATAATAACAGATGTAGAGAAAGTATATGGACAGCTTTATTCAAGAGTATTAAAAACAAATTTGCAAGGTGGTGTAAAATATCCAATTGGAAGTTTTAGTGCAACATTTAAGCGTATTACTGAAACTACTGTTAGTGATAGACAAAATGCAGGTGGTGTTAAAGGTACAGTAGAATTCTCTTATAAAATTGGCGAAATTAGAATGGCTAGAACTTTATTACAAACAATATTAAGTGTTCCAGTTTTTGAAGAAGAATTTGCTAAAGTAATTGTAAAAGCTTATGTTCAAGCAATGGATAAAGAAATAATGAATGGACAAGATGAAAATAATGAATGTGTTGGTATATTAACAGAAGCTAAAAAATCAAGTGGTTCAAGAATACCTGCAGCTAATATAATTACATTTACTGAAGAAGAAATGGCAGACTGGAAAGCTTGGCAAGAAAAATTATTTGCTAAAATACCATTATCTATGAGAGGTTTAAATCCAGAATTTGCTATGACATCAAACACTTATGAGGCAAATATTAAGACACTATCTGACGACAATAATAGACCTGTATATAACGAAACATTTAATCCAGTTGATGGTTCTGAAATTTCAAAATTTAAAGGAAAAAATGTTGTATTTGTAGAGGAAGATGTATTGAAAAACTTTAATGATGCAGCAGATGGAGATTATTTTGGAATGTATTGGGTTCCAGAAGAGGCTTATGCTATTAATAGTAACATGGAATTTACAGTTGTTGATTACTTTGACCATGAAAAAAATCAATATATCAAGAAAGCATTAGTAATCAATGATGGAAAAATATTAGATCCAAAATATATTTATTTATTAAAGAAAAGCGTAAAAGCTTAGAAAGGAGTTTATTATGGCAAATAAAAAAGAAGAAATTATAAATAATGAAGAAGAGGTTAAAACTGCTGTTGAAGAAACAGCAGTTTCTTCAAATGAAAAAGTAGAAGAAGTAAAACCAGAGGAAGTAAAAAAAGAGGAAAAAACTGAGGAAGTAGAAAAAGAGAAAAAAGCAGAGGAAGAATCAAAAACTGAAGAAAAAGAAAACAAGGAAGAAACAAAAAAATCAAAAACTGAAAGTTCAAAAGTAAAATTAAAAGTATTAATACCTTTTACAGATAAATACACAGAAGAAAAATATAAACTAAATTCTGTAATATCTGTAAGTAAAGAAAGAGCAACAGAGTTATTAAAAGACAAAAGAAAATTAGTTGAAAAGCAAAACTAAAGGAGTAATTAATATGTTAGAAAAAGTAAAAAAAGGCCTTGGGATTACAGGCTCATACCAAGACGGTACAATACAAGAATATATTGATGAAGTAAAAAGATTTCTTATTGATGGAGGAGTACTAAAAGAAGTTGTTGAACATCCTTCATCAGTAGGAATTATAACCAGAGGAGTATCAGACTTATGGAATTATGGAAGTGGAGGGACATCGTTCTCTCCATATTTCATTCAAAGAGCTATTCAATTAAGTGGAAAAACTGTGGAAGAGCTAGAGCCAATTAATGAAGAGGTAGACAAGGAGGAAAAAGATGAGTGATTTTAGATTAGAAATAAAAGATCCTATTCCACTTGTACTTTTAATACCTAAATCTACTTCAAAAATTGGAGGAGTAAATAAAAAAGAATATCCAACAGTTAAAGAAGCGTTATCAGTAAAAGATAAAAATGATAATCCAGTTAATCTATTCTTCGGAAGCTTTCAAACTTATGGAGGAACAGAAAAAACAGTAAATGGAATCTATTCCATAGAAGATACAGCAAACATATCAACATGGTACAGACCAGATATAACGAGTAACTGTAGAATAGCAAGGGCTAATGATGAGGCTATTTTTGACATTATTAATGAACCCGAAAATATTAATATGCGAAACCAATTTTTAAAATTTAAAGTAAAACGAGTGAAAGGAGGGGCTTAAATGAGTAAAGTTAAGAGTTTAAAAGAATTGTATAAAAGAGCAACAGGAGAAGAAATCGATGGAGAAACAATATGTGAAGTGCTAGACAATATGTTTGCCGTAACACCAAAGAAAATAATATTAGCATCTTCTACTGCTGAAAGTACAAAGAAGTTTGAAATTACTGTAACAGATGAAGGTACAGTTACAGCTACAGAAGTGGTTGAAGAATGAGCAACAGAGTTTATTTAGAATTTGATGGGTTTGATAAAGCAATATCAAGATTAAATAAATTAGGTGGAGATATAAAAGGAACTACTGAAAAAGCATTGAAGAAAACACATTCAATTATTACTCAAAAAGCTGAAGAAGCAATAGCTCCACATAATAAAACTCGTCAAACAGAAAAGAGTTTAAGAAAAGATGCCAAAATCGAATGGGCAGGAACAATAGCAAGTGTAAAAACTGGATTTAGTATTTCTGAAGGTGGACTTGCTTCAATATTTTTAATGTATGGAACTCCAAGACAAAGCAAGGATCAAAAAATGTATAATGCATTTTGGAGCAAAAGTACAAGAGATGAGGTACAGAAAGCACAAGAAGAAATATTTTATAGCGAAATAAGGAGGTTGAACGGTTAATGGAAGATTTATTAATAAGATTAATTGAATCGTTGGGCTATCCAATATTTCGACAAGGTTCACTTGGAGCAGATGAACCATATCCAGAAAGCTTTTTTACTTTCTGGAATAATTTATCTGAGGGAAATGAATTTTACAACAATAAAGAACATTCGACTATATGGTATTTTGATTTGAACTTTTATTCGAGCAATCCTCAATTAGTAAATACTAAATTGATGGAGGCTAAAAAAATATTAAAAGAAAATAATTTTATAGTTACAGGAAAAGGCCACGATGTTATAAGTGATGAACCAACACACACAGGTCGTGGAATAGATGTAAAAATAATAGAAAGATAGGAGGAAAAAACATGGAAGAAATTACTGAGTACAGAGGAGTCGAAGATTTAGTCGCAGCAGAGGTTTTGACAGATAATAATAACGAAGAAGAAGGATATACAACAGGAGAGGTATTTGATATTGCTGGAGTTGCAGAAATAAGTAAAAGTACAAGTAGTTCAAACGAATCTCATTATTATAATAATATGCCAGCAGTAGTTGTAAGTTCTACAGGAGCTGATGAAGTAACATTATCAGTATCTGCAATTCCACTTGATATATTAGCAAAGATTACAGGGCAAAAATATGATGAGCTTACTGGGGCTTTAATAGAAGGAGAAAGAGAAACAAAATATTTTGCAATAGGATATAAGACAAAGAAAACTAATGGAGATTATGTATATGTTTGGAGATTAAAAGGAACATTTAATATTCCAGAATCTACTCATGCAACAGAAAATGATGGAACAGATGCAAATGGACAAGAATTAACATATACAGGAATTAATACAACACACAAATTTGCAAAAGTTACTGATAAAAATGGTAACAAAAAAGGTGCAAAAGCTATTAATGTTGATGTTGCAAAAGGATTAGCTGATGTAAGTACATTCTTTGATGAAGTAGTTACACCAGACACACTAACAGCAAAAGCATAAAAAACATTATAGGAGGAGAAAAATGGATTTAAAATTAAATATCTATGAAAAGAAAAAAATCGTAAAAACCTATACAGCAGAAACATACGATTTAATGTTTGGAACCGTTGAAGATTTAATAGATCTTATAGATTTAGACCAATTAAAAAACGGAACAGATGCTGAAATAATCAAGTTAGTTGGCAAAGTAATAATTAATGGAATGGGAATTATTAAACCATTACTAAAAGATATCTTTGAAGGACTAACAGATGAGGAATTGAAGAAAACAAAAGTATCTGAAATTAGTACAGCTTTAGTAGAAATTGTTAAATTTTCAATCTCACAAATTACTAAAGGAACAAATGGAAAAAACTAAATGAGGGTGATGTAAATGTCACCCTTTATCAAATTTTATTTGAAGTTGAAATGTCGATTTGTGATCGATTCCCAAGTTTATCTCCATTTGATGTTAGACAGAAAAGATTTCACGAAGTTTTCTTATTGATTAGAAGATTAAATGTGTATAACGAGCAAGAAAAGAAACCTAAAAAGATTAGGAGACGAGCAAGTGATACATGGTTTTAATTTAAAAGGGAGGTAGACAAATGCCAAAAGGAGAAGATATAACAACAAAATTTAAAGTCGATATATCTGAATTAAAAAAAGGTATAACTGAAGCAAATAAAAATATAAAACTTGCAAATGCAGAATTTAAAGCGGCTAGTGCAGGTATGGATGACTGGACAAAATCAAGTGATGGATTAAATGCAAAATTAAAACAATTAAACTCAGTACTAATTGAAGAAAATAAGAAACTTGATAATTATAAATCTCAATTGCAAGCAGTTGAAAAAGCAGAGCAAGAAAATGGGAAAAAAGCAGATGAATTAAAAGCAAAACTTCAACAATTATCTAGTCAAGGAATTTCAAAGACATCCGATGAATATAAAAAATATGAAAAAGCCTTAACAGATGTAGAAAAAGAGCAAACTGCAAATGCAAATATGGCAGATAAATTAAAAGTAACTATTTTAAATCAACAAGCTGCAGTAAATAAGACAGAAAAAGAAATAAGACAATATAGTAGTGCTCTTGACGAAGTAGAAAGTAATTCAAATGATACGAACAAATCAAGTAGCAAAGCAGCTAAGGGATTAAAAGAAGTAGGAGATGCTGCACAAAAAACAGAAAAAAATAGTGATAGTTTAGCAAGCAAATTAGGTGGAGGACTTAAAAAAGGTTTAATGGGTATAGCAACCGCAGCAGCAGGAGCTGTTGCGGGTTTTTTGGCTACTGGAGCAGCAACACAAGATACTATGGAGGATATGGGAAAACTCGAAGCTGCTTTTACAAGTGCAGGACACTCTACAGAAGCTGCACAAAAATCTTTTCAAGGAATGGTTGGAATATTAGGAGAAACAGACCAATCTGTTGAAGCAGTAAACCACTTGGCTAAGTTAACAAAGAGCGAAGAAGAACTTTCAAAGTGGACTGACATAGCAACAGGTGTGTATGCAACATTTGGAGATAGCTTACCTCTGGAAGGATTAACAGAAGCGGCTAACGAAACTGCAAAAGTAGGACAAGTTACAGGTCCTCTAGCTGATGCTTTAAATTGGGCAGGTATATCTGAAGATAAATTCAATCAGCAATTAGCTCAATGTAATAGTGAACAAGAAAGAGCAACATTAATTACAGAAACTTTAAGCAAAACATATCAAAGTGCTGCAGATGCCTACAAAGATGTTAATGGAGATTTAATAGCATCGAGAGAAGCAACAGCTAATATGAGTACGGCAATGTCAGAAATGGGTAGAGTAGCAATGCCAATAATAACTGCATTTAAGCAAGGAATTGCTGATTTAGTAAATACAATGTTACCTGGACTTGAACAAATTGGAGATGGTGTTAGAGGCTTAATGGAAGGAACTACTGGAGCAGCAGAATTATTGACAAGTGGAATATCTGTAACTTTAGATATGCTACTATCAAAACTAACTGAAGCATTACCAACAATCTTGAACATAGGCGTACAAATAATAACATCTTTGATACAAGGAATTATAAACGCATTGCCACAAGTAGTCCAGACCATAATGAATTTAATACCGCAGATAACACAATCATTGTTAAGTATGTTACCAAAGTTAGTATCGGTAGGAGCTCAAATAATACAAAGTTTGCTAACAGGTCTAGGCCAAATGATACCAGAAATTCTAGTACAAATAGTTAATATAATACCACAAATAGTTCAATCTCTCGTTGATGGAATACCACAATTAATTCAAGGAGCGATTGATTTTTTTATGGCAATTATAGATGCAATACCAACAGTTATTAAGGCTATTTTAAATGCTCTACCACAGATTATAAATAGTATTGTTAATGGTTTAATTACTGGAATACCTCTTATAATTGAAGGAGCAATACAATTATTAATGGGTATTATAGATGCAATTCCAGAGATTATAGCTGCTCTTATTGATGCGTTACCAACAATAATACAAGCAATAGTAAATGGCTTAATTAATGGATTAGATGCTATTATAAATGGTGCTGTACAATTACTTATGGGAATAGTGCAAGCAATTCCACAAATTATACAAGCATTAATTCCGGAAATTCCAAAAATAATTACCACAATAGTAACAACCCTACTTCAAAATCTACCAACATTAATAGCAGGAGCGGTACAATTATTTATGGGACTTGTTACTGCAATACCTCAAATTTGTATTGAATTAATAAAAGCAATACCACAAATTATTACAGCAATATTTCAAGGACTTGCACAATTACCTGCTCAATTAGGAGAATTCTTTAGTGGGGCATGGGAAGGAATAAAAAATGTATTTTCGAATGTTGGCAGTTGGTTTGGAGAGAAGTTCTCTAATGCAAAAGAAAATATACAAAACGCATGGGCAAATACTAAAGAATGGGCATCTAATACTTGGAATAATATTACGAGTGCTTTTTCAAATGCAGGAAATTGGTTTAAAGAAAAATTCACACAAGCAAATGAAAATTCTAAACAAGCATGGGCAACAGCAAAAGAGTGGGCATCTAATGCTTGGAATAGTATTAGTGGAGCTTTCTCAAATGTTGGAAATTGGTTTAGAGATAGATTCCAAGAAGCTTGGAATAATATAACAAGTATATTTGGAAAAGTAGGAGATTTCTTTGGAGGTCTTTGGAATACTATCAGCAGTAAGTTTTCAAGTTTGGGAACAACAATAGGAGATGCTATTGGAGGAGCAGTCAAATCTGGTATTAATGGAATTATATCAATGATAGAAAATGTAATTAATAAAGGTATAGATATGATAAATGGTGCCATAAATTTAATTAACAATATACCCGGAGTAAACATAGGTAACTTTAGTAGAGTAAATCTTCCAAGACTTGCAAAAGGTGGTGTATTAAAAAAAGGAGAAGTTGGATTACTAGAAGGTTCTGGTGCTGAAGCTGTAGTACCACTTGAAAGGAATAAACATTGGATAAAAGCTGTAGCAAATGAAATGAAAGACCAAATAGTAAAAAACAATACATCTAATATAAACAATGTATCTAATACAACATCGAATGTAAATAATTTTACTCAAGTAATTAATGCTCCAAAACAACCTTCAAGATTAGAATTATATAGACAAACAAAAAACTTATTAAACCTAGTAACAGTAAAATAGGAGGGAAAATATGTTTAGTTTAAAAGTTGAAAATGCTAAAGGTGCGATTTTAGAACTTACAAATGATGAAACAAATTTTCAAGTAACTAATGTTGAAGGGTTAACTCCTCCAAACGCAACGATAAATACATCGGATTTTGCAAATGGAGATGGATCAGCTTTTAATAGTTCTAAAATACCTAATAGAGAAATAGTTATTACAGTTTATATTAATGGAGATGTTCAAACCAATAGATTAACATTATATCAATATTTTAGGAATAAGAATTGGTGTAAAATTTATTATACAGATGACCAAAGGGATGTATATATTGAAGGATATGTACAAGCCTTTGAAGCTCCTATTTTTACACAAAAACAAGTTGCACAAATTTCTATATTATGCCCGGATCCATACTTTAAAGATATAGAGACAATAGTAAAAAGTATTTCGAAGGCTCTAAAAAAATTTACTTTTCCATTTTCAATAAATATAGGAGAACCAATCGCTTTTTCAGAGATAGAATTAGAAAAAATAACAAATGTTATTAATGAAAGTGAGAGCGAAACAGGCCTTATTGTTAATGTAACATTTATGGGCAGAGTAGATAAATTAGAAATTCGTAACATAGATAATGGTCAAAATTTTATAATAGATTATAATTTTATGGCAAACGATAAATTGGTTATCAATTGCAATAGAGGAAGTAAATCAGTTATATTAACTAGAGATGCTGTAGAATACAATTTAATACCTTATGTAAGAAGTGGATCCACTTTCTTTCAATTAGGTATAGGAGACAATAATTTTAGTTTCCTAGCTGATGATGGAACTTCTGATATGTCAGTAGATATTCAATTTAATTACTATAAGGTTTATTTAGGAGTTTAGTTATGGAGGAACTATATTTATTAGATGAAAACTTAAAAAAAATACATATAATTGACACATATTCAAGTGCTATATGGTCACCAAGATATAATACATTAGGAGATTGTGAATTAGTTATTCAAGCATCAAAAGAAAATTTAAACAAAGTAAAAGAATGTAGGTATATTTCTCGTGAAGATGACGAAATGTCCTGTGAAATTAAGAAGATAGAGATACAGACTGATGAAGAAAATGGAGACCAAATAATTATTACAGGCACAGATATAAAAGATATTCTAAATAAAAGAATAGTTATGAATCAAACTAATTTTAATGGGTTGGCTGAGGACTACATAAGAAAGCTAATTACCGATGCATTTATTAATCCAAAGGATCCTAATCGTAAAATTAGTAATTTTATACTTGCTGACAAAAAAGGATTTACTGAAACTATTCGAGAGCAAGTAACATACGATTATATAGGAGACAAAGTACAAGAAATTTGCCAACAATTTGGATGGGGATACAAAGTTACTATAAAAAACGGTAACTTTGTTTTTTCATTGTATAAAGGAGAAGATAGAAGTCAGTATATTACTTTTTCACAAAACTATGATAATATATCAACCACGGATTATGTAGAAGATAATAGCAATATTAAAAATGTTGCATTAATAGCAGGAGAAGGTGAAGGAGTAGATAGAAAAACGACTACTATCGGAAACGAAGTAGGAATTGACAGAAATGAATTGTATGTTGATGCTCGAGATGTTTCAAGTACAATTGATTATGATGAACTTGTAAGTAGTTATCCAAATGGAATAGAAAAAACAATTAATAATGTAATTTATTATCAAGTAAATGGGAATAACATAGCAATTATCACAAAGAACGAAGAAGGAGAAGTAGAAGAGGTAACACTATGTAATAATGTATATACTGAAAATTTAAAAAGTGTGGGAAATGAAAAAATGGCAGAATGTGTACAGATTACATCCTTCTCTGGAAAAATTATCACAGGTGTTAATTATGTATACAAAAAAGATTATAACTTAGGCGATATTGTAAGAATATTAAATGAATATGGAATGTCAGTTAATGCGAGAATAACAGAAATAATAGAAAGTAGAGATGAAAATGGATATTCAATGGAGCCTACATTTGAAAATGTTTAAAAGGAGGAAAATATGTCAAGCGATGTAAAATATAATGTGAATGCAGGGTTTTTTGATGCAATAAATGAGGATAGAACTTATTCTGCAGATGATATGAATAGACCTTACAGGAGATTAGTAAGCAATGGTGTTTTTGCAACACCAAAGGGCGAAGCATCCGATGATTTACAAGTATTTTCTGCAAATAATGGAATGAATGTAATAGTTTCCGCAGGTAATGCAATAATTGGGGACAAATGGTTTGAAAATCCAAGTGACTTGATAATAACTATATCACAAAATTCGGAAGTTTTATCAAGAATAGACAGTATAGTGGCTCAAGTAGATAAAACACAAGCAGGAAGAGTAGGAAATATAGTATATAGACAGGGGTCTGCTTCAAGTAATCCTGTACATCCAGAAATTAATACTGAGGAAAATATTTTTGAGTTAAGATTAGCTGATATAATTATTAGTCCTTCTTGTGTAAAGGTTACACAAGATTTAATAACAGACTGCAGAGGAAGTAATGAATGTCCTTGGGTTACAAGTTTAATATATCAAGTAGATACTTCAACATTATATGCTCAATGGCAGGCTGCATATCAAAAATATTATGAAGATCAAGAAGCGGAACACGATGAATATTTTACAGAATTTAAGCAAGCAATGGCAAATTTCTTTTCTCAAGAAGAAAATGCATTTGATACTTGGTTCCAACAAATGAAAGACCAATTATCTGAAGATGCAGCAGGAAACTTGCAATTACAAATAGATAATTTAACGCAAATGTTGATGGAATCAATTTCTGCATTAATAACAGAGGATGGAGATTATCTAGTAACAGAAGATAATGAATATCTAGCTTGCGGAATGTAAAAGGAGGGTAAAAATGATTAAAAAAATATCAGAATTAGAAGAATTACTAACAATAAATAATAATGATGTAATTCCAATTGTAGATACAACAAATGGAAAAACTAAAAAAGTGTTATTATCCAAGTTATTAAGTGGATTAATACCACAAAATGCGGGTGCTCATAATTCTATATATCGTGGACAAGACATAACAGACTTATTCTACGATGGAACATTGAGCGAGCAAATAGCAGCAGGAACATTTGATGATATATTTGTAGGAGATTATATCATAGGGAAAAATAGTAATAGAAAATATATAGTAGCAGACTTAGATTATAGACTTCATTGTGGAGATACTGAATGTACAACACATCATGTTTTGATGATACCAGAAAAGGTAATGGGAACAGCAAAAATGAATGATACTAATATAACTACAGGTGCTTATCTTGGAAGTAAAATGTACACAGAATATTTAGAACCATTTAAAACTGTTATAAAAAATGATTTTGAAACAGATCATATATTAACACATAAAAATTATTTTGCAAATGCTGTAACCAATGGGTATGAGAGTGCTGGAACATGGAATAACTCAGATATAGAACTAATGAATGAACTAATGGTATATGGAAGCAATATATTCCATAATATTACTAACGGAACAAATGTCCCAACAAGTCATACAATAGATAAGTCTCAATTATCATTATTTAGATTAGATAAAAGTAAAATAGTAGCTTTTAGTGATGCAGGAGAAAGAACCTGGTACTGGCTAAGAGATGTCGCTTCTTCTTCGAACTTCGCTAATGTTACCAGCCGTGGCGGTGCCGACAACTACTCTGCTTCGTACTCGTTTGGCGTTCGTCCCGCTTTCCTAATCTACTAATCAGGCATCGTCAGGGCTTTATGCCCTGACATATAATATAGTGGCTCTTCAAAATAGTTAAATTAATAAATTTAAAATGATATAATTCTGTCGAAAATTGTAGAAAAGGAGAAATAGTATTATTTTAAATGTCAGACATAAAGAAGAGTGAAAGGAAAGAATCAAAATTACAGACTATACATAATGCATATAAAATTAGAATGGCGGTAACTAAGCTAGCTGAAAATGATTTCTATATAAATAGTTCAAAGGTAGAAAATATTATTGCAGAGAAAATTAAAAGATTTCCAGAAGAAGAACAGCAAAAAATAAAAAAAAGAACTTATCAATATTTTGAACAACAATTAAACCGTTCTACAAATAGTGTAATAGAACTAGCGACAGGAATAAGTAGACACTTAAGAATTGCAAATACAATATTTCCAACATACATTTCTGAATTTGAAGAAAGAAGAATAGAAATGGATAGAGCAATGTCGTGCTGCAACGCACTTCAAGATGAACTACAGTATGTAGGAGAATGTTTATATGCAGATCTTAATAAGTATACAAATTTAGTTTTATTAATTCAACAAGAATTTAATATGATAAAAGCACTCAGACAGTCTGACAATAGGTTTCTAAAAAACATAAAAAAATAATTTAGTGGGTAATCTTTATATGTCGCTTCTTCTTCGAACTTCGCTAATGTTAACAGCAATGGCAATGCCAACAACAACTCTGCTTCGAACTCGAATGGCGTTCGTCCCGATTTCACAACCATGCAATATATATGAACTAAGCTTTCATAGCAGGGCAATGGGAAAAGGAAAGGAAAGATTATCCCTTCAACAAGTAAATGTTGATAAATACTAATCATTATGTATTTGGTTACGACCAGTAATACTATTAAAGTGATTTATGAATGTTTTTTATGATGCAAATGCAATATATGAGGCAGGAAAAAAAGCAATTAAAGGAGCTCCTTTCAAATATCAATCACACTTATTTGAAATGAACCAATTATTAGAAACTGCTGAATTACAGAAAAAGTTAATTGAAGGAAAGTATAGGCCTTCTAAAGGAAGAAAATTTATAATTAAAGAAAGAGGAAAAATAAGACATATAACAACAGACAATATGGTGGATAAAACTATAAATCATCTACTTTGTGATAATGTTTTAAGTAAAGCTATTTCTCCATATTTAATTTATGATAATGGAGCTAGTCAAAAGGGCAAAGGAGTATCCTTCCACAGAAAAAGATTAGAAACACACTTACATAGATATTATAGAAAGCATAAAAATAATGAAGGATATATATTATTGATTGATTTTAGCAGTTATTATGCTAGTATTCCTCACAAATTATGTTTACAAAATACATATAATTTATTAAAGAAAGCAGATAAAGATGAAGCAAAAATAACATTATGGATATTAAGTAATTTATTTGAAATATTTAATATAGATAATAAAAATAGAAGAGGCGTTGATATAGGCAGTCAACCATCGCAAAATATAGGTATTTCTTATCCAGTAAGAATTGATAATTACATTAAGATTGTAAAAGGTGTTAAACATTATGGAAGATATACTGATGATTTATATATAATACATGAAGATAAGGAGTTCTTAAAACAGCTATTGAAGGAAATAAAAGAGATAGCGGACAAATTAGGATTAATAGTAAACCCTAAAAAAACATACTTGTGTAAATTATCTCAACCTTTTAGAATACTACAGATACAATATCAATTAACAGAAACAGGGCGATTAATAAAGAAAATACATCCTAAAGCTATAACTAGAGAACGCAGAAAACTAAAAGCATATAAAAGATTATTGGATAAAAAAAGATTAACTTATGAAGAAATAGAAAATACATTTAAAAGTTGGATGGCAGGAAACTATAAAAATATGTCAAAATTACAAATAAGTAATATGTCACAATTATATTATGATTTATTTAAAAGGAGGGTAACATGGAAAAATCATGGAAAATTACATTGGCTGATGGAACAAAACTTGAAAACCTAAGATTAAATGGAAATAATTTCGTATCAGAAAATGAAATTACTGAAGATATTTTCAATGGAAATTTATTAAAGGTAAAAATTGAAGGAAAGACAGACGAAGGACAAGAAATTATTGAAGAACATAATCACATGGAACTAGTACAAATTGTCCATTATGAAGATGGATATTATTTTGTACTAAGAGATATAACTGAGGCTGAGCTAGAAAAAATGAAAATGCAATCTGACATTGAATATTTAGCAATGATGTCTGATATCGACTTGGAGGTGTAGGAAACAATGAGTAAAAATTTTGAAAAAGTAAAAAATTATTATGATAATGGAATGTGGAACGAAGCAAGAGTTCGAAATGCTGTTGGAAAATGGATCACAGAAGAGGAATATAAAGAAATTACTGGAGAAGAATATAAATAAACATTTTATGAATGTAAATTCCTAAAAAAGCCTTGAAATCAAGCAATAAAAGTATATTAAGATAAAAAATAAACGCCTTAAAATCGATTTTGAAGCGTTATTTTTTTGCTATTTTTCCAGAAAAAATTTGAAATTAGGAAGGAGAAAGTATGGACAAGAATATAAGAAAAATAATTATTTTATTTATAACAATAATTATTTTATTGCTCTTTAATGTTATCTATAATATTTTATTTATCATTGACTTTTCTAAGCAAAAAGAGAATGGTAATGAAAAATGGCACGTGGTCGAAGAAAGAATTGTAAATGTAGAAAAGCAAATTGAAGAAATAACAAAAGAAAAGAGGTATTGATATGGAATGGGTACAAGTTGCAAATGCAATGAAAGAAATAGGAGTATCCGTTGTTTGCTGTGCTATATTTGCAGTAATTGCTTATAGAATGTTTAAAATGTTTAAAACTCAACAAGATAAATTGTTTAATAAACTTCTAGATGGCATAAATAACCATACTCTTTCGAAGGAAGAAAATGAGAAAATAAGTAAAATAGAAGCGGAAATTCAAAATATATTAAAGGAATGTCTAGATGAAACACAATCTGCTAGAGTTTCATTTGTAAGATATCATAATGGTGGAAGAGGCTTAAATAAACTTTCTTTTTTAAAGATGAGTATGACAAATGAAGTAGTAAAAATTGGTGTTCAACCATTTATATCAGAATTTCAAAATCAATTTAGAGCTATGTTTAGTTATTGGGTAAACGAGATAGACACAAAAGGCTTTTGTGATATTGAAAACATTGAAGATATAAAACTAAAAGATACATCAATGTATGAATTTTTAAGAACTAGAAATATTCAAGCAAAATTCCGGAATAGGAATAAAAAATGAAGAAAATACAACAATAGGTTTCATTTGTATAGAATTTTTAGACAAAGACAATGTAAAAAAAGAAAAAGTGGTTAAGTCACTACAAAATAAAAAAATAAAAATAGAAACATTACTACATGTTTCTGATGAAGGGAGGGATAATTAATGGAACTAACTGTAGATATTATTATTGCAGTAGCAACAGCTATTGTAACAGCAATATTTGGTACTTGTGCGAAAAAATTTAATTGGGCGACTCAAGATTATATACCATATCAAAATATTGTAATTGGTATTATTGCTGGTATATTGGTATTTGCTACAGGTTTAAACACAAATATCTTATATTCATTGATTTTATGTATTTTTTCTGCAACAGCTGCAGGAGGAATATATGATGCAACTAAAACAAAATAGGAAATAATAATTATTTCAAAAGATCCAGAAAAATAACTTCTGGATTTTATTATTTTTTTAAGGAGGTATTCGTTATGGAAGAAAACGAAGAAATTACTTTAACACCAGAAATGGAAGAAGAATTAAGTAATGGTAAAGAGGAGGGCGAAGAATAATGGGATTTTCAAGTTTAATTAAAAGTCAAGTTTTAGCATCTTCAAGTAACTATACTCAAGGAAGAAAGGGTTACAAAGTATGTAAAATAACTCCACATCACATGGCAGGAGTTCTAAGTGGAGAACAGTGTGCAAAGCTTTTCCAGAATCCAAATAGACAAGCAAGTGCAAATTATTGTATTGGTAACGATGGTGGAATAGTAGGATGTGTAGATGAAAATAATAGAGCATGGACATCTAGTTCATCTTCAAATGACTGCCAAGCAATCACAATAGAAGTATCTAATAGTTCTACAGGAGGAGACTGGCCAATATCTGAGGCTGCATGGAATTCTTTAGTTAATCTATGTGTAGATATATGTAAAAGATATGGTTTTACATTAAAATACGATGGTACTAAAAATGGAAGCTTAACAAGACACAATATGTTTGCAGCTACAAGTTGCCCTGGCAAATATTTGCAAAATAGATTTCAAGAATTAGCTGATACAGTTAATGCTAAATTAAACGGAAATACAACAACATCTTCTTCAGGTTCAACATCAAACAAGAAATCAAACGAAACTATTGCTGAAGAAGTCATCCAAGGAAAATGGGGTAATGGAGATGACAGAAAAAATAGATTAACTGCAGCAGGATATGATTATAATGCTATCCAAAAAATAGTAAATCAAAAGCTAGGTGCAACATCTTCAAGTACATCATCAAACAAAAAATCTAATGAAACTATTGCCAATGAAGTTATCCAAGGAAAATGGGGCAATGGAGATGATAGAAAGAATAGATTAACTGCAGCAGGATATGATTATAATGCTATTCAAAAAATAGTAAATCAAAAGCTAGGTGCAACATCTTCAAATGCATCATCAAATAAAAAATCAAATGAAACTATCGCTAATGAAGTTATCCAAGGAAAATGGGGTAATGGAGCAGACAGAAAGAATAGATTAACTGCAGCGGGATATGATTATAATGCTATTCAAAAAATAGTAAATCAAAAATTAAAATAAACAATGAAAGAAGAGGAGAAAAAATCTCCTCTATTGTATATTTTTCAATTTTTGTTGTATATTATATAATATATCAAATGCTTCTTTACAAGTAGTATTTTCTAAATCTATATTTTGTATTTTTTTTATAATACTACTGTAGGAGCCTTGATTTAAAGGTGCTTGATTAGTAACTAGTTCATATTTTAAGTCGAGACTTTTGAATAAATGTGTATATTTTTCTAATTTGGCGATTGGAAAACCACATTTTACTATTTCTGGACTTAAATTAGTAAGTTTCAATCCAATTTTGTTAGAAACTAATTGGGCATCTTCATTTAATAAATTATAAAAAATTCCTACTTGAAAAATATAAATTTTATTAGAATCTTTTTTCTTTAGTTCTTGATATTGTTTTAAAAGTTTACTCATTTTTTTTCTTACCTTTCTTTCTAACAATAATATCTCCAATTTCACAATTAAAAATATCACACATTTTCTCTAGTGTATCAAAACGAATACCTGTTGTCTGATTTTCCATCATACGAGTAAGTGACTGATAACCTCCTTCCATTTGTTTGACAAACCAATACTTCGTTTTTTTCTGCTTTTTTAGTAATTCTTTTACATTTACTTGAATCATCTTATCACCTCCCTCTAATATACCTATTTTAAAGGAAAGTAACAATTATTTTAACTATTTGCAAATTAACTTAAATTGCAGATAACTATATTCTAATATAGTTATTTATGCTATAATATATCTGTAGAAAGAAAAGAGGTAGTGTTCTATGAAAAATGCAGATGTATTAAGTATATTAAATGAATTAGGCAATTTTTTAGACAGAGAAGAATATTACGAAGCCACAGAATATATAGAAAAAAAGAAAAAAGAGATAAAACTAGAAAAGGATCCAACAAGTGATTATATGGATAAATTGATAAAAGATTTAAAATAAGTCGAAATATGTCGAAATTTGGAACAATAGATGTAGCAACAGAAATCGGAATTACTATCTAACTTCCAATATAGTTATTTTTATTTACATAATATGGTAAAATATAAATAGTCAAAATAATTATATAGGAGGAACAGTAAAGATGAAGAGTAAAAAAGATATAATGTTGAAAGAATTAAAAAAACATTTAGCTTTTAAAGACAAAATACTGCTATATTTTTTTAAAGACTATACTTACAAAATTTATATAAATGGAATAAAAGATAGCTTTAATTGGCATAGTAATTGAAATAAAAAGTAAATTTTACAGCAAGGCTGTAATAAGGCTGTAAAATAAAAAGTAGAAAACTGGGAAATATTGAAAATAAAGGCTTTTAGAAGCATAGCTTTTAAAAAGAGTAAGGCAAGAGGAGCCAATAA
>ENA-ORPD01000533-ORPD01000533.1-human-gut-metagenome-genome-assembly--contig:-NODE-533-length-38229-cov-23.005187_pt1 | contig 38229 bp, 38 predicted proteins | sample MGYA00242143_ERZ509076 | MGnify/ENA primary metagenome ERZ509076 (study PRJEB26280, sample SAMEA2338706) | human gut metagenome | biome: human gut; feature: human-associated habitat; material: faeces... | reverse complement strand
CGCAAGCCGTTCAACCGCGACGACCGCGACCGCAAGCCGTTCAACCGCGACGACCGCGACCGCAAGCCGAGCCGCTTCAACAAGCCGGCACACGAGGCGGTGGACCGCGGCCCGCGCATCAGCGCCGACAAGTCGCAGGTGGTCAATCCCGTCTATTTCCGCAGCCGCAAAAACAAGAATTACGACGACAACGATTGAACTGACGTATGGGAATATGCCTGCCATCGCCCGTTGACTGGAATCTGACGCCGCTCGCATCTTTGCTGCTCAACGTCGGACTCCTGGGACTGTGCGGGCTGGTGCTCCTATTGCTGTCCAAAAGTTTCTCGGTAATCAAGGGTAAGGGGGGCATCCTGACCCTATTGTTCCTTGTCACCTCAGTCTCGTTTCCGTGGGCTCCCGGCGGCCTGCTCACCACGTCATTGATACTGGCGTTAGGGATGCTGCTGTGCCTCGGCATACTGTTCAGCGCATACAGGAAAAGCAACGCCGCCCGTCAGCTGTTCCTGATGGCCACCATCTTAGCGGTAGGGTCGATGGTACAGTACAGTTTCCTGATCATGAGCATTCCGCTGCTGATAGTGGCGGCGACGTTCAAGAGCCTGCGACTGCGCGAGGTCATAGCCTTCGCGATGGGTCTGTGCGCGCCTTACTGGATAGCCCTCGGACTGATGCTGATACCCGTAGACTGCCTGCGGCTGCCCGAACCCATGACGCTGTGGAACGGGATGCCCTCGCACACAGCCATCTTCACCGGCCTGGCAAACCTCGGATTCACGGCGGTGGTGTCCCTGATTCTCGGGCTGAACAACGGCATGAAGCTGTATGCCGGCAACACGCGGCGGCGCATGTTCAACATGGCCGTCGACATCGTGCAGGCGGCCGCGCTGATAGCCATGATTCTGGACTTCAACAACATGACCGCCTACGTGGTCACATTCTTCATGGGGGCGACGTTCCAGTACACCAACATCTTCTCGCTGTGGAACCTGCGCCGGCCGTGGATATGGCTGACGGGCATCTGTGCGGTGTACATGGCGTTCCTCATCCTCGCTTATATGTATCTATGAAGATAATAGCAGACGAAAACATACCTTATCTGCGCGGCCGCATCGGTGGCGGCGCAGACGTGATATATGTGGACCAGTCGGATTTCAGCCGCGAGCTGGTCCGTGACGCCGACGCGCTGCTGATACGCACGCGCACACGCTGCGACGAGGCACTGCTGCATGATTCGTCGGTGCGCCTCGTAGCCACGGCCACCATCGGCACCGACCAGATAGACATACCCTGGTGCGAGAGCCACGGCATAGCGGTGGCGTCGTCGCCCGGCTGCAACGCGCCGGCTGTGGCGCAGTACGTGTGGAGCGCGCTGCTGCGCCTGGGGTTCGATCCGGCCGCCGGCGAACGCCTCGGCGTGGTGGGATGCGGCAATATCGGCAGCATCGTGGCCGACTGGGGCCGTAAGATGGGTGCCGAGATTTGGGTGTCCGACCCTCCGAAGCAACGCGCAGGCGTTCCTGACAATTACCATACCCTTGAGGACATCATGAGGGAATGCCGCGCCGTCACATTCCACACGCCGCTGACCAGGAAAGGCCCCGACGCCACGCTGCATCTGTGCGACGCCAAGGCGCTGGAACTGATAGGGGAGAACCATATCCTCGTCAACGCCGCCCGCGGTCCGGTGGTGGACAACGCCGCGCTGCTGCGCAGGATGTACGCCGACCCGACGCTGCGCGTGGTGCTGGACGTGTGGGAAAACGAACCCGACCTGAACCGCGAACTGCTGGAGAAAACCGATTTCGGCACATTCCACATAGCCGGTTATTCGCGTCAGGGCAAGCAACGCGCCACGCGCATGGTGCTGGAGGCTCTGCACCGCACACTCGGCGTGCCTGTGAACACAGAGGGCCTGGAGCCGGTCTACAATCCCGCTCCGGACGCAGTGCCCGTGCCGGGCGAAATTCTGCAAAGCTATGACCCGACCGTGGATTCCGACGTGCTGAAACAGAATCCCGGCGCGTTCGAACAGCTGCGTCACGACTACGACTATCGTCCCGAATATGAATTACAGTAAGAGATTTTATGTGGTGTTCGCGGGGCGGCAGCCCGGCGTGTACGATGACTTCAACGACGCGATGGAGCAGGTGGACGGCTTTGACGGAGCCTCGTTCAAAAGCTATGCCTCGCCCGAGCAGGCCGCCGAGGCATTCCGCAGGTTCGACCGGAAAAGCGATTCACGTTCCATCGGAGCGCTGCTTATCAACGCCACGGAACAGAAGCGCAAGGAGCAAGGGGCAAGGGGCAGGGAAGACCGCATCGAGACCAAAACCGATTATTTCGCTTTCCCTGAGATAGACCTGAACGGATGGGCGGTCGACGCCTCGTGCATGGGCAATCCCGGCGTGATGGAATACCGCGGCGTGGAACTGATGAGCGGCAAAGAGATATTCCGCGTGGGGCCGTTCAAGAAGGGCACCAACAATATCGGCGAATTCCTGGCCATTGTCCACGCTTTGGCACTGATGCAGCAGAAAGGGGAGCGCCACACGGTCTATTCCGACTCGGTGTCGGGAATGGCCTGGGTGCGCAACCGCAAGGTCAAGACCCAGCTGGCGCGCAACAAGGACACCGAGCCGGTGTTCCGCATGATGGAGCGCGCGCTGTCGTGGCTCAACACGCATCAGTACGACGTGCAGATACGTAAGTGGGACACCGACCGGTGGGGAGAAGTACCGGCCGATTTCGACCGCAAATAACATCTTTGGGATGGACCGGGAGGGACTTCGCGCAGCGTTGCTTGAGGCGGGAGCGGCAGCCGTAGGTTTTGCCTCGGCCGGACCCGTGAGCGAAGACGAGGACCGGCGACTGCGTGGCTGGCTGGCCGCAGGACACCATGCCGGCATGGCGTGGATGGAACGTCACGCCGACCTGCGACGCAACCTCGACAACGTGCTGCCCGGTACCCGCACGGTCATTTCACTCGCGTTCCCATACGCACCCGAGCGTGAACGCCCCTCTGATTTACCCTATCTGAGCCGTTACGCATACGGCAGGGACTATCACGAAGCCATACGAAGCCTTCTGACGGCCGTTTTAGAACAGACGGGTCTTATATCATCCTGCCGCATCTGTATCGATTCTGCGCCCGTTTCCGAGCGATTCTGGGCCATTCGCGCCGGCATCGGCTACCGCGGCGATAACGGCGCCCTCATAGTCCCCGGCATCGGATCCGAAGTTTTTTTAGCAGAAATTCTGACTACAATCGAATTCGAACCGGACGCGCCGGCTGACGCCGAATGCCTGCATTGTGGCGCATGTCGCCGCGCATGTCCTACCGGAGCATTGCAGCCCGACGGCACCATCGACTGCCGCCGTTGCATTTCCTACCTCACCATAGAGCATCGCGGTCCCTGGACCGACCCCGACGCCATAGCCGCCATGAGCACCCCCGCAGGCCGCACCTCCCTGTTCGGCTGCGACCGCTGCATCACCGCCTGTCCACTACGCAACGACACTTCCAGCCCTCATACCTGGAGCCCTACATTACCCGCCATGCTCGCACTCGCGCCGTCCGACATTCCCGCACAGCAGTCAGAATTCAAACGCCGCTTCGCCCACACCGCCCTGCTCCGCCCAGGCCTCCAGAACCTACTCCGCAACATCGCCAACCTCGACCTCCGCAGCAAATGAACCATAAAGAGCGCGTCCTTCTTTGGCCGATATTTAGCTCGGTGCGCAATTCCGAAGGGAATTTGGCCAACCGACAAATATTCAGTAAATTTGCAGTATTATGGCAAAGGAAGCGATTATACGGCAGGACACGGCAGATTATAACGCCGCTGTTCAGACAATAAAAGAAGCGATTCTTCGCAGTCAGTATCAAGCGGCGAAGTTGGTCAATCGTGAAATGCTGTCTCTGTACTATGGCATCGGCCGATATATTTCAGTCAACTCTCGCGAGGGTTTCTGGGGAACCGGAGCCATAAGAACAATCTCAGAGCGACTCCGCAAGGAACTGCCGGGCCTGAAAGGATTTTCGGAGAGTAGCCTGAAAAATATGAGGATGTTTTATGAGGAATGGTCTCCTGTTTTGGGACCCTCGGATCCTACATCATCTATTTCGCCAATCATGATTGGCGAAATAGAGACGACACTGCTGCTTTCATCTAAATCGACAATCACGATTGACGATTTAGAACTTTTCGGGAATCTAAGCTTTACCCACCATGTTAGAATTCTCAACGGAGAAAAAGATGCAAACAAAAGGTGGAAATACATCAGACTGTCTCTTGAGAATAAATGGGACACTCGTTATCTTCAACAACAGATAAAGGATAATGCAGCCGATAAATATGGAGCAATGCCTTCAAACTTCGGTGTAACAATCAAGGACAGCCGCGATGCCATCAAGGCTCTCAATATGTTCAAGGATGAGTATCTGCTCGATTTCATCAATACTGAAGAAATCGGGATTCGTGACATTCAGGACGTGGATGAGCGCGTTGTCGAGAAGGAGATAATCCACAATATCAAGAAATTCATCATGACATTCGGGCGGGATTTTGCCTTTGTCGGCAACCAGTATCATCTTGAGGCATTTTCCGAGGATTTCTTTCCCGACCTATTGTTTTTCAATCGAGAACTGAACTGTCTGGTCGTTGTAGAGCTTAAGACCGGAGATTTCAAACCCGGCTATATGGCTCAACTTATGACATATCTCCGAATACTTGACGACAAGGTAAAAAAGCCCCATGAGAATCCGTCAATCGGTATTGTGCTGTGCAAGAACGCCAATAAAGATTTTGTAGAGTATGTCATTCAGGACTATGCCAAACCCATGGGCGTAGCCACATATCGTCTCCGTGAGGATATGCCTGAAAAATTGCGCGAGGCATTACCGGATGTCGAGGATCTGAAGAAATTACTTTGAATTCTAATGAGCCTGTCAATTGTCAGCCAATCGGTCAGCCGGCCATCCGGCTATTTGCCGGACAGCTATGATTTAAAGACAAAAAATCTGTGGTCACACGACCACAGCAAGGTTTCCTTTGATAAGACAAATTTAGCGCGTCAGCGCGACATCCCCCTCACGCATATCTATTGAAAAACTACGTCAACCGCGCCGATCTCGGTGCCTTTCTCCGCAAGCACCGTATCACCGCTATAAAATAGCAAGCTTTTCAATGGCAATCGGTTGTGTTTTACAGCATAACTGATTCCCGATTGCCATCTCAAAATTCTAAAATTCTTTATAACTTTCGTATCTGTCTCCGCTTATGCGTCACGCGGAGACTGATACCTACCTAAAGTTTATTGTCCGTCGAAAGACATCTGGTTATCGGCGCCTAACGGCAAATAAATAAGAGAGCCTATCATCTACGATGGTTGGCATAATATCCACATACTTGCGGTACGCATTAGCCGAGTTACAGTTAGTGCTGCTCAAGCCTCGAAGCCCATAAGTGTCTAGCCTGAGTGAAAAATGAGGTTGAAAATAGAAAAGTCCATAACTTGCTGAGATTTTAGCAAAGGTATGGATCTTATGAGATAAGCGAGAAGATGCGATTAACGCCTGGCTATGATAACATTGATTAGTCCAACTATTTCATTGGTCGTTTTACCGTCTGCGCCTGTGTTAATACGCACAATTGGAGTAGAGATGCTATTTACATTCACAACAACTGTATAGTCGTGAATTACGCGATCATTTTCATGTTGGAATTCAGTCGCCTTCTTTCCAGTTGTGCCTCCGATAATTGCCCCGGCCGGACCTGCTATTACATCACCCACAATTGCACGTCCTACTGTGGAGCCAGTACTCGATTTGGTGGTAGCTGTTGTTTTACCTTTAATTATTATTGGACTGTCTGTGAATGTTACATTGATGAAGTCTTTGAAATCATACATTTTCCCTTTTAAGTAGACTTGTCTCTTACCTTCGTGGACATGTATAATTTCCATTTCGTCATTGGGCTTGACAATTATAGTCTTATCTGGAATACCATTCTCAGATATATACTTAGAAGACCATTCCTCAAAGCGAGCTTTTTGCTCAGTCTCACGCGCCAATCGTTTTTCTCTGTCAGCAGCTACTTTTTCTCTTTTCTTTTTATCTTCGGCACTTGATTGCATAATGCCTGATATTACTGCAACTACAACTCCAATTATGACAATCCACATCCACCCAGAAAGACTACCGTCTTCATCAACTGACGCTCCTCCCAGTAAGCCAAATATGGCCAAAATTAGGGAGGAAAGAAAAATCTTAGTTCTCATATCTTCGATTTTGTTATTAGAAAATACATTACTAGTCCTGCTAAATATGCGATGATGTCTTTATAATCAAATGTTCCAGGGATAGCTCCAAAAAACTGCAACAATTCAGAAGAAATTGCCATTGTAGGGACACCCCACAGAAAAATATTATAAATGATATTTTGGTGGGAATTTAGCCATATACCGCGAATTATAAACATATACGAAAATAGCCATAAAGCCGCAGGTAAATTATATTTTATCCATGAATATAAGGATATGCCTTCGCATGACTCCCTAAGGAAAGATATCTGAGAGGTTAGCCCAATCTTATCAAGCCAATTAAACATAATCAAACTATCAGTTCTAAAAGTAAGATACAATAAGCCTCCAATTAGCACAGATACAGTACCGATTATGTAATTAACTGTTCTATTATATAAGAATGATCGGATTAACATTTTACAAAATGTAGGTATTTTCAGCGAAGTATACAAATTAAAGGCTTCAATTCATTCAATTCATTCTTTCATTCAATTCGCGGGAGGATACCAATCTATAAATAATCGCCCCATTTGTAAAGTCTACTAATATCTGCCAAACAGACCTTTATAAGTAATTCTATTTGCATGATTTTGCCGTTGCTTTGATACGATATCAATTGCTGAGACATCTTTTCAGATAAAGAACTCAGGAATGCCTGCAACATTTCACCGGCTTTCTTATATAAAAATCAGAATGACGGTCGAACCAGTCCTGACTTTGCTGCCACAACCAAAGACGCATTGCATACACAACACTCTTGCGCCCGAGATTGCCGAACTTGCTACGCAACATCGACAACCTCGAACACTTCGGGCGATAATTTATTTGATTTGTTCGAAAATGATATCGGATAAACAAATTAGGGCCGTTTTTGCCTGCATATTGCCAATTAATCGTTAACTTTGCAGATGATATGAATGATATGGAAGATATCAAAACTGACAGCAACGGACATGGCGTAAGGCCGGATTCATGGTATGACGTAAAGCTGGATGTAAGGCATGACGTGAGGACTGAGGACGTGCGCCATCCGCTCCGTATGGGCAAGAGCGAGCGGCTGCACCACCGCACGCTGGTGGAGGGGCTGTTCGCCGAGGGCAAGAGCATGTACGAGTTTCCGCTGCGAATGGTGTGGCGCCGGATGCCGGCCGAGAAGCTTGACTCGTCGTTCCGCAACGGACGCCCCGCCGGGATAGCGCCGGTGCAGATGATGGTCACCATTCCGAAGAAGAAGCGGCGGCATGCGGTGGACCGCGTGCTGATGCGCCGCCGAATCCGCGAGGCTTACCGTCTGAACCGTATGCCGATGCGCGAGGCATTGGCTCAGCTCCCCGCGGACGGTTTCCTGCAGATAGCATTCATCTATCTGCACAACGAGAACGCGGAGTATGCCGAGCTGGAACCCAAGATGCAGAAATTGCTCGCCAAACTTACCAACAAGCTATGCCGTCATTGCTGAGACGAACCGTGCGCCAGGTGGTGCTGCTGCCGGTATATTTCTACCGGGCGTGCATCTCGCCGATGCTGCCGCCGAGCTGCCGCTATACCCCCACTTGCTCGCAATATGCCATAGAGGCGGTCAAGACGCATGGCATCTTCTCAGGCTCATGGCTGGCAATAAAGCGCATAGCGCGCTGCAATCCCTGGGGCGGCTCGGGCTACGACCCGGTCCCTCCAAAAAAAGTTGAGAAAGTTGAATAAGTTGAGAAAGTCAAGATAAATGTGCAGCTATCCGGATGCTCGTCTTGGTATTCTCTTAACTTTTTAAACTCTATAAACTTTATAAACTATTAGACAATTACCCTTATGATACTTGATATCCATACACACAAGGCGGCTCCGCAACCGTTGGCGGTGGTCGACATCTCGTTTATCAGTAACCCGGAGTTCCGGGCTGTGGAAGGACAGCTGTATTCGGCCGGCATCCATCCGTGGGACACCCATCGCGACGTGACGCCCGAGGAATGGACGCGTCTTGAGGAATTGCTGCGACGTCCCGAATTCGTGGCGGTAGGAGAGGCCGGCGTCGACCTGTCGGGGCGCGGAGGCATGATGTTCCGTCAGCTGAACATCTTCAAGCGCCAGATAGAGCTGTCCGAAAGCCTGAAGAAACCCATCATAGTGCATTGCGTCAAGGCCGAGGACGTGCTGTGCGGCCTGATACGCGACCTTAAGCCCACGCAGCCCTGGATAATCCACGGTTTCCGCAAGAAACCGCAGGCGGCGCGACAGTTGCTCAATGCCGGTTGCTACATCTCCATGGGACAGCATTTCAACCCCGACACATTGCACGCCATCCCGCAGGACCGCCTCTTGGCCGAGACCGACGAATCCGAACTCTCCATTCAGGAAATCATCGGAATCCAGAGCAACATCCTTGGCATCGACCTCGAACCCGTCATCGCCGCAAATTCGGCAAAAGTGCTGAAATGACCCCAAAAAGTCCGTTTCAATTGTTAAAACAGCAGTTTTGGCCCCATTTTAACACTTGAAACGGCCCAAAAAAGTTCATCTCTGCAGAAATCTATACTATAAAATTGAGAGAAAATGATTATCTTTGCGAAAGGATCAAAACGCTAAAGCATGATAATAAGCCTTCGCCTGAGGAATTTCTACTCCATGAAAGATGATGCCGTGCTCGACTTTACGGCAGAAGCATCTTCACGCAAAAATGCAGACAGGCTATCTGAAAATCTGATTGAATTCTTCGACGACAGTTTTGTAAATATAATCGGCCTTTTCGGCAGTAATGCTGCCGGCAAGTCGAACATGATCAAGGCCATTGACTTCTGCCGACGACTTATACTCGACTCGCATCTGAATAATGAAGGGAGCGTTTTTGATTTCGAACCTTTTAAATTCGACATCGACAAGCCTTCCGAATTTTATATCGACTTTATAACCGAAGGAGTAGAATACGAATATTCTTTTACGTTGCATAAAGGCAGAGTGAAACAGGAATCACTGTATTATTATCCCAAAAAGAGAAAAGCCAAAATTTTTACCCGGGATAACGGTGACACATACACCTATCGCAAAGGCACCATCCAGCGCCCGGCTGAAATAGAAGCCAACACGGGACCAAAGACTCTGTTCCTCAGCAGAGCGAGTTCGATGAATCGTCCCCTCGCTCGTACCGTCTATCGATTCTTCCTTAACGAGATGGTGGTTGGCATCGGAGGTTTTGACCTTTCCAAACTGTCACGCGAAGATTTCACGGCAAATAAGGATGTCCTGCTGAAAGCCTTTGAAGTCAGCGACAGCGATATTTCGGATATCTGCCTGAGCGAAGATGCAACCGGAAGACCCCGACTGCTTACTTTCCACCGCGAAAACCCCTCTATCGCGTTCGATTTCGAGAAAGAAGAATCTGAAGGGACCAAGCGGCTTTTCTTCATTTTGCTTATGCTATTGAAGAAGTCTACGGCGGGAGCTGCTGTTTTTCTTGATGAATTTGATTTGAAACTTCATCTTCGTCTCGCTGAATTCATTCTTGACGTGGTCAGGGCTTCCAAAGGGGCTCAGATGGTATTTACAAGCCATAACCCTCTCCTGATCGATATGACGAAGCTACGCAAGGAACAGATCGTATTCGTCAACAAACAAAGTAACGGCAATTCCGAATTCATACCCCTATCCGATTATGAATTAGGGAAGAAAACCGATATAATGAAAGCTTATCTGCAGGGACGCTTTGATGCGGTGCCATATATCGGTAATATCTACGCTATACTCTCCGAAATGATGAATGCGCGATGAGAGAGAGGAAATACAAGAAAAAGCGACTGCCGCGCAAGGTCTATCTTGTAATATGCGAAGGCGAGACTGAAAAAGTGTATGTCGAAACTCTCCGTCGACATTATCGCCTTCCGGTCACCATAAAGGCCAAAGTAAGCGGCAACAGTATCAATGGCCGCCTTGTGGATCAATATATCAGCGAATTAGGAGTCGACAAGAACGATGACTATTCGATATTTTATGTATATGACGCCGACGTGAAAAGCGTGGTGGAGAAAGTAGCTGCATTACCCGGGGAAATGATTCTTACGAATCCATGTCTCGAACTCTGGTATATTCTCCATGCAGATAATCATTCGAAAGCCATCAATTCCAATGACGTGATAAAATTGCTCAAAAACTCACATCCGGCATGGAAGAGTTATATGAAGGGACATCTGACATCTGATCAGAATTCTCTGCTTATAGCAAACTGCAAGGATGCCACAGAACGAACGAAAAAACTAAATTGGCCCGACAATCCGTCTTCCAATATATGGCTTTTTATCGAGGCTCTTGAAAACGAAAAAAGCTGAAATGACCCCAAAAAGTCCGTTTCAAGTGTTAAAACAGTAATTTTGGCCCCATTTTAACACTTGAAACGGCCCAAAAAAGTTCATCTCAGCAGAAATCTATATTTTAGGCCCGTCATCGCCGCAAATTCGGCAAAAGTGCCGGGACTCTAAAACAACTTACCCAAAAACTGAGTTATAAGTTAGTAGGTATAAGATACCAGATAGTAATTGTAAAAAATATAAAAAGACATAGGTTATGAAAAAGATGATAATGGCGGCACTTGCCGCAGTGGCCGTTATGGTATGCCCGGCACCCGCCACGGCTCAGACTCAGGACGAGAGCACCAAGGCTCTGGAATCGGCCAACTGGTATGTGCCCCTCAGCTACGGAGGCTTCGATTTCGAGATTCCCGCCGGCTCGATCGTGCAGAAGGATTCCAAGATGCTGGTGAAATATCCCGACGGGTCTTTCGGCGTCTCGATGGAAAACGAGGCGGTCGGCCTCACGCAGAAAATAGCATTCGAGAAAGCCCGCATGTACGCCACCAAATACAAGCTCACCGATCCGAAAGTGGAGAAAGTGACCGTCGGCAACTCCAAGGGCGCCCGAGCTAAGGGTATGCTGGAGAACCATGAGGTGACGGTGCTGATCCTTCCGGTCAACGACCAGCAGGTCACCACCGTGATCATGGCCACCCCCAACCGCCAGGAATGGGCCAATCACTTCGTGAATTCGATGAAGAACTGATATATAGAATCACAACATTAAAAACAGACAAGGCGCCCATATTACGGGTGCCTTGTCTGTTTAAACCATCTCGATTTCTCTTAAAATTCAATTATTTTGATTATCTTTGCATTGTAATCGGATTAGGAAAGCAATGTGCACTACTGATGACTGTATCGCAACACTGAGAAAAAACATTCCATATATCCAGAAGGAATATGGTGTGACAGGGATGTGCCTGTTCGGATCAATGGCCAGAGGCGACAATCGCCCTGACAGCGATATTGATATTTTGGTGGATATGCCTCCCAGAATATTTGCCCTGAGTGCCTTACACAGGTATCTGGAAAGTCTGCTTCAGTCTTCTGTGGATTTAATCAGAAGGCATTCACATCTATCCTCACAATTTCTGAATCAAATAAACCGCGATGGTATCAAAATCCTCTGACATAGGAAATATGGAACGTGTGGTACTGACGCTAAATTCAGTATCAGATACTATCGCGAATTTAATTGAATGGAACAAGAATATCCATTCTGCGGAATCTTATTATTCATCACCCGGCGGAATGCAATTATTGGCGGCAAACTGTACATTAATCACCGCAATTGGTGAAGGTATAAATCGTATCAACAGACTCGCGCCGGATTTCCTCAATTCAAATTTTCCGGACATACCGTGGGTGGATATAATCGGGATGCGGAATCGGATTGCGCACGGATATTTCGAACTGGATGCAGATATTGTACTGGATGCCATAAAGAATGGAGTGCCGCCCTTGAGTGAGGTCATATTAAAAGCTATAGCGATTGCCAAAAATTTATGATATTATTACGCATTTGATTTGTTTCCGAAAATTAAGAGCTTGTTTAATAATAAATGTTGACGGCAGGGCTGTCAGACATCAGGCAGATTTTCGTTTGCGATGATGGAGTTATGGGGTTCCATAACGACTGAAGAGCAGACGGAAAGATGCCGATGTCTGACAGGTCTTGGTAATATTTATTCATCTTTTCACTGTTGTTTACACTTCGAAATGAAATATTCATTGTTATATAAAATTATTGAATTTACCTCAGGGTCGCATGTCTTGGCTGCTTTTCGTCCTGTTCCTCAGTCGTGTACGTCCAGTACACTCCTTCGCCACAGAACGAAAATCAGCTCAAGACATGCGACCCTGCCGTCAACATTTATTTTTAAACAAGCTCTAAATATAAGGCACCTCATTGCGTTCCATCTTGACCAAGAATGGTCAAGATGGAACACTTCTTTTGTTATATGGTGCTTATTTCGTAATTTTGCGTCATGTTCAAAAAATTAACTGTCTTATTTCTCGGAATCGCAGCCTTGTCAGGCGCGTTTCCCGCATCGGCGCTGACGCTGGAGAAAATCAAATACGGCGATTTCTCGCAGTGGGTCACACGTGAGATAACTGAATCGTCAGTACTGGGCGGCGATACCAAGAAGGTGTATGCCGTTGGCCCCACGCAACATCTCAAGGGCAACAATCCTTACAAGCCTCAGGGTGGCACACCCTGGGCATCGAGTAACGTATATGCCAAGGTGTCGGGAATAGTGAAGGCTTCGAATTCCGTCGAGCCGGCCGTGCTGAACGGCAACAAGGTGGCCAAGCTCCAGGCCAAGATGGAGCACGTCAAGGTGTTGGGCGTGATCAACATGGACGTGATGGTGGCCGGCACCCTCTATTTAGGCAAGCTCAACGAGCCTGTGACCAGCACTTCCACACCCTTCTCCAAGATGGCCATGGGAATGCCTTACCGCAAGAGTCCCAAGGCACTGGTGTTCGACTTCCGCATCGACATGCCCAACGTCAACACCCGCGTCAAGTCCACCGGCCTGAGCCGCAAGAAGACGCTCCAGGGCCGAGACAAGGCCGAGGTGTACGTGCTGCTGCAGAAACGCTGGGAAGACACCAAAGGGAATGTCTACGCACAACGTGTGGGCACTGGCCGCGAGCGTTACAGCAAGTCGGTGCCCTGGACCAAGGGACATCAGCTGCCCATCCATTACGGCGACATCACCAGGAAACCCTTCTACAAGCCCTACATGGGTCTGCTGAACGGCGAGAAGGCATATTACGGTTATAATTCCAAAGGCAAGCTCGTGCCCGTCAAGGAAGTAGGCTGGGCACCGATCGGCACTCAGCCCACACACGTGCTGGTGATGGCATCCACATCGTGCGGCGAACCGTTCGTCGGCACCGAGGGCATCACAATGTATATCGACAACGTTGCCTTCGGATTCTAAACACCCCTCAATTATGAAAATTGCGCTTATAGGATATGGCAAGATGGGCAGGGCCATAGAGCGTCTGGCCCTGGAACGCGGACTGGAGATAGGCTGCGTCATCGACGTGGACAACATCGACGCCTTCGATTCCGAAGTGTTCATGCAGTGTGATGCGGCCATCGAGTTCACCACTCCGGCTACAGGCTTCGACAACGTGGCCCGCTGCCTGCGCCGCGGCGTGCCCGTGGTGAGCGGCACCACCGGCTGGCAGGCACGTCTGCCCGAAGCCATGGACCTGTGCCGCGAACTGAACGGCTCGCTGATATGGGCTTCCAATTTCTCGGTGGGCGTAAACATCTTCATGGCCGTGAACCGTCAGCTGGCGCGCATCATGAACGCCTTCCCGCAGTACACCCCCTCCATGACCGAGACGCACCACATCCACAAGCTGGACCATCCTTCGGGCACGGCGGTGACACTGGCCGAACAGATCATAGACGGCACCGGACGCATATCGTCGTGGGCCGAGCCTGAGGAGGGCAAGACCGTGGAACCGGGCGTGCTCCCCATAGCCCATGTGCGCGAGGGCGAGGTGCCCGGCATACACACCATCCGCTGGGACTCTCCCTCGGACATCATATCGATAACTCACAGCGCCAAGAACCGCGACGGATTCGCTCTCGGAGCCATCCTTGCGGCGGAATGGCTCGTAAACCATCCGGGCATCCACACCATTCAGGAAATGCTCTCCGATATCTCCGGTTATGACTTCAATTAAAGATCGTTTAAAGGCCGTAAAGCTCACGCGCTGGCTGCGGTTCGGCATCGTAAGCGCAATCTACATCCTGTGGGTGGTGCTGATGGGCAATCCCTGGCTGCTGTTCGGCTGGCTGCTCATCATCGACATCTATATCACGGCCTTCATCCCCTGGGGATGGTGGAAAAACAAGAAGGGCCTCACCCGCACCGTCATGGCGTGGGTGGACGCGATAGTATATGCCCTGGTGCTGATATACTTCATATTCGGATTCATCGGACAGCAGTACGAGATACCGTCGTCGAGCCTCGAGAAATCGCTGCTCGTAGGCGACCGTCTGTGGGTGGACAAGACCGTCTACGGATCGCGTGTGCCCCAGACCCCGCTGCACTTCCCGCTGGCACAGCATACCCTGCCGCTGGTCAACTCCAAGAGCTACATCGAAAAGCCGCAGCTGAAGTATCACCGCATGCCCGGGTTCCGCGACATCGAACGCGGCGACATCGTGGTGTTCAACTATCCGCAGGGCGACACAGTGGCGCTCAAGATTCAGAACCCCGACTATTACCAGATATGCAACGAGCTGATCAAGAACGGCATTAAGGATCCGAAGGCTTATATACTGCAGAATCCCGAGAAGTTCGGCGAACTGGTATGGCGCCCCGTAGACCGCCGCGAGAACTATGTGAAGCGTACCATCGGACTCCCCGGCGAACGTATACGCATAGTGAACGACACTATCCTGATCAACGGCAAGGCCATAGCCGAGCCTGAAAACGTGCAGTACAACTACTTGATACCGGTCAACGGCCCGATAGCCGCGCAGAAGTGGATGGACCTTGGCGTACGCGTCGAGGACTTCGACCAGGCTCCGATACAGGACCAGATGACGGGCCGGTATTACTACGACCTCCCTCTGACCAAGGCCATGAAAGCCCGGGTGGAGAAATGGCCCGAGGTTGCCGGACAGCTTATATCAGAAAGCGAATCGGGACTTCTGGACTTAGGCGGTGTGTTCCCCTACAACGGAACCTACAACTGGCAGCGCAACAACATGGGCGAGATATGGATTCCGAAACGTGGATCCACACTCCATCTTACTCCGGCCAACTATGCCATATACGAGCGCGCCATCCGCACATACGAGGGCAATGACCTGCAGATGAAGGACGGCAAAATCTACATCAACGGCAAGCCTCAGGACTACTATACGTTCAAGATGGACTATTACTGGATGATGGGCGACAACCGCGACCGCAGCGCCGACTCGCGTTACTGGGGCTTCGTGCCCGAGGACCATGTGGTAGGCTCGCCCGTGCTCATCATCATCTCGATGGACAAGGACCGCAAACTGACCGACGGCAAGATAAGATGGAACCGCATGTTCCGCAACCCGAATCCGGACAAGAAGGACGGCAAATGGTGATACCGCCGTTTGCGGCGTCTGCCGGCTGGTATGCCTGCTGGCTTGCGGCGCGTCTTGACGGCGCCTCGGACGCCGAAGCCATCCGCACGGCGTGTGATGCCCCGGACTTCGACCCGAAGTCGCTGAGGCGCACCCGCGTGGCCGACGGCGACAACGTGACGCTGCTGTCCGTGCCTGTGGCCAAAGGCCCCGGCATGGTCCTGTCCGACCACGGCAACTGGCCGCACGTACACCTCGGCACCCTCAACGCCATATATGGCCGCACGCCCTATTTCCCGCATCTGTTCGATCCTCTGACCGCTCTATACCATAACGCGCCCGGGACACTGCCCGAACTGAACCGGGCCATGCACGACATCGTATCGAAATGGATCGATACCGAGGCCGCCGCTATGGCCGCCACCGCTATTGCCGGCGACCCCGATTCGGAATTAATTGCTTATTGCGCTGACATTGAAACAAAAGTTAACTATTCCGTTTCAATTTTAGACGTGATTTTCCGTTTTGGTAAAGACACATTGTTCGTCCTGATGAACGGATGGATCAAAAGCCGGAACAATAAATGAAAACGCTGCGCCACGGACATACATCATACCAACTGTCGCGTCTGCCGCTCATGATAGCGGCGGCTGTGGCGGCATTGGTGTGTCTCGTCGGCTCCGCTCCCTGCCGCGCCGACGAAGTGCCCGACTTGGAGCTGAAGGTAAAGGCCTACCGCGGATTCACGCACATAGTGGACGAATACGGCGACACCTGCCGCCTCACCTACATCCGCGACGTATACGTGTTCCCGCCCCTGAAATTCAAGAACAAGAAGCAGGAACAATTCTACTGGCGCACCGTGCGCGACGTGCGCAAGACCTTGCCCTACGCCAAATTGGCTTTCGCCACTCTGTGCGAGACATACGAATACATCCAGACCATCCCCGACAAGAAGGAGCGCGAACGTCACCTCAAGACGCTGGAGCACGACATATTCGAGCAGTACAAGCCTGTGGTGAAACACATGACCAAGAACCAGGGCAAGGTGTTGCTGAAGCTGATAAACCGCGAGACCGACCAGACGTCGTATGGCATAGTGAAAGCCTTTTTAGGCAGCTTCCGGGCCGGATTCTGGCAGACATTCGGCCGCTTCTTCGGCATGAACCTGCGTTCGGGCTTCAATCCGAAAAAGAACAAGGACGACGCCATGATCGAACGCATCGCCCTGCTGATAGAACAGGGAGCGCTATGAGTATGCGGTTCAGGACGGAAATAACAAGTAGTCCGGCTGATCTAGAGCTGGCGGCGTACAGGCCGGTGCTGAGCGCGGGGAGTTGCTTCGCCGAGAACATGGCGGTGCGGATGCGGCAGTGCCTCTGGCCCGCGTCGTTCCCGTTCGGAATGCTTTACAATCCGGCGTCCATAGCCATGGTGTTGCGGCTGATGCTTCTGACCGACCCGGCTACGGCCATGCGGCAGTTCGAGGACACAATATTTGAAGCAGGAGGCAGATGGCGCTCCTGGATGTTCGATTCACGCCTAATATCGGATTCTCAGCAGGGACTTGCCGACGCTTTCGCACGTCTGCGGCTTGATGTGAGCCGTACCATGACCTTATGCGACACGATTCTGGTCACGTTCGGCACGGCATGGTGCTATGCCCTGGCAAGCAACGACATGACCGTGGCAAACTGCCACAAGCAACCGGCCGCACTGTTCCGCCGTTACCGCCTCGACCCCGACGAAATCACCGGTCTGTGGATTCCGTTAATCCGTGAATTGAGCGACCGGTATCCGGGACTGCGATTCATATTCACCGTCAGCCCCGTGCGACACCTCAAAGACGGATTCCACGAAAACACACTCTCCAAAGCCACGCTGCATATTGCCGTGGACCGGATATGCTCACAGACCGAAAACACACGCTATTTCCCGGCGTTCGAACTTGTGATGGACGATCTGCGCGACTACCGTTTCTATGCCGCCGACATGGCGCATCCGTCGGACTTGGCCGTGGAATACGTGTGGCAGCATTTCTGCGACACGTACATGAGCACGGAGACACGTCAGGCCATAGCCCGCGGAGAGAAAATACAGAAGCGGCTGTCGCATCGTCCCATGTCGGGCGTACCCGATCCGGAATTCACGGCCGAGACCGAACGGCTCTTAGACGAATTCAGACGCGATTTCCCGCAATTCCTCCTTCCGCAATGAGATTCCCATCAATTACCCTTTTGATCGCCTCCATAACGCTTTATATCGCGTCTTGCCGCGCCGACAGCTACAACGAATACATAACGCTGTACAGCGACATGGCCGTGGAGCAACAGGAGCTGCACGGCATCCCGGCCTCCATCACCCTGGCACAGGGCCTGCTGGAGAGTGCCGCAGGCCGCTCCACACTCGCCGTGAAAGGCAACAATCATTTCGGAATCAAGTGCCACAGCTCGTGGACCGGCGACACGCTGATACGCAGCGACGACCGCCCCGACGACTGCTTCCGCGCATACCCTGACGTGCGGCAGTCGTTCGACGACCATTCCCGGTTCCTGTTGCGCTCGCGCTATGCCTCGCTCTTTAAGCTCGACCCGCTGGATTATGCCTCCTGGGCGCGCGAACTGAAACGCTGCGGATACGCCACCGATCCCAACTACGCCTCGCGCCTTATAGCCATCATCGAGCGCTACGCCCTCTATCTGTACGACACGCCCGAAGGCAGGAAAGCCGACGAGGACGCCGCATTCATCCAGGCGTCGTTAATCTCAACGCATCCCGTGAGACGCGCACGCGGGCTGCACTACGTCATCGCCGCGCCCGGCGACACGTACACCTCGATAGCCCGGGAATTCAAGCTGGACGTAAAGAAGCTCCGGGAATTCAACGACGCCGGACGCCACGACAAAATCAAGGACTGGGAGGAAGTGTACCTCGAGTCCAAGCTTGACGACGCGCCGAAGCACATCGACAAGGCCGTGATCGGCGAGCGCGAGTCGATGCACTCCATCGCCCAGCGCTACGGCATGAAACTGTCGCGCCTCAAGGCCCTGAACCCCGGCGTCCGCGACAAGGCCGGCGCCACCCTCAGGCTCCGGTAGTGAGAGGAATGGGAGGAATGGGATTTACTACTGTCCGCTAAACTTTTGCGGTCAACAGAAAATCAGGGCCGATACCATTTGCCGGATTCGGCCCTAAATGGTTATTTTGGTGGCGCCAAACAATCCGTCAATAACCATGAGTAAAAGTAGTAATTTCATCGGACAGCCGGCGTAACGGCACGGAAGAATGGATAACACGGCTGCGCATCATAGATTACACAACCGTAAGCCTGTTCTCCAATGCCATTTTCAAGGGCGTTGCTGACCAATAATTTTGGCATGCCGTTGGAGACGATAGTGGCGATATGCCGCCGTCGTTGGCAGATTGAGTCGCTTTTCAAACAGATAAAGCAGAACTTTCCTCCGAAATATTTCTATGGAGAAAGCGCAAACGCCATCAAAATCCGGATCCGGGTTACACTCATCGCAAATCTGTTGCTTTCCGTCTTGCAAAGCAAGCTAAAGAGGCGATGGAGCTTCTCCGGTCTCGCCACAATCGTGCGAATTGTACTGATGTATTACCTCAATCTCGAAAAGTTCCTCAATCAACCTGAGGCTGATCTGAATATCATGCTTGCCGGGGCTTCTGAATCACCTCCTCTATAGCCTGAATTTGACTAAGCAGGGCTTGGCCGAAACAAAAAGTAAGCCCAACTTCTACTTATCAGAATGTTGGACTCGCTGCTTTATGGTTTAGCGGACAGTAATAAATATTTTCACAATATTAACAAAATACAGAAACAATTTGGTTCACACCAGGGGAGCAAAAAATCGGAGTATCCGGGGTCCAAATAGCGACAAGAAGGCCCCGATGCGGTTTTTTAAACGGGATTTTGAATTGAATATTGAATTGCGGCGCAGTCGCCGGATCCGGGAGTAACAACCGGCCTGGATGTCACGCGTTTGCCGGCGCGTGATGTCGCCGCGACGGGCGGCAAGCTCGGAAAGCATGAAGATATTGAAGTTGGCGCTCATGCGCCGGTCGCGCATGGCACGCAGTATTTCGGGACTGCGTGTCTCGCCCCATGCTTCGAGCTGTTCCGTCACCTTCAGCACGTCCAGGCGCTGAAGCGTGAACCGGTGCATGTAGCTGTCGGGATTCTGACGGTAGCCATACAGAGGCGCATCGACACATACTATCCTGTCGGCAGACTCCATCAGCCGGCAGGCTATCTCCAGGTCCTCGTAGCGGCCGTTATAGAACGATTGTCCCTGCCATACAGAGCGACTGTATAGTTTGGCCCAAACGGAAACGTTAAGATCCGAGGTCTGATAATATGCTTCTAAAATAGCATCCCCGGAAGTGAGGATTCGTTCTTTGACAGGTGTGCGAATAGGAGTGTCGAGCCATTCGGATTCCTGCTGCGGCGTATGAAACTGAAATGTGGCACAACTTATCATATCGGCCTTGTGCCTCATAGCGGCGTCGAGCATGATACGGAGCATGTCGGGGTGCAGAACGTCATCCGCGTCGAGAAACAGAATCCATTGGCCCCGGCAAAGTTTCAGCCCACGGTTGCGGGCTGCGGATACGCCGGCGTTTGGCGTGTGCACCACCCGGATGCGGGCGTCGGAAACGGCGTACCCGTCACACAGACCGGGAGTGGCATCGGTGCTACCATCGTCCACCAACACCAGCTCCCAGTCCTGTATGGTCTGCGCCAGCACACTCCGCACGGCGGCAGGAAGCCACCGCTCGGCGTTATAGGCCGGCACTATTATGCTGACCATATTGTCTGTACGGTCAGGGTATTATACGGTCAGGATCTCCTTCTCCTTCTCGGCGAAGATGGCGTCGATCTTCTTCACGTACTTGTCGTGGAGCTTCTGCACATCGGCCTCGGCATCCTTCTCGGCATCCTCGCTCAGACCGTTCTTGATCTCCTTCTTCAGCCCCTCGATAGCCTCGCGGCGGGCGTTGCGCACCGACACCTTGGCGTTCTCGGCCTCCGTCTTGGACTGCTTAACCAGCTGCTTGCGGCGTTCCTCGGTCAACGGAGGGATGCCTAAGCGTATCACCTCGCCGTTGTTCTCGGGCGTGATGCCCAGCTCGGAGTTGATGATGGCCTTCTCAATCTCCTTGAACATGGCCTTCTCCCACGGGGTGATGGCGATGGTGCGCGCATCGGGCACACTGACGTTGGCCACGTTGGAGATAGGCGCTTTCGTGCCGTAATAGTCCACCTTGATGCCGTCCAGCAGCTTGGTCGACGCCTTGCCGGCGCGGATGTGCTGCAGAGTTTCGTCCAGATAGTCCACTGCCATCTCCATCGAGTCCTCCGCGTCCTGCAGATATTCCTTTACCTCTTTCATTGTATTTCGATTTTATTATTATCTTGATTATTTGTGCAGCACGGTGCCGATGGGCTCGCCTGCCAGGATACGTCCCAGGTTGCCTTCGGTGTCCATGTCGAACACCGCCACCGGCATGTCGTTCTCCTTACACATCACCGTAGCCGTCAGGTCCATCACCTTCAGGTTCTTTTCCAACATCTCGTCGTAGGTGATCTCGTCATATTTCTTAGCTGTCGGATCCTTCTCCGGATCGGCGGTATATACGCCGTCCACGCGCGTACCTTTCAGCATCACGTCGGCCTCTATCTCGATGGCACGCAGCGATGCGCCGGTGTCGGTGGTGAAATAAGGATTGCCAGTGCCGCCTGCAATGATGGCGACGGTGCCCGTCTCCATAGCCTTGATTGCCGCCCATTTGGAGTAAGCCAGGCCGATCGGCTCCATGCGTATGGCCGTAAACACCTGCGACGACTGACCGATGGCCTCTAACGCCGAACTCAGTGCCAGCGAATTAATCACGGTGGCCAGCATACCCATCTGATCGCCCTTGACGCGGTCAAAACCCTTGGAGGCGCCCTTCAGGCCGCGGAAGATGTTACCCCCGCCGATCACTATACCTATCTGCACCCCTTTGGAGGCAGCCGCCGCAATCTGCTTCGCGTACGAGTTCAGCCGGTCGGTGTCGATGCCCCGGCCCTCGCCGGCACCCAGACTCTCGCCCGACAGTTTCAATAATATCCTGTTGTATTTCATAATTTCTACGGTTTATTGTCAAAATTAAGAAAAATATCTCATACTATGAACACATTTGGGGGACATGATGCGATTTTTTAAGAAATAAGGCTTAAATAGTAGTGTTTCGGTATCTCCAGATGTTAAAAAAATAATTTTTTTGGCCGGATATTTGGAAATGTCAAATAAACGCATTAATTTTGCACTCGATTTCGGGGCGTAGCGCAGTCCGGTTAGCGCACCTGCTTTGGGAGCAGGGGGTCGAAGGTTCGAATCCTTTCACCCCGACCAGACTGAAAGACAGACAAACCGAATAACCTGAGAAAACCTCTCGGATGCAGAATTTAAGGAATTTATTCCGAACAACAGCTGTATTTCTGACGGTTTTCGAATTACGAGCCCAGGTGGCGGAATGGTAGACGCGCTCGTTTCAGGTGCGAGTGCCGCGAGGCGTGTAGGTTCGACTCCTATTCTGGGCACTGCGAAAGCGACTTAATAAGGTGAGCATCACCAAGTTAAGTCGCTTTCTTTTGTTTTTACGTGCATATTACGTGCAAAAGGTCTGTACGCAGCTTTGAGATTGATTCACTCTTCTTCGTAGTAGTAAGAGTAGTCAATGCCTTTCATGAACATCTCGCGGTCGTTGATTTTGTCGGTCAGAGCACCTTTGAGCAGCGCTTTGATGTGAGTGGAGTCGATGACGCTCTCGCGCATCGCTGCCAGATATTCATTTTTATCAATCCGGCTCCAGTCAACACAGCGTTTGAGTGAGCGACGGAGCATCAGGTCGAGCCAGATGCGTGTGCTGCGCCCGTTTCCCTCCATAAAGGGATGAACGACGTTCATTTCGACATACTTATCGGCTATTTCATCAAGTGTAGTTTCCGGCATACATTCAATGGTCGGAATGATGGTCGAGAAGTGTAGGCAGTTGGCAAACGTGAACCCACCCTTCGATATGTTCTTATTTCTTATCTGTCCGGCAAATTCATATAAGCCGCCAAAGAGATAGGCGTGAATCTGTTGTAGACATTTCATACTGCCTGGCTCAAGGGAATTGAGTAAACCACTCTCAAACAAGGTATACGCCTTCTTGCGGCTCTGACCGTCAACTGTGTTGTCACTGTATGTGAACCAGTCAAGAAACTTGCTTGCGCGGTTATTCGGATAATGTTTGGCAAGAATAATGACGCCATCGCTATTCAGAACATCGGCAATACGCTGTTTGCCGTCCGGAGCCTCAAATTTGAACCCGTGAGTGGGACTCACGAGTTGAACGCCTTCCTGTTTCAACTTACGTTTGAGCCAACGCCAATAGTTGCCAGCCTTCGTATAGTCCGGCTCATTGTTGATAGCGCGCACCACATCGGTAGCCGAGAACCACCAGCAGTTGTTCTCGTCATCCCAGACCGCCCTCACCTCGCGATCATTGAAAAACCGTATCGACTTCTTGCTCATAACAAATCTAACACCTTAAATATTGAATATCTGTTCAAAATCTTCCGGTTTAACCTCGATGCGTTCAGTGGGGAAAATTGTTGAAGATGCAAGATTTATCTTTCGACTAAGTAACTCATCAAGAGTTACATCAAAAGACTTAAAATCAGGACTTACAGCCATTGGATAATAGACGTAGACGTCTCTGTCCTGACCGATGCGGTATGCACGATCTGTGGCCTGATTCTCTTTTGCTGGATTCCAATGTCGGCTATAGTGTATCACGTGATTGGCTGCTGTAACATTAAGTCCCATTCCAGCCGCCACAGGCGACATAATTATCACCCCAAAGCCATGTCTGTTTTGAAAATCATCAATTGCCGACTGTCGTGACTGTTTTCCGGCATTCGGGTCAGATGATGTTGGCGTATCACCATTTATTATTTTTGCGGTATATCCATATCGGTTTTTAACGACACGCTGAAGCATTTTTTGTGTTTCCTTTCGTTCCGCAAATAAAATCGCCTTTTCGGAGGACGCACGAATCTTATCTAAGAATGATATTGTGGCTGTAAGACGTGCTGCGTCAACAATTAATTCGTCGCAATCGTGATTCAATAGACTGTCATCATAAAGATACGGGTGTTCCGAGACTTCCCTTATCCCCATGATGGTCACAAGCATATCACCTTTTCTGTCTGGATTATATGACGACACAACATAACGATACATTTTTTCTTGTATCTCCGGCATATTGACTTGCTCTTTGACCTCATATTTCATGGGCAAATCTTTCGCTGCGTCCGCTTTAAGACGTCGCATAAAGTATATGCCGAGTTTATCATGAATCTCGTTACCCAAAGCAATAAGGTCTGTATCCTGATTTTTTAGTGGTGATTGATATTTTCTTGCAAACTCCTTGGCATTACCAAGTAATCCGGGAGCACAAAAATCCATGATACACCAGAGATCCAGTAAGGTGTTTTCAACAGGCGTACCTGTCATCGCCACCCTGAAAGTGCTTTTAAGAGCTTTGACAGCATTCGTTACCAGAGTACCGGGCGTCTTTACCTTTTGAGCCTCATCAAGCACAACAATATCAAAGTTGACAGCGCAAAAATTTAACTGACAATTTCTGACAGTCTCATAATTCGTTATGATGATGTCGCATTGTTGCATCATATCTATGGATTTCCTGTCAAACTTTCGAGGCACCTGCTGAGATGAGAGTGTAGTTGCCCTCATTGGTTTCCTGAAGAATCGCATATACTCATTCTGCCAATTCTCAATTAGAGATACTGGTGCAACAATGAGATAAGGTTTATGCTTCGGATGAGTTTGTGCGTGCCAATCAATGAAATATAATAACTGGAGAGTCTTACCAAGGCCCATATCATCAGCCATCAAACAGCCGGGTGCTTTATTGCTAAATAAATACTGCAACCAAGCTACGCCTTCCTCCTGATGTGCTTTTAGGTAGAAATCATTACGAAGATTTGTGTTCTGATAAAGAGGATATTCAGATTCAGAAGAGAGACTATGGTTATCGATTATATAACCAGTGGACTCCGCATTCTCTTCGATAATTAGAACTTTTTTGCCACTGCCATCATCTTCAACTTTAACAGGAGACTTGGGATTTGACAATTGCTTTCTTGCCATTTCAGCCAAGAACTTGGCATCTTCGACTCCCAGTTCTGTTTCATGGTATGAGCAAACGGTTTTCTCCTCAGAAACAGCGGACTCGATTGAATTTTCAAGTTCCTGTAATTCCTCCTCTGATTCGACTGTGACGCTTGCTGTTCCGTCTATTGGATGTTCAATAGTGGCTCCCACAATCCATTCGGAATGATAGGGTGATACAAACGGATAGAATTTAGGCTTATAGAAACCTAAATCTATTACACGCTCACTGTAAAATTCAGATAAATCAAACTGATCTGGGTCAAAATATTCAGTGGGATGCTCAATTATATTGAGAATTTCATTTCTATCTGAATACCTACAACCATGTTTTTTAATAGGTTCAAGATTTTCTTTTTGCGTTTCGGTCAAAACAACGCGTGTTCTGTTTCCTTCATCATCGGAAATAGGATATACGTCAAGAATGCGTCGTTGTCTGTCAAATGTCCGTTTGAATTTATCCTTTTCTTTTATATCAACGGAAGGCAATACCGTCAAGGAATCTCCATCTCTGGATATTTCAAGCTTTATTTCGTTGGGCGCAAATACATTTTCACCCTCAAGAAATGGGTCGAGTTGGACTCCGGCAGTTATTGCAGCAGATTTAATCTCCGAAAACTTACGAAGATTGTACTCATAAGTCTTAAATTCTTCATCTATGGTATTAAATCTGTCGACTAACCTTTTTAGATTATACTGTGCCTGAGATAAGATATACTTTCGACCATCGCTGAGTTCAATCTGATTCCCATAAGTATTTGCGGGCAGAATATCTCCATCCGGCACATGTGTCAAATACTCCATGCAATAATGGAAATCAGGGCTTTTGAAGTCTCCTATACTTCTAAGTCTTATCGAATATGGATAACTGGATGATAACCCAAGTAACTCCAGATCTTGTGCATCAAGATAATATATAGAGTTAAACGGGACAAAGCATCCTTCTTTATCATAGGTAGCAAAGCCATTATCAACAAGGGTTGCCAATGGCATGTAATAGATACAGGCATCTGTTGCATCCCATTCTTTGAAATGCAAAGGCTTTCCGTTATACGTGACAACCAATAAGTAGCCGTTATTTTTTCTTATTACTGTCAACATATTTATTGTGTATGAATGTTAACTTTAACGCCATTTAATGGAACAAATACAATATCACTTCCAATCCGCTCAATAGTGCCCCAAGTCTGGGTGTAAGGTTTTCCGGTTAGTTTATTCTGAATAGCTAATTGGACAGTGTACTTTTGGGTAGAGTTATATGTAGATACAAGCCATATACTGCATTCCTCAAGTTTTGTAATCTTGCTGGAAACTATGTAATATGTGCGACGATTCTTTTTCAGATTAACATAAATACCCTCTTTGTCTGCCATAACCCTACAGGTATCATCAAAAATCCATTTACTCTTAAGTCCTTGAATCTCTCTCTTTATTCGAGAGCCCGGATATGGCATGTTGGATTCAGAAGATGGACTCGGTTTAGATATTGGAGCCTCTTCTTCAGAGAAAAGAGATGATTGAGATGAAGTAGACACACCCCACGAAGATTCAAGCCGTTCAACTTTTGGCGTAACAGTTTGGAATTTAGGTGCCGGGGATTCATCTTCTAATCTTTCAATTCCAAATCGTTGTTGATTATCTGTCTGGACAGGCTTGGGAATTGAATACTTAACCTTTTGACCCGGACGCATCTCCATTTTTTCGCGCATCCAACGACGGAATCGTTCTTCCCATTCGCCCCTATGAGTTATTCTACCTTCATCATAATAAAGATAACTCCATGAAGAATATTGGTCAATCGCCATTCCGATTGACGTATCCTTCAAATCTGCTGTCGAGTCCAGGTATCGCTTCCGTTTTATGTCTCGGATAACACGATTTGATGAGTTGTAGATATAAAGAGACCCCACATCAGAAAATTCGACAAAGACCTTATCTTTTATAAATAACACTAAAGCAGCAGTGGCAGATATTCTTGAATTAGTTTCAATAAAACATGATTTCAACAGTGGTGCAACCTCTGAATTACTCTGAAGTTTAGTGCGAACAGACGTAGAACCAACTATTCTGTAATCCATAATACTGCCAACATATTCAAGCCAGCATTTCCGACGTCTTGGATCCTGAACGCAAACATCAAAGAAGGCATCGACAGTCTTTCGTGCACCCCATGCAATTATTAAATCTTTCGCTTTATTTAATTGCCAAATATCTTCTGCGGTAGCACCAGTAAATGGCGACCACGTAGTTGATACATTTATGTCTCCTAATATCCTTCGGGCTGAACGAACAACGGATCCTTGAAAATTACCATCTCCGCTGTCTTCAGCTTTTTCAACCAGATAAGCGTAAATTAGTTTCTTCGTTCGGTCAAGAGAATGTTTACTGAAGATATTTTCCATTTCGTCATAATCTATTTCTTGCTTACGCTTAAAATAGTTGATTATGACATCTGAAAAATACGGGAATGATAGAGATGAAGCTTTATAACCTAATAAGGTCTGAGCATCTTCTAACGGAATATTCTTAGCTGAAAGAATTGTAGCTAAACGAACTGGACCAGCTTTTTCGAGCAGGTCTGTCTGCCGCTTCAATGTGAGATATCGTTTGATTGAACCGCTATAATTAACAAGGTGTCTCTTTATGAGTTCACTTACACCTATCAATAAACTGTCAGTACATATATTCCATGAGTTCATCAAGAAAAACATAAGTCCGTTGACGAACATATCCTTCCAGTTGTTATCAAGCAACCATAAAGCATGGTCAAATACTTTCTGCTCATTGCGAAGACGAACCATATAATAGGAAACAAGTCGCAGTTCCTTTAGCTCCCACTCTTCATTCGCACCATTAGCCTCTCGCTTGACTTTCTCTATTACTGCTTCTATGGACTGTTGATTGAATTCTGGACGTTTACCATCGTCCTGCATCTTATCTTCAATTGCTTTCAGTTTGCGTGTAGCGTTTCGGAGAATCCTGTCAGTCTCGACATTATTCTCAATTAAACGTCCTTGCAAGGCAAAATTTTCAAGGATGTCCCGGTTCAAGTTTAACAACCCATAAATATCACTCATGTTTGTTCAATGCTCGTTTTTCGGTTATAACCTCAAGTTGTTTCTCTGCATTTGTCCTAACTCTGAACTCAACACGACGAGACAAGCTCTTGTCCTCAACGCCATCGCGAATGATTGGATGACTTGACGACAAGCCGTTGGCAGTTATGAAGTTTTTAGCCCAATTAATTTGCTCCGGCTTCATGAGACCCATACAATATTGAAGAACGGCACGTGTACGATTTTGTGATAGTTCCATGTTATGGAAATAAGAACCGTTGCTATCCGTATGCCCCTCAATACGTATTTCTTCGATGTTATCGCGATATTCTGGTTTGTTCAAAATTGCAATATATCTCGGATAAAAGTCATTTAAAATCTCCTTGAAATTCTCTTTTAGTGTAGCTTCATTATTGTCAAACAGCATTGATGGCTCTTGGAAGCGAACGCACAGAGTCGAATCAATCTCCGCTCTCCAGACTTTAAGGTCATCTTTAAATTCTTCTTGGAGGTCAATGTAGAGTTGAGTCTTTATTTGGTCATATTTCCGGACAATCTCTTCATCTTGTTCAGCCTTCTCTTGCACCTGAAGCAAAGCTCCCATAAGTAACAGGATAAAGATGAATAAAAGTCCGGCCATAAGGTCACCTGTCGATAACGCAAACACGTTCTCGGCATTACCTTCGTTATGTACCCTGCGTCGCTTCATTATTTCCTACGGTTGTTTACTGTTTCTACCAGCATCTCAACCATTTCATTCTGACGTTCAATGGTTGATGCAAGTGCATCAGTGGTTGAGGTAAGACTCGTTGAGTAGGAATCAAGATATTTTTGCAAAGATGCACTAACAGAACGGCTATATTCATTTAAACCGTTTTGAATCTGGCTGAATATTTGTCCAAGGCCATTCTTTATAACCTCGAATTTCTCAACGTATTCGTCAGTGGCATTACCAGCGGTTTCAAAAAGTTCTACAACCTCGTGAAGTTTTTCCTCAGTCTCTTTCTGAACTTTTTCAAGGCTCAGCGAATATTCTGTCTGCCCTTTTCTGAATGTTTCAGTTGCAGTTCTCATATCCCCTGTAATAGTTTGTAGATGAGCCGTCGTCCCTGTAATATTTGATTGAGCTTGTTGGAATAAGTCCATTGTGCCGCTCACAGCTGAATTCGTCGTATTCATTCGTTCGATGGTATTGTCAAACCTTGACAACAAGTTTTCCGTCTGTGAAAGAATTGCTTCAGAAGATTCCTGCCAAGACGCACTTAGTTGAGCAACAACTTTCTTGACTTCAGAAGTTGTTCCCTCTTGAAGCGCAAGCAAATCTGTTTGCTTACCGGCAATATCATCAGACATAGATTGAACGGACGTTTGCATCACTCCCGCAAGTTGCTCCATTGTTTGATGCATAAAGCTACTCATATCAGAAGTAGACTTCGCAACTTTCTCGATGAGATCATTTGACGTTTGTTCAGAAGATTGTGTGATGTTATTCATCACATCCTTGACCTCTGTGATTGCATTACTTATTGAGTTGGTTGCAAACACAATTTGTTCCTGCATTTGTTTCATTGCTGAGGAGTTCGCGGCTGCAGAAGAATTGGAAATCTCTGCAATGGAATTGCGCACTTCGGTTATCGTTAGTTGTAGAACATCCGAAATGTTTGCCATATTTTGAGGGAACTCGGCGATTGCTTTCGTCGCAGTTCCTAAAGATAGAGCGAGATTTTCCAATTCGTTTGTGGCATTCTTGGATAATGTGGATTTAAATTCTTCCATAATCCCCATCAGACTTTCTTTAAGCTCCTCCACAACTCGTTCTATCATATCTGTAGCAGGAGATGATACAGAAAGTGCCATTTGGTCGATATGCTCTACAACCGTCTTTGTTGTATTGTCAACGCTTTCCATTAGAGGTATAAGACGTTGTTGCATTTGACGTGAAAGTGTTTCATCCAACCTGTCGTTCAGTTCCAATGCAAGATCGGACGAAAATGATTTCAATGCTCGTGTTTGTTCTTCATTATTGGTGAGTATCTCTCTGATGGCATTTGCCACGGGTACATCATGCCCCTCTGAGTTCTGATAATGTATGAGTGGACTAATCCTATCAAATAGAGCATTTGAGACTGAATTCAGTTCTTCGGAAAATTTCTTTGTAACTTCTGAAGATATTACTTTCTGATTATAGGCTGACAGTTCTACGTCATCTATATAATAAGAATCATCAAGTTTTTGGTTCAAATCATATAATCGCTTCGCCAAACCATTTCTCCATACTTTTTCAAAGATAGTATAAACCAAAGAGAGAAACATACCTAACAATGAAGTAAGGAATGCTGTACCCATACCATCAAGCAGTGATTGAATACTTGACTGAATATTATCACTATTGCTGCTATCGAATCCTTGAATACCAAGAGTCAGACCAAGAAACGTGCCGAGGAGTCCTAATCCCACCAATGTGCCGGCACCTGCATCTATTATGCGGGTATTTATTCCGCAAGATTTACATACGGCAAATTCGGAGAAATATTCGCTTGCTGGAATATTACTCTTAGTAGTGCCATTTATATCAATACTGATGGTCTTGCGATATTCCTCCGCATTGGATGCAAGTTTAGACTCGGATAGTGTATCCAGTGGATTGTCAGATATATTTGCAAGGTCAACCGCTTTAGAACCCCGCAACCATATTCTTAATGCGACATATATGAAGCCTAAAAATGAAGCTCCAATGACAAGGCATGAAATAATGGTAATAAGATTAGTATCCATATTTTCAATAGATTAAATCGGCAACCTTGACGTTGATTATTTCAGATATTTTATTTAATGTATATAAATCCGGTTGGGAAGTGTTGGTGCACCATTTGGAGACGGTGACGGGGTCTTTGCCTAATTGCTTGGCGAGCCACTTGCCCGTGTGCCCGGTTTCTGCCAATACTGCTTTTATCCTATTTAGCTTCTGTCGTTCTGTTTTTGTCTCCATTGATTGATTTATTAAATTTTAACGCAAAGTTACTAAAGATAAATGAGACCGCAAGCGATTATATTGTATAACATATTCGTTTGCAATCTCATTTTTCCATTTTCCGCAGGGTTAGGGGAATTTATTTTCGAGAATCAATCCGATGCTTGCGGAGGAAAGCGTCGAGGTCTGCGCGGTTGACGTAGATTTTGCGGCCGATCTGCGAGAAGGGAATGATGCGCTGGTCGCGGTAGTTCTGCCATGTCTTTGGAGAGACTCCGAGGATTTTGCGTGCATCTTCGGATTCTATCCATTCGCTTCTGGAGTCGTCGGCGTTGCGGCGGGTGATCAAGTCGATGATTTGCTTCAGCGTATCATGGAGGTTTCGCCATTCTTCTTCAGGTATGACAAAAAGCAGGGTTGATGAGTTGATATTCTGGAGGGTGCTTTGCATTCGGGCGTGAGAATCTGACTCCATCCCTTAAATAGACGGAATCGGGTTAATAATTCAGTTGTCTAATCACTTGACCGCTCACTCAACTGAATACAGGACTGCTTAACCACACAATCAGTCGGATAAGCAGGCGATTGACTGATTGGTTGAAGTGCTGACTAATCAGAACATCAACCAATCAATCGGATAATCGCGCAAATGCGCAGTCAGATGATTGGGTGGGCGATTGATTGGGTATGGCTTCAGTCAATCAGGCGAGCGATATTCCGACTGATCAGTCAATCGGTCAGTTGCATTTCTGCCACTTTGGGCATTAGCGATACTGACGTTCTGACTAACCAATCAGTCACACAATCAACTGTTTGGCGAGGCAGGCAATCAACCGATTGGTTGATGCTTTACCCGGTCAATCAAACAGGTGCATAATCAGTTGGGTGAAGTGTCGATTGAAGTGCCGTGGGACCGCATGGGCGGCAGCAATCGACGGTCAAAGGTCGGTAACATTTACCATCCACGCATAGAGCCGAGTCTATCGCGCTGAAAATCAAAGGTGATTTGACGGTGATTCAGTTGTTCGCCTGATTGGCTAATCAGTCAATCGCCGTCGTTTGTCATAGTGTTATTAAGAGACGTCTCGTATCATCGACCCGGTTTCGGCGCCTTCCGTCGAAGCATTCCGTGTCGTTGACGGTGCAAAGTAAGGGATTATTTCTCGTTCCGACCAAATATTTTTGGTCGGATATAGCACAAGGTCGTACATGTATACCTCAGTATACACTTGATATTTCGTATTCAATTCCACTCCTCAGATGATGGTCATACGACCACAGCAAGGTGTCCAAACAGTAACCGTTTGGATTTCGGGTAACTCTGCCGTTACCACGAAATGACCTTGCCGTGCCGGAGGCTTGGGACTGCTCCGAAGTCGCAGTCCCCATGTTTTCTTATAGTTTCACAGCCTCAAAGCATCCATTAAGGCATTCGCCAAATCAGATGAGGCCATGCGGATGACGTTGGTGTCGGTAAGAGAACGGCCCATGAGATTGACGCTGCCGTACCAACCGATGCGCTGGTCTATGACAGCGCATTGCATTTTGTATGTTGGGCGATGGAGGATGTTGAAGCCCATCGCCTGAAGTTCGGCTTGCCGATGACCTGTTTCAGAAATGACGATTGTGACACTGACACCGCGTAGTAAGGTGGTGGCGAGCAGGTCGATGATTCGAGGTGTCTTATTCCAGCGCAGACGCATTGTCGATATTACGATGCTTTGTTTCGCTGATGCAAGGTCGTCATGGAATGGTTTTTCAAAATCCGACGCATCGAAGATGGTCTCAGTCGTCGGTTCGGCAAACAATCCTTCGTTAGCGACAGCGATGGAATAGCCTACAGCTTTGTAACCATGGAGACGCTTGCGATACATCGAATCACAGACCGGAACGCGCAGATCAATGTAGTCGTAGATGCGGGTTTCGTTTTTACCGGGATAGTTGCGATGCAGTCGTCCGGTGTATTGTGCAATAAGTCCTTTCCACGACACAGGGAGGGCGAGCATCAGAGTGTCAAGCCGCGGAAGGTCAAATCCTTCTCCTACGTATTTTCCGGTGGCGACAACAATTAAGGGCTCATTCGCCGGAATATCGTTCAGTCGGGACATCACCTCTCGCTTGGCTTTTGCTGAATCATTGCCTACGAGTCGTATTACATTCGGACAGATTTTGCGACACTGTTTAGTAAGAATGTCAACGTGAGCCGTGCGTGCAGTAAGAATTATCGGAGTGCGCCCTTCGGCAAGGTTGGAAGCAACATCATCCAGTATGAGCTTATTTCGCGATTCGTTTTCGGTTAACTCTTCGAGAATCTGCGCGTAGTTGCTGCCATCGGCATTGAGATTGCGGTGAGAAGTAAAACGCGGGATAAGGAGTCGCCGGAAGGATTGTTGAGCCTGTTGTACTTTGGGATCGGACGTATAACGGATTTCACCGCATTGCATAAAGATGATTGGTTGATGACCATCCTTGCGTATTGGCGTAGCAGTAAGGCCATAGACATAACGGGCGTTCACCTCACGTAGAACGTGCTCAAAGTTGAACGCCGGGGCATGATGGCACTCATCAACTATCACCATGCCATATTCTCGCACAAACGGTTTCACCTCATTGTCGTTAATACACGATTGCAGTAGTGCGATGTCAATATTGCCATTGAGTGTGTTCTCAGTAGATGACAATGCTCCGAATTGTTGGAATTTCTTGCGTCGGCCACGGCCTTTAGGTTGTTCTTCCGGTTGAAAATCTGTTATCAGGTATTCCGATAGACATTTGCGCCATTGGTCGAGCAAAGCCTTGGTGTGTACCAATATCAGGGTGTTGACTTTCTTCCGGGCTATCATGGCAGCGGCGGTAATGGTTTTGCCAAAGGCAGTTGTGGCATATAGAGTTCCGCAACGATGTCTGGCAAGTTCCTCAATCGCGTGTTCTTGCTCAGAATACAGCTGACCATTGAACTCTACCGTAATCGGCATTCCCGGATTAGCCTTATCCTGAATTTCGACATCCACATTATTTTCTCTTAGGAAATCTATCGCGGATTCCTCACAACCTCGCGGCAGAATGAGATAATCGTCGGTTATCTCCGAGCATGAGATTATGCGCGGAAGATTATAGACAGGCAGTCGCATTCCGAGTTTCGCATAAAATTCAGAATTCTTGAAAGCCGCCAGACGCTTAAGATGATTAACGGCCTTGGCAGACAATCCTTTTGTCGGAATATAAATGCCGGATTAACGTACGATGGTGATATGTTTAGGAAAGTCCGCCGTTGACATAGACTTTGGCAACGGGCGTTCCCATGGCGCGGATTCGCTGGACTTTGACAGTTCGCCAAGCGGCTCTCGGTCATATCTCGACACTAACTTCTCAACCTCTGCGGCTGTCATCTTCGTCATTCTTTGCAGATATTCCCATTGGTCGGTTAACGGGATGAAGTCTTCATCAACAAACACGCTGTTACCGTCTTTACGAGCTCTCCCTTGCAGCGGCAAGGCAACGAGATTGCCGAATCCGCCCGTAGGCATAAAGTCCTGGTTTGGGAAGAAACGGTCGTATGACTTGAACGACATCCGGCCTTCTCGCTCCATAGCTTCTGTCAGAATTGCATTACCCAATCGCCGTGCCGTCTGAGCTTTGATATGTTCGTCAAACAGAATCCAGACATGAGCGCCATTGCCCGACCGCGACCGCTCTATATAAGCCGGAATTCCCCAGTCGCGGCAAACACCGACGTGTGCCATAACATCCTTTTGATAACCATGCTCGCAATTCTTGTCATCGAAATCACAACATAGGAATCTGCAGGTATTGTCCGGCAATATGGCATATACGCCAACAACATCGCGTCCATTTGGATCCTTCCCTTCGAGGTGACGGTATATGTCACTGTATCCCAAAGGTTGAAATTCGCGGTTCGGACATTCGGCGCATTTGAATTTTTTCTTATCGCAATACTCACGACTCCACTCCCGAGCGCACACAGGTTGATAGCCGCTCTTGCCTGTCGTTGGGCTGAACCATCGCCGAGCAAATACATCCCTCGTGCCCCTGAAACAGGTTGCGAAAGAGCGCGACCTTCTCCTCCAAAGATAGCACCGATTTTTGTGGAGACATAGGTTCCGGCTCGTCAGCTGCAATTCCGTGACAAGCCAGTAACGTCCGCAAGCGTGCATTCTCGGCCCGCAATCGGCTTAGTTCATCAGACATTGTTTCATTCATAAGAATATACTCTGACCGTCAGGGCTATATTCCCTCAGATTACTTTGAATTCAGTATAAGTTACATAATATCAGAGGGCTATATTTTGCCAATTAACCATTGTTAACAAAGGTGTAAGTCGTTCCTCTACCAATCCCGGATTTAGAAAGCACTGTTCCGATCAACTTTTCTATTTTAGTGCGAACCTGCTTGAGGGTCAATTCACCGTCCCATTCGCTAATAAAAGACGACATGGATTTAGGACCATCCGCTAGAATATAATGCAGGCGACGTAGAGTATCAGAGTCAATCTGCCCTTTGAGAACAAAAGGACTATGCTCGAAGTATGAATTGCCCATTTCGTATTCGTACTTTGGATGCCGTATTATTATCCCTTCATCAAGCAATCTCTTAATAGATCGTGGATGAATGCCGTTACCATCATTATGAATAATGGAATATATCGTTATCAAATCGAACACATTGAGTTGCTCCTCTGGCTTGCGAGTGTTTCTAAGATTCATTAAAAATCTTCTCAACTGTGGATTTTCGATTCTGGATTCTATCCTTAATTTTACCTGAAAGTCATCGGACTCCCCGTAATCCGGCATGGGCCGTCCTTCTGTGATGCAATTTGCAAACATAATGTCTACTCCCTGGCCCGATCGTTCTATCAAACCGGCTTTTTCGATAACTTCAGCCAATCTGCGACTGCGCGGTGAGCTATTAACAGTCAAGATATTCCCTTGGTTGACGCCATAAGGAAAGCCGCCAGCGTTAGATACCTCTAATGCCTCAGGGGACACCTTTATCATTATGTCTCCTCCCATCTGAAAACTACGGTGCTGGATACTATTGAGTATCGCCTCTCGAATTGTCTCTTCAGTGTAGGAGGGAATATCCAGAATCTGAGGAAAGGCATCAATGTGCATGAGGGGATTAATCGCATCCTGGTTGATATAGCACCATACCTTGTCAATACTAAGAAACAATGGTTCACAAAATTCCTGTCGGGCAGAATAACGAGTTTGATTTTCTGTCACACGATATTCGACAATAAGGTTGTTTTGAGGAAGATGCTTCTTGATTGCCTCACTATTGCCAAGCAATATCAAAGCTGCATATGTAATTCCGTCATCCGTAATCAATGCTAAATCGGATAGCAACTGATTTGCCGGTATAGTCAGAACTTCTGGGTTATTGCGCTTTTGATGGATGAGCCTACGCATTTGGATCATAGCCTCCTCCGACAGGTCTTCCATGGAAAGGCCTTTGCAAATACGGGCAGAGAAATCCGGGTCTTGTTCTTGTAGTATGGAGAAATATTCCTGGTCATCCATCTCGCGTAGACTCTCACCTACTCGCATTAGCGGGACTCCCTCAAATCGCATTGCTTTCCCAATCGGTCGAGATGGAATATTGATAACCAATACGCGATTTTTCATTTCATCGTAGAGTTCCTCGCAGTGAACCCTGATATATAGGCGTCTATATATTTCATCTTCCAGTTCACCGACTTTGTCTTTAGCGAAATCGGTTCCTACTACTTCATGTGGCATTTTATCTGCCATCCCCAGGACTAATCTGCCACCTCTTTCATTGGCAAACGCAACAACGTACCCAAGAACACACTTGCGTCGTTCTTTAACATCATTATGACTTCCTCCGGCAAAGGGATAGTTATGTTTTGCTTCTTTGAATTCTATGTGGTCTTCGCGTTCTCTAAGAACTGCAAGCTGAGATATCTCTGTCATGTCGATATTTTTTTGCAAATATAATCGAAATTTCTCAAAGGGCGAAATCTGCAGGCTAAAACTTCTACCAATTCATTAAAACAATCTTTTTAAGCTATTACTCAGAGGGCTATAAATATATTATTTGTTGATTGCGGAAATTACGGCCATGATTTGTTCCGGCGGCATATCTTTGAGTAGCTCGACCGCCTGTTGAACTCGTTCCTCGTCGGTCAAGCCATCGGCACCAACCAACTTCTTTTTGAATAGCGAGCGAAGGGTATTGTCGGTCTTTGTTGTATCAAAGCTGCCCATATAGCGCTCTGTGGTCGCGAGGTTGCTATGTCCCAGAATATTCTTGATAGCGGAACTCTCGGCGCCGGATTCCTGAGCAATGTGAGCAAAAGCATGGCGACTGATGTGCATAGTGAGATTGGTAGTAATCTCGGCCTTCTCTGCAATCTTCTTGAGATACTTGTTTATTAAGGCATTTTTAGCCGAGATCTGCTGATAGAGTTGATGACGCAATTCCGGCTTCATACGGTCTTTGTCGGCTTGTGAAACGAATTTAGCATAATGTGCCTCGTTGTCAAGCAAAGGGAAAATATAATCATCCGGCTTGACATCCTCGCGGTGATAGTGACCGAGGATTTCAAGGGCCTGCTCGACAAGAACGAGGTCTCGGTCTTTATGGTTTTTGCCCATCTGATAGTGCAGTCGTCCATTCTCTGTGACGTTTCGCCAACGAAGCTGAATCAGGTCAGCTGCACGAATACCGGCGCAATAGTAGCTGAACAGGAAATAATTCTTACAGTGCCATATTAGCGATCCTTCCTCCAGTTCAAGAGCAATGATGCGCTCCATTTCGGTATCGCTCAGTTTTTCCTTAGTTGTCTTTACGCCCTTGTATTTGAACACAAGGAACGGATCCTTCGAAGCCTCCATGATGCCGACCTCGATTGCGCGATGCACAAGAGTGCGCAGAATGTTGAACTGCACTTCGATTGTATTTGGATGGAGCAGTTTGCCCGGCTCGCGCTCGTTCTCCCACTTATGAAGGAAATTGTCAAAGCGGGTCAGCAAATCTACAGTCAGGTCATCAATGGTTATGTCTGCCATGCGGCGTTTCTTACGAAACGCATCAAGTTTATTGATAAGGCCACAATATTTACGCCAGTTTCGCCAGCCTCCATTGTCGTATATCATCTGCGCCCGCTCACGCGCAAAAGCCGGGTCAGCGGATTTTTCCGGTGGGTGGGGATGGTGTCAGGAGTATAGTGTTGCCA
>ENA-ORPD01000512-ORPD01000512.1-human-gut-metagenome-genome-assembly--contig:-NODE-512-length-39242-cov-4.517621_pt1 | contig 39242 bp, 37 predicted proteins | sample MGYA00242143_ERZ509076 | MGnify/ENA primary metagenome ERZ509076 (study PRJEB26280, sample SAMEA2338706) | human gut metagenome | biome: human gut; feature: human-associated habitat; material: faeces... | reverse complement strand
GTGCCGTACGGCCTTGACGGGCTTGAATGTTATTATTCCACCTTCAACGAAACGGATACGAAAAGGTTTTTGAGCCTTGCCGCAAAGTACAATCTCATCACGACCGCAGGCACGGACCTGCACGACGCGAACCTTTACGTATCGCCGACGTACGATTGTACTAGGGTAGACATGCGCTCTCTCAAAAAACTCGGTCTGTAAAACGGCGATAATTTGCGATATTTTGCTTTTTCGGCGGAACCCGAAAAATCGTGTACGCATTAGTACACTGGATTTTTCAGAACCCGCCGAGAAAAACACAATCTCATCAAATTCTCGCCGTTTTATGGGGGAATAGGCATCAAAATTCTGACTTTTTAGGGGAGAGTGTTTTTTCCGTGCAACACTATGGCACTGTGAGTGAAAAAACCTTATCCGAAAGTAAAAACTTAATATATACACATAATAGCGGTATGGCAAAGGTAAGAATTATTTTGGTCGTACTGCTTTTTTTATGCGCGGTAAGCGTTGCGGCAAAGCCGAAAACGCAGATGCGAGTCATCGTTGTGGACGGGGCGGAGATATGTTTTGACGAAACTTTTTCAGCCGACGGCGACGGTATTCCGCCGTTAAAGCGGCTGTTCGGGTTCAACGTCGAAAAGCGACTGACGGGGCTTTTAAGGCAAGGTTATTCCGAAAAGGACGCGCTTTTGAAAACCTTTCCGTCGCTTCTTCGCTCGCTTGAAAACCTGGCGAACGAAAAATACGTGCCGCCCGAAAACGCCCGCGTAACGTTCAACCCGGACGATGAAAAAACGTTTGAATACGTCCCCGAGAAAACGGGGCGCAAGGCGGATCTTGATAAACTTATCAAAGACGTCGTGAAAAACGTAATCGGCGCGCAAAGCGTAGTAAGCGTTTCGTACGACGTACTGTATCCCGAAATCACCGAAAAAGATTTGCGCGAAAACACCCTTCTTCGCGGAAAGTTTTCGACGGCGTTCAAAAGAAGCTCGGACGCAAGAAAGTCGAACGTCGGGCTTGCCGCGAAAAAACTTAACGGTGCGACGGTAAACCCCGGCGAAGTTTTTTCGTTCAACGAAAGAATCGGGGCAAGGACACTTGACAACGGATTTCTGGAAGCTCCGGTCATCGTAGACGGCAAATTTCAGGGCGGCATCGGCGGGGGCGTATGTCAGGTATCGACGACTTTATACAACGCCGTGCTGTATGCGGATCTGACGATAATCGGCGTATCGCGCCACTCGCTCCCCGTAAAATACGTGCCGGCAAGTTTCGACGCGATGGTGTCGTCGATGACCGACTTTAAGTTTGCAAACGACGGAAGGTATCCGATATACGTTAAATCGTACGTTAAAGACGACGAATTGTACGTTGAAATATACGGAAGCCCGTTGAACTATGAAGTGCGGCTTGTGTCGGAAATCACGGGAAGCGCGCCGCGGGACGTGAAATATATTGACGACGACACGATGAACGTCGGCGAGGAACTTGTGCTTGCCGAGGGTGCGGACGGCGTGATAAGCCGCGGAATAATGGAAAAGTATATGAACGGGGAATGCGTGTTCCGCAGGGAAATCCGGAAAGACTTTTATAAATCGCAACAAAAAGTCGTGGCGCGCGGCACCAAAAAAGCGGCGGACGATAACAATAAAGAAAATCAACTTGCGGGGATAATTTGACTTTACTTCCATTATCATATATAATACTAATGCAGTAAAATATCAATAGGGGCAAGTTATCCACAAAGTTATCCACATCGGGTGATTTTATTGTTGACAACTTGATTAAAAATCGCAAAAAGGCTATGGATTACAGAGATATCTACAAAAACTGGCTTGCATCGGGCGCATTGACAGCCGACGAAAAGGCGGAATTATCGGCGATTTCCGATGACTTAAACGCACAAAAAGACCGTTTCGGGGCGGAACTCGAATTCGGAACGGCGGGTATGCGCGGCGTTCTCGGCGCAGGCATTAACAGAATGAACGTCTACACGGTTGCCCGTGCGACAAAGGGACTTGCAAGGTATATTATCGGCAGGGGCGAAGACGCGATGCGTCGCGGCGTCGTGGTGTCCTATGACACAAGGCGTTTTTCGACGGAGTTTGCGATTGTTTCGGCGGAAGTCCTGAATTCTTTCGGCATACGCGTATACCTTTTTGAAAACGTACGTCCCGTGCCCGTTTGCAGTTTTGCAATCCGCAATCTGAACGCGGTTGCGGGCATTATGATTACCGCGTCGCACAACCCCAAAATTTACAACGGATACAAGGTTTACGGCGAAGACGGCGCGCAGATGTCGCCCGAAGACACGGCGGTCGTCGTGAAGTTTATCGAAGAAGAAAAGGATTATTTCGCGCCGTATAAAAAAATAGGAATTACCGAAAGCGACATAAGAAACGCCGACGGCAAAACGTACGAAAATATCACCGTCATCGGGAAATCCCTGGACGAGCGTTATTTTGAGGCAATCGAAAAACTCATGTTGTCCGAAGACGCCGTAAGAGCGCAGCGCGACAAAATGAAAATCGTTTACACCCCCATTCACGGCAGCGGCTATATGCCCGTCACGACAATGCTTGAAAGAATGGGTATGCCGGTCGTTACCGTTCCCGAGCAGGTCAATCCCGATCCCGACTTTTCGACGGTGCGCGTGCCGAATCCCGAGGAAGCCGACGCCCTGTCGATGGCTGTCGCGCTTGCGAAAAAGGTCAACGCCGCCGTTGTTATCGGCACCGATCCCGACTGCGACAGAATGGGCGTTGCGGTACGAAACGACAAGGGCGAGTTCGTCCTTCTGAACGGAAACCAGACGGGCGTTCTTATTATGGATTACATATTAAGGCGCAACCGCGACAAAGGAACGCTTCCGAAAAACGCCGCCGTCGTCAAAACCATCGTTACGACAAGGCTTGCAAACGTTGTCGCAAAAGATTACGGCGCGACCGTGTTCGACGTGTTGACGGGGTTCAAATTCATCGGCGAAAAAATCAAAGAGTGGGAACAGACTCACGAATATACTTTTATGTTCGGCTTTGAGGAAAGTTACGGCTGTTTGTCGGGCACGCACGCCCGCGATAAGGACGCCGTCGTCGCCTCGATGCTCTTTGCGGAGCTTGCCTGCTATGAAGAAAACGAAGGTTCAAGCGTTTACGACAGGCTGCAAAAGATTTATAAGGAATACGGATATTTCCTTGAAAGGGCATTCTCGTTCGGCTTCACCGGCATCGACGCCATGGACAAAATGAACAAGATTATGAACGATATCCGCACAAGCGATATTTCGTCGGTTCAGGGCAAAAAAGTCCTTGCGCTCAGCGATTACCTTACGGGCGTTACGACGAAATGCGACGGAACAAAGGAAAAAATCACTTTGCCGAAGTCCAACGTCCTGCTTTACACGCTTGAAAACGACTGCTGGATGTGCGTCCGCCCGAGCGGTACGGAGCCGAAACTCAAAATCTATCTTGCCACGAAAGAAGATTCCTTCGATTCGGCGGAAAAAGACCTTGCCGCCATGAAAGACGAAGTGGTAAAAAAATTCAATTTGTAAAACAATTAACACTTATATAAAAAGGGAGTAAACGTTATGAAAAAGTCAATATTTAAGATTACGGCATTTTCGATTATCGCAGTGCTTGTCGTCGCTCTTTCGGTAACGGCGTTTGCATTGACCGCGCCCGGCGGGAACGTCACAACGACAGGCGACAGCGTTTCGTATGCGAAAACCAACAACGATAATCCGTACATAGTTTACAACACGACAGGGCTTTTGCGTTCGGCTCACCGCGCAGGCGGCGTACAGGATCCCGAAAACACGATGAAGGCAATCAAAACCTGTCTGAACAGTATGAACGAAGGTTACGACGTCGATATTCTGGAATTTGACCTGCACCTGACGAAAGATAACGAACTTATCCTTCTTCACGACGAAAATTTTGATCGCACCACAAACAGCGTCGAAGTCTGGGGCAGAGAAGGCGTGTTGCCGCGCGATAAAGACCTTGCAGAAATCAAAGAGTTGAACTTCGGATACTGGTTCCCGTACGAAAGGGGCAGCGTCCAGGTTGAAGATAAGCGCATTTACAAAGACCTGAACGCTTTGCCGGACGGCGTCGATGCAAACGATTTACGCGTCGTTACGCTGGAAGAAGTTATTGTCGCGGCGGAAAATGCGGGCAAACAATATCGCTATATCATCGAAATCAAGGACAAGGGCTCGGTCGGCAAATACGCGGCGGAACAACTTTGCGCGCTTATGGAAAAGTATAATATGTTCGACAAAGTTGTTGTCGGCACGTTCAACGGCGATATCAGCGATTACTTCGATTATCTCAACGCCAACGTGTACAACGGCAAAATCAACCGCTCCGCAGGTATTCTCGAAGTTCTGAAAATCTTTTTGAGTTACCTTATGAACCGCGACCTCGGCACGGTGAAATACAACGTTTTGCAAATTCCTTATATGAATTTGTTCCCGTTCCTTGGCAGCAAGTCGTTCATCGATTACGCGCACAAGTACGGCATCGCCTGCCAGTTCTGGACAATCAACGAGGCAAGCCAGATGGAAACACTCATTAAAAACGGCGCGGATTGCATTATGTCCGACAATCCGAAACTTCTGTATGAGGTTGCAGACCGCGTGAAATACGGAAATATGGTGCAGCCTGCCGAACCTCAACCGCAACAATAATCTTAAATACCTTATAAAGCCCACGGCAAGCCGTGGGTTTTTCATTGCACAAAGAATTTCAATTTACAACATCGTTCAAATCCCTTATTGCGGGCAAATAAAAAACACACAACGCAAACAACGCGTGTGTGTTTTTTATGGTCGGAGTGACGGGATTTGAACCCACGGCCTCATGGTCCCGAACCATGCGCGCTACCATCTGCGCTACACCCCGGTAATACGGCGGTTTTTGCCGTACTGCTATATTATATAATATTTTTTGAAATTTGCAACTATTTTTTCACACATACATTATCGACAATGCGATTAAAGCCTGTCCTGCGAAATAGGTCGCGAGTTCCAGAACGGACAAAGTGCGGTTTGCACGCCATTCTTTAAAGTACACGAACGACAGACACGTGTCGCTGAACAGCAGGAAAAGCGCGCCGATCATCGCAAGTAGCCCGCCGACGGTCTTTTGCACCGCGTACAGATAACATGCGGACACCGCCGTAAACGTTACCGTAAAGGAGTAAAGGGTGATAAGTATGCGCATCCACAGCGGAATTTCAAACTTAAAGACGTACGAGCCGCCAAACGTCAGTATTGCCGCGACCGCCGCGACGATTGCCGTTACGAAATAAAAACCGCTTGTCAGGTTGAACGCCGTTGAAAAGGCGACGTGGCCGAGAAGGAACGCGAATAAACCGATGGGGATAAGGCGTTTTCTGTACGTCGGAGTAAGTTCCTTAACGCCAAGGAAAGCGTCGCCGGCATGGCACAAGATAAGCCCGAGAAACAGCGGAACGAAGTAGTTCATGTTGCAGGCGGGGTTTTTTGCGAATGCGGCAATTCCGATTATCAGAAAGGACAGCGACGCGATATATTTTGCGACGAGCCCCCAGAAGTTTTTATTGAGCGACCGGAAGCCGAGGCAGAAAGTCGCCGCGATTATGCAGATGCCGAAAAAGAGATATACCATTTTTGATTATGCGTTTGCGAAACGCGCTTTCATACGCAACTCGTGGTTTAAGATGCGTTTTCTGATGCGTAAACTCTTGGGAGTGACTTCCAACAACTCATCGTCGGCGATGAATTCAAGACACTCTTCAAGGGAAAGTTTTTTGACGGGGATAAGGCGCAACGCGTCGTCGCTGCCAGACGCGCGGGTGTTCGTCAGATGTTTTTTCTTGCAGACGTTGACGGTAATATCGCCGAGCGTCGGGGGATAGCCGATGACCTCGCCTTCGTACACTTGTTCGCCGGCGGAGACGAAAAGGACGCCCCTTTCCTGCGCGTTGAACAATCCGTAAGTAACCGCCTCGCCCGTTTCAAAAGCGATAAGGCTTCCCGTTTTACGGCGGGGGAAATCACCCTTATACGGCTGATATTCAAGGAATATGCTGCTCATTACGCCTTCGCCGCGGGTAAGCGTCAAAAGTTCGCTCTTAAAGCCGAAAAGTCCGCGCGACGGAATATCGAATTCAAGGCGCATTCTGTCGCCGATTGCCTGCATGTGTACGAGATCGCCGCGACGTGCGCCGACCGCGCCCATGACCGAGCCGTTGCAGTCGCCGGGGACGTCGATGACAAGCCTGTCGATAGGTTCAAGCAGGGTGTCGCCTTCCTTTTTGAAAAGGACTTTGGGCGTGGATACCGCAAACTCATAGCCTTCGCGGCGCATTGTTTCGATAAGAATGGAAAGGTGCATTTCGCCGCGTCCGGACACTTTGAAGCTGTCGGTGCTGTCGGTGTCTTCGACGCGCAGGGAAACGTCTTTCAGAAGTTCGGAATAAAGCCTTTCTCTCAGGCGTTGGCTGGTGACGAATTTACCTTCCTTGCCGGCAAAGGGACTGTCGTTTACGGAGAAAGTCATTTGCACGGTGGGGTCGGTAATTTTGACGAACTCGCACGGTTCGGAGTTTTCGGGGCTTGACACGGTGTTGCCGATGTTGATGTTTTCGATGCCCGAAACGCATACGATGTCGCCGACCGCAGCCGCGTCGCAGGGAACGCGCTTTAAGCCTTCGATCTGATAAAGGTTGGCGATTTTGCTCTTATAAGGTTGAATGCGGTTGTGCCAGTCGCTGACGACGACGTCGGAGTTTGTCCTTATGACGCCTTGTTCGACGCGGCCGATGCCGATACGACCGACGTAGTTGTTGTAGTCGATTGCGGAAATCAGCAGTTTTGCAGGTTTTTGGTCGTCGCCTTCGGGGCAGGGGATATGGCTCAGAATCGTTTCAAAAAGCGGGATAAGGTTTTCGCCTTCCGCGCCTTCGGTAAGGGTGCTTGTGCCTTTTCTGCCGCTGCAATAGACGATGGGGCTGTCCAACTGTTCGTCGGTGGCGTCAAGGTCAATCAAAAGTCCCAGAACTTCTTCCACGACCTCGTGAATACGCGCGTCGGGACGGTCGATTTTGTTTATGCAGATGATTATTTTAAGCCCGAGCGATAAAGCCTTTGACAAAACGAATCTTGTCTGGGGCATCGGTCCTTCGACGGCGTCGACAAGCAAAAGCACGCCGCTGACCATTTTCAGGACGCGTTCAACCTCACCGCCGAAGTCCGCGTGTCCCGGGGTGTCGATGATGTTGATTTTCACGCCGTTGTAATGGATTGCGGTGTTTTTCGCAAGGATGGTGATGCCGCGTTCGCGTTCAAGGGCGTTGCTGTCCATAACGCGATCTTCAACCTGCTGATTCTCGCGGAAGGTGCCGCCTTGTTTCAGCATTTCGTCAACCAGCGTGGTTTTGCCGTGGTCGACGTGGGCGATAATTGCAACGTTTCTTAAATCTGTTCTTTTCATATTATTATCTCTCGTTTGATTTTTGTATTATATACATATCTTAAAATAATAGCAAGGATATTAACCGCCCGACGCGAATTTTTTTGAAAAAATTAAGTTTTCGGCAAAAGAAAAGGGACGGAAAAACCCGTCCCCGGAATGGATATTCGTTTGTCAGCCGTCGATTTCGTCGGCGTTTGTTTTCATATCGCCCATCCACTTTCTGAAAAAGTTTTTGACCCTGAATGCGACGCACCAGTCGCCCAGCATCGATATGCCGTGTACAAGCAGGAACACGCCCAGAAGTACCGTGAGATATATCGCGCCGCCGACGGGATTGAAGAACGCCAGCATACCGAAAACGATTTCGAATATCGAAGTTATCAGAAGTACCCACCAGTACGGCAGTCTGAGTCTGCCCGCGGCAATCGCCATCGACAATTCCGAAATGCCTTCGTAAATAAACCACATTGCGAAAATGAAGGGCAGGAAACCTGCGACGACGTTTTCGTTTGAAAGCATTATTATGCCGAGAATCGTCGTGATTATGCCGTCCGCAAGAAACGCTCCGCCGCCGAAAAGCCCGACCGTCGTGAAGAACATTGCGATTTCCACAACGCCGATTACGAGTACGATCGCACCGATTACGTATGCGAGCGTCGTAAGCGTGGTGTCAACAGGCAACGCAAAGCATACGATACCCGCGGCAATCATCAGAATACTTGCCAAAAACCATAAAATTGAAGTTGATTTTTTCATATCGTTCACCTCTTTACGCCTGCATTATACAACCGATAATTAGCAGTGTCAATAGCCGAGTGCTAATTTTTTTCGCAATTATTAAAATTGATTTTTCCTGATAATAAATCTATCAAATTGATTTAATTTCCGTCGTTTAATTTCAGCATGAACGCGCCTTGCTTTGCGTGGCACAGCGGACATTCTTTCGGGGCGGATTCGGCGGTTGTTTCATAGCCGCAGCCCGAGCATTTCCATTTTACCGCTTTCGGGCGTTTATAAAGGGCGGAATTTTTCAACTGCTCGTGCAGGTCGAGAAAGAGTTTTTCGTGACAGGTTTCAACCTGAATAAGGTTTTCAAAAAGCCCCGCGATATCATTGAATCCTTCCTTTTTCGCGGTTTCCATAAATTCGGGATAGATTTTTTCCGCCTCGTTTTTCTCGTCTTCCGCGGCAAATGCAAGGTTGTCAAGGAGATTCCATTTTTGTTTGAAAGGGAAGCCCGCGGAAATATCGATGTTTTTGATGACGTTTTCGTCGGCGGTTTGCAGGAATGAATAAAGCATGCGTGCATGATTGAATTCTTCGTAAACCACTTTGTCGATGATTTCGGACAACGCGACGTAGCCTTCGTTTCTCGCGCCGTATTCGATGAACATATATCTGACGTGAGCCTGACATTCGCCGGCAAACGCCCGCGCCAGATTTTCGTAAGTTTTGCTGTTTTTCAGATTTTTCATAAATACCTCCGAAAAAAGTATCCGCAAATTTACAAAAAATATACGGTCTTGCTTTCAAAGTATCAAAAGATGTGTTATACTAATCGCCGTTATGAGATATTTGTTTTTCGACATAGAGTGCAGCGAAGGTAAAAGTATGTGCAGTTTCGGTTACGTTCTGACCGACGAAAAATTCCGCATACTTGAAAAGGACGATATTCTGATGAACCCCGAGGCGATTTTCCATACGGGCGCCTGGGGCAAGAAAAACAGGGAAGCCTACCCCGGCATCGAAATGGCGTACCCGAAAGAAGTTTTTCTGAAAAGCCCGACTTTCCCCGCGCTGTACGAAAAAATCAAAGCGCTTATCGAATATAAGGATCAGACCGTCATCGGGTTTTCGCACAAAAACGACACCGTGTTTCTGGACAACGCCTGCAAGCGTTACAACCTGCCGTCAATAGATTACGACTTCGTGGACGTGCAGACAATTCATAAGGATTACAATAATCTCATAAACCCGTTCAGCACCGAAAAACTTGTGGAAGAACTGAACCTCGACGTCAACAAATACGTCCCGCATAAGAGCGACGACGACGCCGAAGTGTCGATGCTCGTCACCAAAAACTTTTGCGAAAAGCTGGGGCTGTCGCTTAATAAACTTATCGCGCAGTATCCGAACTGCATGGGCGTTCATAAGGCGTATAACACGGTTTATCTTTACAAAACGCGCGCAGAAAGCCTTATTTGTGCAATAAACCGCAACAGTACGTCGGGAAGTAATTTAATGCGCGGCAGTAATTTCAACAAATACAAACACTTTCTGGAAGACTTTATCGCGGATTCTTCGGTTGAAAAATCGTTGTTCGGAAAACACGTCGCGGTGTCCAAAAATTACTTTGACAATCACTTCCGCGAGATGTTGCTCATCGTCGAAAAAGTCCGGGACAGGGGCGGCGTTATGGAATCGCACGTCGGTCGCGCCGATATATTTGCGGGCAACCCCTCAAAAGAAGAAAAAAGGGCGATTGAGTCCGCAGTCCGCCGCGGGAAAAACGTCCTTACCCTCACCGAGGATGACCTTTTCAAAATGCTTTCGATTGATAAAATATAATTGTTTTTTCAACCTTTATCACATATTGAGCATTTTTTTGCGAAATGCTTTTGACAAATGCAAACTCGTATGCTATTATAATTAAGCATCTTTTATGATGCGTTTTCGGTTTAAGGAGAAATACCCAAGAGGCCGAAGGGGCTCCCCTGCTAAGGGAGTAGTACGTGAGAAGCGTAGCCAGGGTTCAAATCCCTGTTTCTCCGCCAAACATTAAAAATACGAACACCGATGAAAAATCGGCGTTCGTATTTTTTTATGCAATGTTTAAGCACACGTCCAAGAGTCATTTGAAGTTTCAACTCTTTAGGTTAACGCTTTATTCAAGACTCGTTGTGACTTATAGTCCGTTGTGAAAAAAGTCACTTTTTGTTAAAATATATTTATAAGAATATAGGAGAATAAAAATGGACGTAAAGATTTTAGTTGGTAAAAGAGTAAAAGAATTACGCAACAAACTTGGCATTAGTCAAGAAGAACTTGCCGATTTGGCAGAAATAGATAGAACATACATAACAAGCGTTGAGTGTGGAAGAAGAAATATTTCGATAGTTAATATTGAAAAACTCGCTATTGCACTTAAGGTAACGTTAAAAGAGTTTTTTAACTTTTAATAAAATTATAGCGGTTATACTATGAGAGAAAGAATTAAGGGTATTGTTTTTGACGAATTTTCTAAAGTTGTTAGAAATATAGAAAGCGATTTTAGATATAACTTTACAAGAAAAAGATATAATTTTCTTTTAAGCCAACTTGATGAGGAAATGACCGCTAATATGGTGTTTGTTAGTAGTTTTGAGTCTAAAAGTGGTTTTGCGATTGAAACTTGTGCTAAACGTATTGCTCGTTTGCGTTTTGGTGATGAAAACGTTCCCACTATCGTTAACCCACACGGCATACAACACAACATTAACGAAAACTCTATTGCCGGACAAATTATTGTTACCAATGTAAATACTGATGATGGAAATCTTAGAGGTCAAATTTCTGCTTTTAGAGCTACAAATACGGCAAGTGGCGCTGGTAGAAATCGTTGCGAAAGCGGTGTTAATCAAAACAGTATTAAAGAAAACCTTTTACCACTTGCAGAAAGATACAAGACTGAAACAGTACATAGAAAACCTGTTGATTTGGCGTTTTTTGATGGACAAGACTGGAACATCCTTGAGCTTAAGGCTGGTGGTGATTTAGATAGCTCTAATGCTCCGTCAAACGTAGAAAAACTTTTAACTATTTACGTAGGATTAAATGTTCCAAACGCAAAAGCATATTTCGCAACCTTATACAATAAAGATGGAGAAGGAAACAATTGGAGCGGTGCTGTAAAGAAACATTTAGCATATCCAGAAATGTTTTTAATAGGTAAAAAGTTTTGGGAGAAAATTCTTCCTCCTGGTATTTTTTTTGAAGATTTCGAGGAAATATACAAAGAGGCTTTAGAAGAAATAGACTTAAACGCTAAAATACGTGAAATGATTAGAAATTGTACCCAAAACTAAAATGATAAAAGTTGAAAAGATAAAATCTAAAAATTATACACTTGTCAATGGTGACTGCATCGACTATTTGTGCAAAATTCCCGACCATAGTATTGATTTGATTTTAACAGACCCTCCATATAATATAGCACAATATTCAACAGGCAATATTAATTTACCTGGTCGAAGTGCATTAAATAATGACTTAGGAGAATGGGACTTAAAAGAAATAGATCCGTTTGAGTTAGTTAAAGACTTTAAACGAATATTAAAACCAGACGGGAATATATTCATTTTTACAAGTTATAATCTTATTGGTAAATGGCATGCTGCTTTTGATAAAGATTTTGACACATTTCAATTTTTTGTATGGCATAAAACAAACCCAGCACCAAAAATTTATAAAAATGGATTCTTAAATAGTTGTGAAATGATTGCTTGTATGTGGAACAAAGGTCATAAATGGAACTTTAGTAAACAAAATGAGATGCACAATTTTTTTCAAAGTCCTATATGTATGCGACCAGAACGTTTAACTAATCCTAAACATCCCGCTCAAAAGCCTATAGCACTACTTGAGCATTTAATAAAAATAGCATCTAATGAAGGTGATGTTGTTTTTGACCCATTTATGGGTGTTGGCTCGGCTGGTGTTGCCGCATTAAAAAACGGTAGAAGATACATAGGAATTGAAATAGAAAAAGAATATTTTGAAGCTACTAGCAAAAGACTAAGTCCCTTTAAATAATCGTCCTAAAAAAGAAAATCTCCCAGATTATACTGGGAGATTTGTTATTATAAGGTGTTCTACATCTCTGTCGTTTCTACTACGCATATTATAAGCATATTGTTTGTCGAAACTTGCTATATTAAAATCTTTTTCGTAAAGTTTATGAATAAAGTCAGTGTTTTTGATTACAAGAAGAAATTTTGCAGCAGTTTTTCTTAAGTTGTACGCCAATCTTTCTTGGTCAAATTTAGTAAAGTCTTTTCCTTCATAATCTGAGAAGTCTGTGTCGTACGGTGGGTCTAAGAACATGAAATCATTAGGCGTTAATTTAACATTGTCAAAGAATTTTTCAAAGTCTGAACAATGTATTTCAGTATCAGAAAACAACGTTTCAATTTCTCTATTAAACATTGCGTCAATTTTAGATTGCATGTCTTTTCTATTGTAAGACATTCCTCCGTAAGGGATATTAAATTCCCCCTTTGAGTTATATCTAAACATAGACCCATAGCAATATTCTCTTATAAAGTAGAAGTTTGCTGCTTTATATTGAATAGTTTGGTCGTTTATCTTTCCTAAATTCAAGTCATTAAAAATTTGTCTGAAATACATATAATATCCGCTTGTAAAGCCCGTAAGCAAGTTTTCAATCAAATCTTCTTTTGAAAAAGGTGTTTTTTTGTAGTTGGCAACTGTTCTGATAAATTTATCTTCAACCATGCGATATAAAGTCTTTTCAAAAGCAATTTCGTCCATTAATAACTTCTCAGTAAAACCAGAATTGATTTTCACTGATAAACTAGATATTAAAGCTTGGAGTGTAGTTGCTAATTCTTCCTTAGATATTTCACCATCTTTCAACTTAAAGAAAGTGTCGGTTAAGAAAGAGCTTTCGGTTGAACAAACATTTACAATATTATTAAAGCTATTATTGTAGCACATCAAAAGATTATATAAAGTCTTATCTTGTGCTTTAATAAGATTATAGTACTGAATTAAGGACTCGGAAATATCGTTTATTGCCGCCTGTTTAGGTTGCAAGTGAAAGAATAATGCCCCGCCGCCGAAAAACGGTTCGATATATCTATCATATTTAGGAATTAGTGGCTGAATTTTATCTATTTCTCTAGATTTGCCGCCAGGCCATTTTATAATCGGATTCATACACGCACCTCAAAATTTAGATTTTTATTGATACAGAAATCTTCGAAAGCCTTTTTTGCTAAACGGCTTGGATTGTAACTGCCGTTTCCCCATCTATTGATTGTGGCAAAACTAACTCCAAGTTCTCTAGCTAAATCTTCTTGTGATAATTTTAGTTCAGCACGAACAAGTTTTACCTTCTCTGTAAAGCTCATAATACGACTCTCATTAATATTGAAACTATTATAACACTTTTATAAAAAATGTAAAGATGCAAGAGCCTATTATATTGAAAAATTTACTGATATGTGGTATAATTAAATCAATAAGACGAGCAAATATTGAACGCGTCCGAAACAAGTATATTTCTTCGATATATTCTCATCTTTTAATGGTTTATACTACAATATATGGGTATTATTCAAAAGACGATATTGAAATTGAAGAACACATTCGAAAAGAAATTCAGGATACATTAAACAAGGCTGTTGAATTTTCATTCCATTATTATGCTAATTTTCTTTTAACTTATGAGGATTTCTCGGATTAGAATTAGCAGTAGATAGGATTATGTAATCGTTTTTTTATATTGAATGTAGAATGGAACGAAAGCAATATTTGATTTTACGTTTAACATCGCTCTGCCATAAAAACCCGACTTATTTCGTCGGGTTTTTATTATGCTCCGAAACAGGGATTTTGCACGATGCGGTGCATCGCGCCGCCTGCGGCGTGAAACCCAGCTCGTTAATTTACCCGCAAACGAAGAAAAGAAAAAGGCGAACGGTTTTCGTTTGACGAAAAACGGGGCGGTTGTCGAAATAACGCTCGGAAACGTAAACGGTAAAAAGAACCGCGAGCACCTTTGAGAAGCGAAAACAACGCCTTACGGACATACCGCGACAAATTGACAAAAACGAAGTTTTGTGATAAAATATTTATACCTAAAACAGGAAGGAGCAAACGACAATTATTTTTAATCGGAAGTTTACCCCGCGACGGAGGTAACCGCCTATGAGAAGAATTATCAAAGCGCAATCGGAATAAATTTTATTTCCTTTCACTTTTTTGTTGCAGAAAACCGAAAAAGTCCATGAAAAGCAAGTTCGGATTATCTTTTGACAGGAATCTGAAAGAAGAAGAAAAATGAAAAAGTGTCTTGCAATCGACATCGGAGGATCAAAAGTTCTGGTGGGCGGCGCGCGGCAAAAGCACAGGGTGCGGTCATTGCGAAAGCCGCGACTTTTCCTGACGTGAACGTATGTTATCTTGGCGGCAGAGTATCCCAAAGCCTTGACTTGTTCAAAGATGACATTATCGCAGAAATCAACGATAAACTGTTTCTTCCGATTGATAAAACCGTCAAAATCGAATATTCGGGGCTTGGATACTATGCGTCCTTGTGCGGCGCGGCGGCGGTTGTATACGGTGCGAACAAACAACGAGAATTAAACAAAGGAGAATAAATATGACGAACGAAAAAGAGAAAATTAACCTTTCCGCATTGTTCAGAATCGGCTACGGGCTGTACGTTCTGACCACCAACGACGGAAGAAAAGACAACGGCTGCATCGTAAACAGCGTAATGCAGGTCACAAGCAATCCGTTGAGAGTCGCCGTTTGCGTAAACAAACAGAATTACTCGTGCGGGACGATTCTGGAAACGCTGAAAATGAACATCAACTGCTTGTCGGTCGACGCGACCTTTGACGTTTTCAAGAGATTCGGTTTCCAAAGCGGCAAAACTGTCGATAAGTTTTTCGGAGAAACGCCGAAAAGGAGCGAAAACGGGCTTGTCGTAATGCCGGAGTTTTGCAACGCGTTCATATCCCTTGCGGTGGAGCAGACAATCGACCTCGGCACGCACAACATGTTCGTTTGTTCCGTTGAAGAAGCGGCGGTGTTTTCCGATCTCGACACGCTTACTTATACGGAATATCAGAAAAACGTGAAGCCGAAGCCCGTCGCGCCAAAGAAGAAATCGTACGTTTGCAAAGTGTGCGGCTACGTTTTCGAGGGCGAAGAACTGCCGCCCGACTTCATTTGTCCGATATGCAAGCACGACGCGTCGGCGTTTGAACTTATGAAATAAATCAAATACAAATAAACCAAAAGGAGAAAGAAAATGAAAAAGTACATTTGCGAAGTATGCGGTTGGGTATATGACGAAGAAAGTTGCAAGGAAAACGGGATTCCGCTTGTGGAGTTTGAAGACTTGCCCGACGATTTCGTCTGTCCCGTATGCGGAGTCGGAAAAGAATTGTTTTCCGAAATAGAATAGGACACAAATGAAACACAGGAAAAGACGATAATCCTTCTTCTGACCATGGCGTTAACGTTGTTTTCCTCGATCGTATTCTTGCCGTCCGCCGTCTCGGAAGCGAATTCCGCGCCGAGAGAACGAAAGGCTACGATTCAAGCGGGGTTATCGTCAAGACCGAAAACAGTCCGATAGTCGTCGACACGGAAGATCTGACTTTTCATATTTATTCCGCCGACCGCTTTATCCCCGTGCAGGAATACGGCAGGCGGGGCATAGTTACAGCCGAATACACTTTCCACAATCCGACAAATCTGACTGTCGAAACAAGATGCCTGTTTCCTTTCGGATTCGTTCCGTATGACGAATCGCAGACCGAGGCGGGGTTTACGAGGCGCGTTTTGAAAAACTGCCCGACGGCGATCTCACGCTTTTCCTTTGCGCGTCGGAAAATCCCGAAAGGTACAAGCCGCCGCTTGGAAAGGTTACCAAAATCATCATAATATTGTCCACTGGCATCGGGATGATTGTTATCGAGACGATAATACTTGTCGTTACCGTCAAAAAACAGAAAACAAAAGGAAAGAAAAAATAAAATCAGAAAAAAACGGGAACGCGTACGGCGGATTATTCCTGTTCCGAAACGGGGGCAGGGATTTCCGTGTCGGCGCGTTTTTTGCGTGTGACAAAGAATATGATAATCGCCGCAACGAGCGTCAGCATTTCGGCGGCGGGCGTTGCGAGCCAAAGCCCCGTGATTTTCCAAAGATGTGCGAAAAGATAAGCAAGCGGAATAATCAGCACGACTCCGCGCAGAAGGGTGATGATTTGCGAACATACGCCTTTGTCGGACGCCGAAAAGTATGACGAAAATAACAGATTGAACCCCGAAAACAGCGAAGAAATGAAATACAGTTTTATGCCGGTCGTGGCAAGTTTTTGAAGGTCTTCCGCTTTTTCCGTGTTGAAGATTGCTGCGATGCCGTCCGCCGAGAAAAACAGCGCAACGTACAGGACGGCGGCGGTCGCGCCGATTGTAATCAGGGCATATTTCAGCACCTGTCGTATTCTCGTGAAATCGTGCTGTCCGTATGAAAAACTGATTATAGGCTGGGTGCCCGCCGAAATCCCGTTGAAAATCGCGTTTATCACGTAAAACACGTTGACGACGATGGCGAACGCCGCCACCGCCGTATCCCCGCCAAGCGACTTGAACAACTTATTGATGAGCATCATCACGAGTCCGAAGCCGAACTCCGCAATGAACGAAGCAAGTCCCAGCGAGATTATCTCGCCGAACACGCGCAGAGATAGTTTCGTCTTTTCAAGACGGAACGTGTTTTTCTTTCGGAAAAAGAAAATCATCAGAATAAGCATGCTGATTACGGGCGAAATGCCTGTCGCAAGGGCGGCGCCGAGCATGCCGAGTTTGCACGGGAAAATAAAAACGTAGTCGAAAACGATGTTGAAAAGGTTGCCGAGAAGCGACGCGGTCATCGCAAGTCTGGGCGCGCCGTCGTTGCGGATGAAGTTTTGCAGAACGTTGTTGAACATAAAAAAGGGAGCAAAGCAAAGTATAATCTGCACGTAGGTTTTGCTCCCCGAAAACGTTTTGCCGTCCGCGCCGAGAAGCGACGCCACGGGACCGCTTAAAAACGCGCCGAGAAGCACGAATACGACCGCAAAACACGCGACGACAAAAAAGGTGTGAGTGAACACTCTGTTTGCGCTTTTGACGTCCCCCGCGCCTTTGTATATGGCGAATTTCGTGCTTCCGCCGATGCCGAACATAAGACCGATTGAAAAAACGATACTGAACGAAGGCATTGCCAGATTCAACGAGGCAAGCCCGGTCTTCCCGAGACTCAAAGAAATGAAAAACGTGTCCGCCAGAATATAGCAGGACAGCCCGATCATGGCAATCACGTTTGCCGACACGTATTTAAAAAATTCTTTCAAGGTCTGGTTTTTCATTTTTTCTCCACAAATAAAAAAGCGCCAGGTTGCATCTTCAAAGGCCTAACGATGCAATTTGACGCGCTCACCCGGCGGCGAGATTATTCATTTGATTGCATTATATAGAAGTAAAGGGCGGTTGTCAACGAGATTTCGCCGAAACTTTTGAAAGACCGCTGCCGTGAAAATGCCGCGAAAAATGAATAAATTATTTTCAACCGTTGTAAATAAGGATTTTTCGTGGTAAAATATCTTTGATTGAAAATTTTAAGGAGTTAATATGAAAGTTTGCATTTACGGAGCGGGTTCGCTCGGAACGGTACTTGGAGCATACGTCGCGAAAAGCGGCGAGGAAATCGACCTTGTCAACAGGAACAAAGCGCACGTCGCCGCGTTGAAAGAGCACGGCGCAACCATCACGGGGACAGCGAATTTCAACGTGAAAGTCAACGCGATGCTGCCCGAAGAAATGAAGGAAAAATACGATATTATTTTCCTTATGACAAAGCAACTCAACAACAAAGAAGTCGTGAAAATGCTCACAAACTTTTTGGCGGACGACGGTGTTATATGTACGATGCAAAACGGTCTTCCGGAACACAGCGTGTCCGAAATAATCGGCGAAGACAGGACGTACGGTTGTGCAATCGGTTGGGGCGCGCAAATGACCGCTCCCGGCGTCAGCGAACTCACGTCGGAGCCCGACGCTTTGGTTTTCGCGCTCGGCGCACTCAATAAAAAAGCGCAGGAAGACAAGCATTTCAAGGAAATCGTCCGCATACTGTCCATTATGGGCAAGGTCGAGGTTGAAGACAATTTCATAGGGGTAAGGTGGTCAAAACTTCTCGTAAACTCCGCATTCAGCGGAATGTCGGCGGTGCTCGGCTGCAATTTCGGCGAGGTCGCGGACAACAAAAAAAGCAGACTTTGCGCGCAACGCATCATAAAAGAAATCATCGACTCAACCCGCGCGGGCGGCATTCATATTGAGCCGATTCAGGGCAAAGACGTCGTAAAACTTCTGGATTACAACAACCCGATCAAACAAAAAATCTCGTTTGCGATAATTCCCGTCGCAATCAAAAAACACCGCCTTATCCGCGCAAGTATGTTGCAGGATATCGAAAAGGGCAAACCTTGCGAGGTCGAGGCAATCAACGGCGTCGTGAGCGAGTACGGAAGAAAGGTCGGCGTGCCGACTCCCGTCAACGACAGGGCGGTCGAAATAATCCGCGGCATCGAAGAAGGCAAGTACAAACCGTCTTTCGACAACCTGAAACTCTTCGACGACGTTCTTAAAAAGAAGTAACCGCAAAGTCAAAAAACAACAAACAAAACCGTCCGGATGCTGGCGGTTTTTTGTTGAAAAAAGGCGCGGGTGATAGGATTTTTCGGTTTTCTACCAAATCTTTACAATCACAAAAAATCGTGCAAATACTTTACATTCCCTAATTTCCGTATTATTATTCATAGTGTAAGCAAAAATATATTAAAGATATTATATTAAAGCTATATTGAAAATGCGGCAATTTCGGACGGAAAATCCGATAATTCTTGCAAAAAAGGACGTATCAAAAACACCCGAATTTTACAAAAAAGGTTTTAACGACGCAAAAATTTTGAAGCCCCACCGCGCGCAGTATTTATCGTATGTGCAAGGAAGGGCGACGAAAAGCCGCGCTCGAAACGAAATTTATAAAACAAATTTTCAAAGGAGAAAACAGCAATGGCAGAGATGAGTAAAGCCTACACACCGGAGTTTATGGGCGATCCCAATCCGCGTGAAAAAATTCTCAAACTCGCAAGAAAGATCACCGACTGCGTCGACCATAAGATTCTGGGCGTCACGGTAAACGATCCCGAATACTGGGGACTTGCCTGCGTGGTTACCGACGAAATGGCGGACGTCGCGCTGAAAATGAAAGTGCGTCATCACTACACGTTTGAAGACCTTCTTGCAAAGAATCCCGAACTCGGGAAAGAAAAGCTTCAAAAGTTGCTTGACGACATGAGCAAAATCGGTATTCTGGAATACGATTACGGCGACAATTACGACCACAACGGTCCCATTAAGGGCGCAAAGAAAATCCGTCGTTATACGTTACCGATGTTCGTTCCCGGTTCTGCGGAATTCACGAACATGATAAAGAAGCAGCTTGACGATCATCCGGAACTCGCGATGTTCTTCGAGCGTATGACGTATCTTCCCCTGACAATGGTCACGCCTATGGTTCCCCCGGGAGGCGCGGGAATCGGTATGCACGTTATCCCCGTCGAGAAAGCAATCGAGATGGAAAACGGCACAATGGATATCGAGCATATTTCGTATTGGCTCAAAAAGTACGAAGGTCACCTTGGCGTAGGCATTTGTTCGTGCCGTTACGGCAGGGCGAAACTGGGCGAAGGTTGCGGCGACAGCTGTGAAGAATGGTGCATCGGTATCGGCGATATGGCGGATTACTGCCGCGAAACGGGCAAAGGCCGCGATATCACTTACGACGAGGCAATGCAAATTCTGAAAAACGCCGAAAAGAACGGTTTCGTACATCAGATCACGAATATCGACGGCGAAAACAAGATTTTCGCAATCTGCAACTGCAACGTCAATATCTGCAACGCGTTGCGTACGTCGCAACTTTTCAACACGCCTAATATGTCCAGAAGCGCGTACGTCGCAAGGGTTGAAAAAGACAAATGCGTGGCGTGCGGCAAGTGCGTGGAATACTGCCCCGCCGGAGCGGTAAAACTCGGACAAAAACTTTGCACGAAACAGGGCGAAATCAAATATCCGAAGCACGAACTCCCCGACAATCTCAGCTGGGGACCCGACAAGTGGGACGAAGATTACCGCGACAACAACCGCATCAACTGCTACGAAACGGGTACGTCGCCTTGTAAGGTTGCATGTCCCGCTCACATCGCGGTTCAGGGCTACATAAGAAAAGCCAAAGAAGGCAAGTACAGGGAAGCGTTGGAACTTATCAAAAAGGACAATCCGTTCCCCGCAATCTGCGGACGCGTCTGTAATAAGCGTTGCGAAGCCGCCTGCACAAGGGGCACCATCGACGAAGCCGTTGCAATCGACGACATCAAGAAGTTCATCGCGGAACAAGACCTGCACGCGGAAACGAGATTCGTTCCCGAAGTCGTCATTCCGTCGAACGTCGATAAGCAATGGTCCGAAAAAATCGCAATTATCGGCGCAGGCCCTGCGGGACTTTCCTGTGCATACTATCTTGCGACGAAAGGATACAAACCCACCGTGTTTGAAAAGAACGCGCGTCCCGGCGGAATGCTCACTTACGGTATTCCTTCCTATAAACTCGAAAAGGACGTCATCGAGGCTGAAATCGACGTACTGCGCGAACTCGGCGTCGAAATTAAATGCGGCGTGAACGTCGGCACCGACGTCACCATCGACGAACTCAGAAAACAAGGCTATAAGGCGTTTTACGTTGCAATCGGTTGCCAGGGCGGCAGACTCCCCGGCGTACCCGGCGAAGACGCGATCGGCACGGATATGGCTGTATCGTTCCTGCACGACGCAACCGAAAACCACGACAGAAAACTTGTCGGCAAGACGGTTGTCATCGGCGGCGGCAACGTTGCGGTGGACTGCGCTCGCACGGCTGTCAGATTCGGCTCCGAAGAAGTCGGCATGTACTGCCTCGAATCGCGCGAAACAATGCCCGCGTCCGTAAACGAAATCAAAGAAACGCTGGAAGACGGCATCTCGATCAACAACGGTTGGGGTCCCAAAGAGATTCTGAAAGACGAAAAAGGCAACGTCAAAGCGGTCGTGTTCAAGAAATGCCTGTCGGTCATCGATCCGAAGACAAATCGTTTCAACCCGCAATACGACGAAAACGACACGATTACGGTCGAGGCGCAACACGTTATCTTTGCAATCGGTCAGTCCGTTGTCTGGAACGACTTGCTGAAAGGCACGAAGGTTGAGTTCCATCACGGTAATTATCCCGTTGCGGATTCTCTGACCTATCAGACGGCGGAACCCGACATTTTCGTCGGCGGCGACGTGTACAGCGGACCGAAATTCGCAATCGACGCAATCGAAGCGGGCAAGAACGCGGCGGTATCGCTGCATCGTTTCGTACAGCCCGGCACGAGCATGACTATCGGCCGCAACAGAAGACAGTTTGTCGAGCTTGACAAAGACAACATCGTCATCGACAGCTACGATACGGCAGGCAGGCAGGAAGCGAAAGAACTCGACGGCGACAAGCACTCCTTCCGCGATCTGCACGGCACACTCACCGAAGAACAGGTCAGAATCGAAGCGTCAAGGTGTCTGGGCTGCGGCGCGAGCATCGTCGACGAAAACAAATGTATCGGCTGCGGTATCTGCACCACGAAGTGCGAATTCGACGCAATCCATCTGCATCGCGAACATCCCGAATGCTCCAAGATGAGCAGAAGCGAAGATAAGTTCAAGGAGATTTTACCGTACGCCATAAAACGCGGTATGAAAATCGCGTTCGGCAAGAAAACGCCTGAAGAAAAGGCTTCGCAAAAACGCCATAAGGCTGCGAAAAAAGCGGCAAAACAAGCCAAAAAGGATAAGTAATTTATGCACGAACTCGGGGTGGTCTTCCATATCGCGGACATAGTGCGCGACGTCGCGGTCGAAAACAAGGCGACGAAAGTCCAAAAAGTCGTCATGCAAATCGGCGAAGTATCGACGGTCGTCAACGACCAGCTTATCGACTGCTGGAACTGGAACGCAAACCGTACGGAACTTCTGAAAGGTTGCGTGCTGGAAATCGAACCGGTGAAAGCCGTGACGTACTGCGAAGACTGCAAGAAAGAATACGAAACGGTCAAATACGGCAAAATCTGCCCGTATTGCAAAAGCGAAAGGACTTATCTTTTGAGGGGCAACGAAGTCATGATAAAAGAAATCGTCGTGGAATAAGCGACGAAAATCAAAAAACCATCGGGTGTTTTCCCCGATGGTTTTTCTTTGTGCTTTTATTCTTCTTTTTCCTTTTCCTGTTCGTCGAAAAACGCGACGATGCGTTTCTTCACGTCACGCGGGATTTTTCTGTAATAAATACTGTTAAAGAAGTTTACGGGGTGCAGCGACACGAAAAGCCTTGTGAAGAATGCGTCGGCGGAATTTCCCTTGATTTCGATATCGGCGGCGGACGTTATCGGCAGCGATTCGTCAAGACCGTTTATGGGGCAAGTGCGCCCGAGATTTACCGTGATTTCCTTTGTTTCGCCGGGGACAAGGTCAAAGAAGTTGTCCGAAAACTTTGCGCCGTTAATGTTGTTTTTGATGAACACGCCGCGCGCAAACACGTCCGTTGAAAGTGTGATTTTAAGCACGCCGTCGCGGATAAAGTCGTATTCTCTTTTGATGACGGGGTGAGGAAGATGCGCGTATTTTTCCCGTCTTACAAGCCTTGTGTCGGTATATTTTCCGTCTTCCGTTTCAAGTTCCGCATAAGCAAAACACCTTAAACGTTTGTTCTGATTTCTCACGATTGCCATACCTTGTGCAAGTTGCATTTTGCTTTCTCCGGCGACAAGGGTAATGTCGCTATGTTTCTCAACAAGCACTTCACCGTCGTAATTGCACACCTTAAACGTGAGTTTTGCCGAAATATCCTTATTTGTGTCGTTGAACGTATGGACGTAAAAACCGCCGTCCACTGCGTCAATATTGACTGCGACGGGCGCATAATAACGCCTTAAATAATACCCCGCCGCTTTAATACTTTCGTCAAAATCTCTTACCGACCAGCTGAGCCCCTCGAACACGTCGTTGAGTTGCCAGACGATAGTGCCGTTCACGGTGTGCTTATTGCGCCTGAAATGCAACACCCCTTCGCGAAGACCTTCCGCCTGTGCGATTTGAGAGGCGTAAACCCAGCCCGAAATATCTTTCGGCGCGTTGAACCTTTCAAGGGTATAATACTTGATTTTGCCGACGCCTGCTTGTGAAAAGTCGCGGGCTTTCAGTTTTTTGGAATTTATATTTTCGTCGTCGCCGAGAATTTTTTTCATGCTGTTTTCGGACGGCAGACTCATCATGCCGAATTCGCTTGCAAAGCGTGGCAGACGTTTTTTGAAATAAGTCGCGGGCTTCATACCGTGCCACACCGCCCAGATATGCGCGTCGCCGACGTTGTCCGCGGCGTATCCGAACATATACGACACGCCCGACGGGCTGCCGGGGATATACGCTACGTCGGAATTTTCTTGCACGATTTTTTTCAGGTCGTAATAGAAAAACGGTTCCGCCGCGTCGATATAGCGCGAGAAAAACATCCAGTTGACGGACATCGCCTCAATCTCGTTATTGCCGCAGAACAGCGCAAGCGATGGGTGGAAATGCAGACGTTTCACCTGATATTCCGCTTCCTTTTTTACGTTTTCCATAAACGCGGGCAGGAAAAGGGGATATCCCTGACACGCAAACGGGAAGTCCTGCCACACAAGGATACCGCGCTTGTCGCACTCGTCATAGAAAAACTCGTTTTCGTATCCGCTCCCGCCGAATATTCTTATCATATTCATATTCATAAATTCGACGTCGGAAAGCAAGCGGCGGCATTTTTCCCTGTCGAAAACGTCCGTGACGTCGGGCGGGACGTAATTCGCGCCTTTTATGAAAAGGGGCACGCCGTTTAACGTAAAGCGGAAGTTTTTGCCGATTTCATCGGGGCTGTTGTCGAAAACAAGGTCGCGAAGACCGATTTTCACGATTTTGCCGTCGACGATTTCGTCGCCGCGGCTCAGACTTACCACGACTTCGTACAAAGGTTGTTCGGGCTTATCCGACAAATCTCTTGTCCACCAGAGTTCGGGGTTTTTGATTTCGATATCCGCCTTGAACAAGCCGTTTTCGATTTCGATGCCTTTTGCGTTGAACTCCGACTTATCGGGGGACAGCACCGAAAAGAAGGTTGAAAAATCGTCCGTCGTATTGTATCTTTCGACGCGCGCCGTCATCGACAGCGTTACCGCGCCGTCAGAGTTGTGTTTTTGCGATATTCTGAAATCGGAAATTTCCGCGCCGCACGCCGTTTCGAGATACACGTCTTCGCGGATGCCCGACGCGGGGGCAAAGGGCGCAAAGTCCCAGCCGAAGTGAAAGGCGGGTTTTCTTATATGCACGTCGCCCGAAAGTCCGTTGAGATTTTTCGGCGTTTTGATGAGTTTGGTTGCGCCGACGACGAAAGCAACCGGCCCGCAGATTCTTACTTCCAGCACGTTTTCGCCCGGCTTTAACAGCGATTTCACGTCGCGGCGGAAAGGCAGAAACGCGTTTTCGGAATGGTCGACCTCCCGGTCGTTCAGAACGACGAAAGCGAGCGTGTCGATTTTGTTCAGCACAAGGAAAACCTTGTCGGATTTCAAAAAGTCCTCGCTCACATTGAAAGTTTTCCGATAAATCCAGTCGTCCGTGCCCGCGCGGAAAAACCATTCGTTATCGCGCGTGTTTTCGGGCGAGACGTCCACAAGGGGGTTTTTCATGCGGTCAAGGCGGATAAGATCCAGAAAGTTCGTGCCGGGGACAACCGCGTCCATAAAGTCCGCGTCCCTTGACGACTTGAATTGCCATTTTCCGTTCAGATCGAGTTTCATAAAGTAATGTTGCCTTTTTTTCGTAGGTGATAAACAGATTATACGACGATTTTCGGGGCGTTGTCAATGCGTGCCGAACAAGGTTTGTATTATTTTTTCCCGGCAGTCGAAAAGTCTTGTAAAGTGCAACAACTTAAAATTATTGACAAATCGTTTTGATACATATTGCCCGCAATAAGCGCAAAGATTACCAACAACTATGCACAAATAATGAATATTCCGACAAGTGACGTTAAAATTAGTTTCCTAAACAATGTTTACAACACCGAGTTCCACTATATGGGGACGAAAGCCGAATGGGCAAAAGTGAGCATTGCAGAAAAACCGAAAAAAGCAATCGTCGTAAAATGCACCGACGGCGAAGTCACGGTCGAGAAGAGCGCAGACAACTGACAAAGAACGTTTGTTAAGCGGTGTCCCTTCCGGGAGATTCCCTCGCTACGCTCGGAATGACGTGCAAATTGCCATCCTGAGGAGTGTCAACAAAGCGCGTGTTGCGCGAAAACCACGTTGCTTTCGCAACAATAAAACAAAACCCCGAATTGCTTCGGGGTTTTTCATTGTTTTTTGATTATTCCTTGTCGGCGCGTTGCGCTTTGAGTTCGTCAAGAATTGCCGAAAGAAGTTCCTGCGTTTTGTCGGGAGCGGGTTCAACGGGCGCGACTTCAACGGGAGCGGGTTCTGCGGGGGCTTCTTCTGCGACCGCGACTTCTGCGGGGGCTTCCGTCGTTTCGGCATCGCCGTTCTTTTTCGTTACTTTTTGTGCAAGTTGTTCCAGTCTTGCTTTTTCTTTGCCGCCGATTTCGCGCGCCTTATTGATTGCTTTCACGATAAGGAAGAGTACAAGCGCGGTGAGAAGGAAAGTAACGATTGCGGAAATAACCGCGCCGAAGTCCATAATGACCGCTTCTTTTACGACTGCGCCTGTCGTCGCGTCGATGACGGGATCTCTCAGGACGACTTGAAGGCTCTTGCCGTCTTGTCCCAAAGGAATCATATTGATAAGGGGTTGAAGTATACCTTTGACAAGCGAGTTTACGATTGCGGTGAACGCGCTGCCGATAATCATACCTACTGCAAGGTCAAGGGCGCTGCCACGATTGATGAACGCCTTGAATTCCTGCCAAAGTTTGAATTCGTGTTTCTTTTTCATAAAGTGTGCTCCATAACTTGATTTTCGAGAGATAATATAGCACACTGCGAATAAGTTTGCAAGTATTTGATTAAAAATAATTATATATGCGACAGATTTAAGTCGTACGACCGACAAAACCCGCAAAACCCGCCAAATCTTGACAGCGCGCCGCACGGGTGATAAAATATATACAACAATATTTTCGGAGAAGACCATGTATCATATTATTATAAATCCCGTCGGCGGCAAGGGAGAAAGCCAGAAAGCGCTGCAAACGGTCAAAAAATTGTTGGATGCCAAAAAAGTGCCGTATATCGTGCATGAAACGCAACACGCGCGCCACGCAACCGAAATCGCAAGGGAACTTTCGCATGAGCCCGACACAAAAATCATCGCAATGGGCGGCGACGGCTCCTTCCACGAGGTGCTTTGCGGCATTGAAAACTTTGAAAACGTTACGCTCGGGCTTATCGCGTGCGGCAGCGGCAACGACTTTATCAAAAAGTCGGGACACCCCAAAGACGTCGAAAAAGCCCTTGACGTGATTCTGAAAGGCAACGTCGGTTACGTCGACTATATGGACCTCGGCACGACAAGGTGTTTGAACGTCGCGGGCGGCGGCATGGACGTGGACGTCCTTGTGAAATACGCCTCCGTCAAAAAACTGAAAGGCAGCGCGGCGTATAATTACGCCTTGATTTACACCCTGTTACATACCCGCTTCCACAAACTCCGCCTGATTGTCGACGGAAAAACGATGGATAAAAGCGTGTTTATGATCGGAATCGGCAACGGCGGCTTTATCGGCGGCGGATTGCCCATTTGCCCGCACGCGGAAGTGTCGGACGGGAAACTTGACGTCGTTATCGTCAACGAAATGAAAAAAAGACGGATTCCGCCGATGCTTCTGAAATTTATGAAAGGTAAACACGTCGAGGACAAAACCGTTGAAGAATTCCGCACCGACCGCGTCATTATCGAGGCTCTGGACGACAGCCGGTTTGAGCTTGACGGCGAGATTATCGAGGACAGATACCTTGACATAAAAGTCGTGCCGAACAAACTGAAAATGTTTATGTAACAAAAAATCAAATTTTTACCACAAAAAAAGCACTTCGCAAAGAAGTGCTTTTTGTTTGGAGTTTCAAGATTAAATGCGAGTTGTTTTGTCTTCGCCGATACCGACCATGCCGTCGACGGTGTATTTTTTGCCGTTCGTGTCGGTGACGTAGCCGTAAATCTTGCCGTAAGGCAGGGCGTAATAAACAGCCACGGGAATGGGCATATAAAACACGTTGTCGATTTTGAAAGTGATATCGACAAGCCCTTGTCCCGCCTCGTCGCGGATATGCCATTCGTTCGCTTTCTTTTTGCCGTCTTTATGGGTGAATACCACGGGCGGCATCGGGAAAGATTCGCCTTCCAGCCAGATTACGTTTTCGTTGTAATTGACCTGATCGACCGATTGGTTTCTCGTCAGGTTGAAAGCAAAGAACTTCTGTTCGCCGTCGATTTCGGTCTTGCCCATCGTGGTGAGCCAGTCGTAGTGCGAGAAGAAGGGATAATATCCTTTGTGGTCGTCGATGATACCGACCGAGCGCTCGTTGGTTTTATAGGTTTTGCCGTTTAACGTAATCGTACCCGTCGCCTTGAAGAAATCTTTTTCGCTGTAAAGGGGGTTTCTGAACGAGCCGTCCTTGTTTTTCATAAGGGGCATAACGCCGTTGGCAAGGGGCGAAAGACGTTCAAACGAAATGTCGATTGCAAACTCGCCGGATTTGCCTTTGGTATGACCGACGCATTGCGCTTTGCCGTTTGCGAAATCGTTGATAATCTTATATTCGCTCTTTTTGGTTTTGCAGTAGCAGTTGTCGGACAAAAGTTGTTTTGCGACCTTCGCGCGTTTCACGGGCACGAGATTGCGCCAGGCATAAATTTTGTTGTCGGCGTTGTTGTGCCATACGAAAATGGAAAAACCGATGGGGCCCATGTTGTAGCACGCGCTGATGAGAGAGCCTTCGTCCATATTGACTTCAAACGCTTCCCACTCGATAAGGCGCATGCGTTTGATGAAAGACGGCGTCTTCATAAAGAAGGGTTTTTTGCAATCCAGAAGGTTTAAGTCCTGAAAAGGCTCGCTGAACGTGCCGTAATGCGCGACGCCGTTTTCAACGATATGCGCGGGCGTCGTGACGGGCGTGCGTTTTTCGCCGATGTTTTTTGCAAAGTTACTCATAATAAAACTCCTTATCAAAAAAGATTTTGTATATTTTATCCGTAATTTAGTATATTGATGTTATCACACGCGCGTGAAAAAAGCAAGGTTTTTTTGCCATTATTCGCGCGGCGCGCGTTTGGTTTTTCCGAAAAGTATGACGGCGCGTTCCGACGATTTTTTGATTTCTTCGGGACTGACGCCTTTCGCTTCCGCCAGAATTTTCACGACCGTCGGGCTACAAAAACCGCCCTGACATCTGCCCATACCGGGGCGGCACCTGCGCTTAATCGCGTCAAGGGTATATACGGGCAGCGGACTGTCCAACGCGTCCAGAATTTCGCCTTTCGACACTTCTTCGCAGCGGCAGACGATTTCGCCGTACGCAGGGTTTTGTTTTATCAGCGCGTCGCGCTCGCTTTCCGACATTTCTTTCGGGTGCGGGTGCTTTTTTCTTACCGGGTTGAAGGAAGCGTTCTTTTCAACCGCCTTGAATTTCGACACGTATTCGACCGCCCATTTCGCAAGGTCGACGGCGATTGCGGGCGCGGCGGTCGCGCCGGGCGATTGTACCCCCGCCGCTTCCAGAATATTTTCGGTGAAAATACCTTTTCTTACCTGAAAATCTTCTTCGTAGGTCGGCGAGCGCACTCCCGAAAAGTATGCGATGACGTCGGACGGCTTTATATTTTCGGCGACTTTCATTTGCTCGCTTATGATAAAGTCCATGGTTTCTTTGTCGGTTGTGACGTCTTCGCGGTCGGGCGTTTCAAGGACGTTCGGTCCTATTATCATATTTTTGTCGACTGTGTGAATGACGGCGATACCCTTGCTCGTGTTTTCGTGCGACAGGGCGAATTTCGTCATATCGATGCGTTTTTTCAGCGACAGTTTTTCGTCGGACAAAACGGTTATCGGCGACTTGACTTCCGTCGTGTTGATGTATTTTCCGACCTTTTTGTCAAGGATTATGTCCGTGCCTTTTCTCGGGTGAATGGTAAAGGTTCTGTCGCCTGCCATATCGGCGATGACGTCGGTATAAACGCCGGCGCAGTTTACGACGATCGTCGGGTGCAGCGTGCCGCGGTTGGTTTTTACGGCGGTGATTTTGTCGTTTTCGACGTCCATGCCCGAAACCATCGTGTTCAGCGCGATTTTTGCGCCGTTTTCAAGGGCGTTTTCCATAAGAGCGACGCACATTTTATAAGGCGACGTGAATCCGCCCGTGGGCATATACAGCGCGCCGGTTGCCCACGACGGGGCGTAAGGCTCGATTTTCAGCAGTCCTTTTCTGTCGACGTATCTGACGCCGGGTATTTTCAGCCGCTTGGAGTTAAGCACAAGAAGGCGGGGAAGAAGTTGCTCCCACTTTTTTGCGATGAGCAAAAGATGACCGAGCCTTTCAAACGGGACGTCAAGGTCGCGCGCAAGGTCGGTGTACATCCGGTTTCCGACGTAGTTATACTTGTGTTTTTGCGACGACGGGGAATAGTTTATGCCGACGTGCACCGCGCCGCCGTTTCGTGAAGACTGTCCCGCCGCGACGTCCGCGCCTTTTTCGACGACAAGTACGTCAAGGTTGTACTTTGAAAGTTCCCTTGCGGTTGCCGCGCCGACAAGCCCCGCGCCGACAATCAGAACGTCGGGGGAAAGTCCGTCCAGAGCGTTGTCGGTAATCGGGGGAACGTATTGCTTTTGTACAAAGCCTTTCAGTTTCACGTCGTTGACGACGCCGATATATTTTTTGTCGACGGCTATGCGCCCCGCCTTTACGACGGTGTTCCAGTCGTCGACTTCGCCGGATAGGTAAATGCAGCCGTTTTTCTCTTCGGCGGTAATTCTGTCGTCAAGTTCTTTCAGTTTTTTGACTTTTTTCTCAAAATCGCTCATTTTATGTTTTTGATTTCCGCTTTTATTTTATTTTGCAAAAGTTCGCGCTCGGACGCGATGTCCCAGATGCCCAAACGCAGAACGTACGCGACGACGTCCCACGGCTTATGACTGTCCTTTGTGAAGCCTTTGTTCATCTTTACGTAGTTTTTGATAAATCCGTTGTAAATGAACACGCGGACGGTACTCATAAGGAATATTTTGAGTTTGGAGCTGCCGGGGAAAAGTTCCGCGTCGTGGAACAAAAAGTGCATCATCGCAAGTTCCGCCTCGGGACGGCCTTTGCAGGCGGTCATCCAGTCGATGACCTGATATTTGTTGCCGTCGCACATAATGTTGTCGGTGTGGAAATCGAGGTGGATCATGTTGTCGGCTTCGGGCAGGGCGGAAATATAGTTTTTAAGTTTTTCGGATTCTTCTGCCGAAAGAAAAGTAAAAAGCCCGTTGTCAAGGGTTTCGAGCGCGACTTGTCGGACGTCGCGGAGTTTGTCGGAGTGCGCGGAATGAACATGAGTGTGAAGCGCGGCGATGATTTTCCCTGCTTTGAACAAAATCGCGGGGTTTTTCATCGGCATGTTCGTCAAAGATTCGCCGTAAAGTTTCTTGAAAACGAGCCCTTGTCTTCCGTTTACTTCGACTTTGCCTAAACATTCCATCGGCGTGCAGCCTGTTTCAAACGCGACGGTCGTGTTCAGAAGTTCGATATCGACGTTTTCTTTCGATACGGAATCGAAGTAAAGTTTCAGCACCTTTTCGTCGCCAAGGTCGAAAACTTCCGAGGAACGAGCACGAAACATCGGCTTCGATAAATCGCAATTTTTCACAAGCGTCAAAATTTTTTCGTCCATAATTCTCCTTGTTTTTACGCGTACTCGCGCACGAAATTCATATAATAATTTTATTTTACATCATATTAATATTAACTTTCAAGAAAATTCGACAAAGTCTTTCTTTTTTTGCATAAAAAAATTAAAAAAATTTCATAATAGGTATTGACAAACCCGAAAACGGGTGTATAATATAGTTAGCAATCAATGAAAGCGAGTGCTAACAGTCGCAAACGATGATTGCTAACAATCTTAAAATAAGGAAGTGCATATTATGAAAAACAATCTTACAAGATGGGACAAATTCGAAAAAGGACTTGACAGCTTCGGCAATTCTTTCAACGCCGCATTCGATAACTTCTTCCGCCCGATGTACGACGGGGATATGATGCGTACCGATGTCAAAGAAAACGACAACGAATACGTTTTGGAAATCGAAGTGCCCGGCTACGACAAGAAGGATATTTCGGTTGACGTCAACGACGGATACCTTACCGTTTCCGCAAAGAAAGAAGAAAAGAGCGAGGACGTAAAACACGGCTATATCCGTCAGGAAAGGACGGCAAGTTGCAGCCGTAACTATTACGTCGGCGACATTGACGAAGACAATGTCAAAGCAAAGTACGATAACGGCGTATTGACGGTTTATGTGCCCAAAAAGGAAGATAAACCCGAGAAATCGCGCACAATCACGATTGAATAAGTCAACTTAACATAATTTCCAATCCCCCTAAAAACGAGAAAATGCCTGCATTTTTGCAGGCATTTTTCGTTTGTTTCATGAAGCTATCTTATGATTTCTTTTCAAGAAGGTTTTTGAAAAGTTTTACCGCGGCGTCGTAAAGTTCCTGTTTATAATTTCTGGACGGAAGAAGCGGCGTGTTTTCGGGCGAGGTCGCCGTCGCAAGGGCAAGTCCCGATTTTTCAAGGTCGAAACCCATTGCGATTTGTCCGCATATCGCAATCACCGGCACGCCGAACTTTTTCGCGTGTCTCGTGAGCCCGCTGATTGCTTTTCCGTCAAGAGTCTGGTTGTCGAGTTTTCCTTCGCCGGTAACGACGAAAGCGGCGTCTTTCAACAGGGAATCGAATCCCGTGCCGTCAAGCATTACGTCGATGCCCGACGTGAGTTTTGCGTTGAAAAAGGCAACCATTCCCGCCGCGATACCGCCTGCCGCGCCGCCGCCTTTCAGGGTTTCGACGTCGACGCCGACGTCGCGTTTTATAACGGACGCATAATGTTTCAGTCCGTCGTCAAGGTCTTTCACCATCATATAATCCGCGCCTTTTTGCGGGGCAAAGACGTACGACGCGCCGGTTTCGCCGCACAACGGGTTGTCGACGTCGCACATACAGGTAAGGTTGAACTTTTGGGCGTTTTTCACGTCGATTTTTTCAATGTTTTTAAGCGTGCCGCCCGTCGGGATAAAGGTTTCGCCGCTTTTATCGAAAAATTTCACGCCAAGGGCAGCCGCAATCCCCGCGCCGCCGTCGTTGGTTGAACTGCCGCCAAGTGCAAGGACGATATCTTTCGTGCGCATCAATGCGTCGTCGATGATAACGCCTACGCCGTACGACGTCGTTTTTGCAGGATTTTTGAATTCCGTTGAGGCAAGTCCGATTGCTTTCGCGCTTTCGACGATCGCGCAAACGGGCGACAAAAGGTATTCCGCCGTGCAGGGACGGAAGTTGCTGTTTCTCGTGCGGACGCTGATAAGTCTGCCGGTGAGCGCGCGACGGAAACATTCAAGCGTGCCTTCGCCGCCGTCGGCAATCGGCAAAACGCGCGTGTTTGCCGCAGGTGAGACGTCTTTTATCGCTTTTTCGATGGTGTCGGCGACTTCTTCCGCCGTAAGCGTCCCCTTGAAACTGTCGGGACAAATGAGAATTTGTTTGTTTTCCATAAATTCCGCCGTGATGATTACTTCGATATAAGTATATTGTATACGCGCGGATTTTTCAAGGAAAAAAAACGAAAATCAGCGACATGTTGCAAGGGTAAGGGCGATAAGGCGGTTTTTTCTGTGGGCGTCGAACACGACTTTTTTCGTCACGAGCGCGCCTTTTTTGATGATGGGGACGTTGTTCTTGTCGTAAACGGAAGACGTCGCGACGCGTCCGATAAGAAATCCGTAGTTGGAAAGAGCCTTTACGGGAAGGGACAAGGCGTTTTCGGGCGGCGACAATATCGACACCTTAAAATCTTTCTCGGGTTTTTCGATGACGGGCTTGCTTTTTTGTTTCCGCACGCGCTTTTTTCCGTCGGGCAGGAGAATGACTCCTTGCGCGTCAACGGACGCGATTCTTTCGACAAGCACGGGCGTTTCGTTCACGATGATTGCAGTGGCGATTTTGTCGGTGTCGCCGAAGTACAAATCCGAAAGCACCCCGAGTGCTTTTCCGTCGGCAGTATATACGGGCGCGCCGAGGGGAAATTCGATAAGGTCTTTTCCCGAAACGTCGGATTGGCTTTTTATGCATAAAAGATTAGACAAAACGACAGAATCGTCGTTTATTTTTTTCAGGCTTCGGGCGGCGACGTACATATTTTCTGAATCTTTGGAATAAAGGTCGGAAAACGCGAAAAACCCCACCGATTTCAGACGCTTTTCGCACAAAACCCCCGTGATAGTGCCCAAAATTTTGTGTTGAGAGCCCGATATGACGGGTAAAGACAGATAAGACGTGATTTTTCTCATATTATTCCTCGCAAAACATACTACAAAATTAAGATATTTCAAAAAACGGGCGTTTATGTTGCAAAAAACGTCGATATTCTTCCGAAAAAAGAAAGTTTGTCCGAAGATAGGCAAAAACGGCGCGGAAAAATCGGAAAAAATCGGGCGAAACGCCAAAATCGCAGCGGAAAAACATTGCGAAAGTTCGACAACTTTTTAACGAATAAATGTGGATTTGTCAACATAAAATAGTGCGAATGTGGATAACTCGGTGGATAACTACCCGTTTTTATACAATTTTTGAATAAAATCGCAACGGAGTGCAGTGTGGATAAACTCGGCAAAACAATTTTCAAAATCAGTATGGCAATATTCGTAATTATTTTGACAATTTTTGCGTTTTTAAGCGTCGTATGTGTAAAAAACACGTTAAATATTCTGAAAAACGACGCGGGTTACGTCGTTGTGCTGGACGCGGGACACGGCGCGCCCGACGGCGGCGTTGTCGGCACGAATACCGGCGTGCTTGAAAGCGATCTTAACCTTAAAATGGTGAAAATTCTGCAAAACTACCTTGAAAACGCAGGGGTGAAAGTCGTTTTGACCAGAAAAAACAAATACGCGTTGTCGGGCGGTGCAAAAGGGTTCAAAAAAGAAGACTTCAAACTCAGAAAAGAGATAATCGAGAGCGTAAATCCCGACGCGGTTATCAGCATTCACATGAACTTTTACAAGGCTCAGCCGTCGCGGCGCGGAGCGCAAGTGTTTTACGACGCGAAAAACCCGTATTCTCTGCCGTTTGCGGCGACGCTCATGCAAAAAATCAATACGGAAATCAACAAAAAATACAGCGGACGGGAATATGCTGCGCTTTCGGGCGACTTTTATATAATAAATTCGACGTCCGCCCCCGCCGCAATCGTGGAATGCGGATTTTTAAGTAACGCGGAAGACGAAAAACTGCTTGTCGGCGACGAATACAAAAAGGAATTCTGTTATCACTTGTTTTCGGGCGTGATGCAATATCTTTACGCGGGCGCAAGATAAGGGCGAGCGATGTTTGCCTTGCGGCAAAGCGATGTGCCTTCGGCGTGATATTTTGCTGTCGCAAAGCGATGTTTCTCTCTTTGAAAGAAGATAAGGTTTTTAATTATCGGTTTGCAAAAAGCCCACTGCTTTTTTTAGTAGCAGCGGGCTTTTTTGTTATTCAATTTTTTTATCAAAAGCAAAGGCGTCTGATTGCCTCGCGATAGATTTTGAACACGTTCATATAGGTCGAAATCGGGGTGCGCTCGTCGGGCATATGAATGGTGGACTCAACGCCCGGGAACTCCGGACCGAAAGCGACGCCGTGTTTTAAGGCGCGTGCGTAAGTGCCGCCTCCGATTGAAATCGCGTCAAGGTTCGTGTCCATTACGTCGTTATATGTCGAAAGCAAGGTTTTCACCAAAACGTCGTTTTTATCGACGTAAAGCGGCTCCTGAAACTCCGATTCTGCAATTGTGAAGTCATAAAGGCACTTGTCGAGAATATCAATCAAGGTGCTTTTTTTCACCGTGACGGGATAACGGATATTGATTGTGAACTTCAACTTTTCGTGCGAAGAAATTATGCCGAGGTTAACTGTGAGCGCGCCCGAAACGTCGTCGCGAAGGTCAAGTCCCGCGCCTTTTCCGTCATAGGTTTCAAACGCACCATAAATCTTTTTCAAATCCACGTCGATATCGCTCAACGCTTTTAGAAGTTTGACGATTGCGTTGTCGCCGAGTGCGGGCGTTGCGGCGTGAGCGGCTTTTCCGTGAGCGGTAACCACGATTCTTCCGTCTTTTATTTCATATTCGAGCCCGGATTTTTCGATAATGGTCAGGTTGTCGGCGGTATCGGGGATGCGCGCGGTGCAGACGTTAGGCACGACGTTGGGACGAGTGCCGCCCGAAATTTCGACGTTGCCCGAATAGTTTTTCTCAAACGTTATCGTCGCGATGCCTTTTTCGCAGTTGATGACGGGGAAGTCCGCGTCGGGCGAGAATCCCGTGTCGGGCATTTTTTCGACGGTATTGAAATGTTTTATACAACGCCAGCCCGTTTCTTCGTTGCAGCCGACGATGAATCTTATGCGTTTTTTGGGGATAAGGCCTTCGTCAAGAAGGGACTTTACGGCGTACAGACACGCAAGCATTGGACCGCGGTCGTCAACGACGCCTCTGCCGTAAATGACGTCGCCCGAAATTTCGCCGTAAGGGTTATGCGTCCAGCCGTCGCCTACGGGCACGGTGTCGAGGTGACCGAGAATACCGAAAGACTCGCCTTCGCCGATGTCCGCAACGCCGCAGTAACCGTCAAGGTTTTTCGTCTGAAAACCGAAAGATTCCGCTTTGCTTAAAAACCAGTCGAGGCATTGTCTGTTACCTTCGCCGAACGGGGCACCGGGCGAAGGTTTGCCTTCTTCGCCGTCGAAAGACAGGAGTTCAAGGGTGTCTTTCAGCAGTTCGTTTTGATATTTTTCCATTATTACCTCCGAAAAATCCGTTTAATTTTTGAAAAACATTTGTAATTTTCAATATATTATTATACACTATTTATAATAAATGTGAACTAATATTTCAAAGCACAGGGCGATTTTATGCATGAGGGACATCGTGACAGAATGAGAGAGCGAATTTTGCTGTCGGGTATAGAAAGTTTACAGCCGCACGAGGTGTTGGAGTATCTTTTGTATCACGCAATACCGCGAAAAGACACAAACGGTATCGCGCACGAGCTTATTTCGAAATTCGGCAGTCTCAACGGGGTGCTTAACGCCGACTACGACGCGCTTCTGGACGTAAACGGTATGACGGCAAACGCGGCGTTGCTGCTGACAAGTCTGAAAGGCGTGTTCAGAATGTACGCGTCGGGCGACAAGAAGGGCAAAATCGTCATTGCGACGCGCGGCGACCTTGTCAGGTATCTCAGCCCGTTTTTCTACGGCGAAAAGACCGAAAAGTTTTACATGCTGTGTCTTGACGCGAAAAGCACGGTAATCAAACTTGTGAAACTTTCATCGGGCATTCCGCAGGAAGTCCGCGTGGACGTCAGGGACGTCGTGGACAACGCGTTGAAATATAAGGCGGTTTCGGTCGTAGTCGCGCACAATCATCCGTCGGGCGACGTGTCCCCGAGCGTTCAGGACGTCGAACTCACGCGGGCGATCGCGGCGGCTTTGCAACTTATCAAAATCAAACTTGCCGACCATTACATATTCAGCGATTTCGGATATTGCTCGTTCGTTGAAGATGGCGTCGGCGGACAGATTCAACAAAACGTAAATAACTTCTTGAAGGACGGTATAAAATACTGATATGGAACAAAAAGTAAGAACCCGTTTCGCACCAAGCCCCACGGGATTTATGCACATCGGAAATTTAAGGACGTGTCTTTACGCCTTTCTTTTTGCAAGGAAAAATAACGGCACGTTTATTCTTCGCATCGAGGACACTGACCAGGAAAGGTTTGTCGACGGCGCGGTAGATCTTATTTACAGGACGCTCAAAACGTCGGGAATCACTCACGACGAAGGCCCCGACGTCGGCGGCGACTACGGCCCGTATATCCAGAGCGAAAGAAAACCCATATATATGGAATACGCCAAAAAACTTATCGAACTCGGCGGCGCGTACTACTGCTTCTGCACGAAGGAACGCCTTGAAACGCTGACCGACGAGAACGGAGTCAGGACTTACGACAAGCACTGCTTGCACCTTTCCAAGGAAGAAATCGAAGAAAACCTTAAAAACGGCGTGCCGTACGTTATCCGTCAGAATATTCCGAAAGTCGGAACGGGCACTTATCACGATATGGTTTACGGCGATATTTCCGTCGATTATTCGGAACTCGAAGACAATATTCTTATTAAGTCCGACGGTATGCCGACGTACAACTTCGCAAACGTCGTCGACGACCACCTTATGAAAATCACGCACGTTATCCGCGGGGTTGAATATCTTTCCAGCACGCCGAAGTACAATCTGATTTACGACGCGTTCGGATGGGAAAGACCGCAGTATATGCACCTTCCGCCCATTATGAAAGACGCGTCGCATAAACTTTCGAAGCGTTACGGCGACGCCAACTTCGAAGACTTCATAAATAAAGGATTTTTGCCCGAAGCGATAATAAATTATATATCCCTTCTCGGGTGGAGTCCCAAGGACAACACCGAAAAAATGTCGATGGAAGAACTTATCGAAAAATTCGACGTGTCGGGGCTTTCCAAAAGCGGCAGTATATTCGACGAAGCGAAAATGCGCTGGCTCAATCAACTTTACGTGAAAGAGTTGCCGTTTGAAAAGTTTATGGAATACGCCCGTCCTTACTTCGATAAAAGCTGCGCGAAAGGGAAGTACGATTACGACAAGCTCGGCCGCATTCTTATGAGCCGCGTCGAAATCTTTTCGGAAATTCCCGACAAGGTTGCATTCCTTGACGAGTACGGTCCTTTCGATCCCGCGCTTTTCGTCCATCTAAAATCCAAGACGACGATTGAGCTTGCGCGTGAAATACTTGAAAAGATTTTGCCATTGTACGAAGGCGTCGACGAATGGACGAACGAGAATCTGTTTAAGGTGTCGGAAGAGTTCGCCGCGGCGAACGGATACAAAAAACAGCAGTTGTTCTGGGCGGTGCGAGTTGCCGTCGCAGGTCGCGACGTTACCCCCGGCGGCGCAACCGAACTTATGGACATTCTTGGCAAAAACGAAAGTTTACGTCGCATAAATTATGCGTTAACACTATTTTAATTCAATTTGGAGGAAATTATGAAACAACTGTCAATGCGCGCGAAAACGATTATCTCTTTCGTTTTGTTCGCCGTGGTTTTCACGGGACTGACACTTATCGCGTCTTACTGCGATCTGTCGATTTCGAAAATTCTCACGAAAAACACGTTGCCGGAAGGCGCGTATATTTCGACGAGCGTTTTCACGCTGTTCTTTGAGGCGATGGGAAGTTGTCCCATTTATCTCGTCGTGTCGATTGCCGGCGCGATATGGTTCTGGTGGGGCATCGCCCACAAGAAAATCTGGCTTTCGGTCATTGCCGCAATCCTTGTTTTCATCGGATTCTTTTTGACGCTTCAGGACGTTTTCAAATATTACACGGAAGCAGTCACGGCGTCGCTCAATAACGGTATCCCCGTCGAGGTCGAAATGAAGGGCGGATTTTACAAAACCCTTATTTCGGCGGTTATCGCGATTGCGGAAGGAGCATGCCTTGTGTTCGCCTGGTCGCGCGTCAAGCCCGAAACC
>ENA-ORPD01000485-ORPD01000485.1-human-gut-metagenome-genome-assembly--contig:-NODE-485-length-40568-cov-21.765236_pt1 | contig 40568 bp, 38 predicted proteins | sample MGYA00242143_ERZ509076 | MGnify/ENA primary metagenome ERZ509076 (study PRJEB26280, sample SAMEA2338706) | human gut metagenome | biome: human gut; feature: human-associated habitat; material: faeces... | reverse complement strand
TCAAGCGATTGCTCTAACCAACTGAGCTACAGGCCCATAAATAATATGACTATTAAAGTATACATTATTTTTTATTTTTTGACAATACTTTTTTTTAATTTTTTTCATATTATTTAAATTTAAACATTTACCACATTATAATTTTATTGTTTTTTATATAAAATATTATAAAAACTGCTAACTTTTATTAGCAGTTTTCAATTATAATTCAAATTGTGAATTATATAATTTTGCATAAAATCCATCTTGTTTAATTAATTCATCATGATTTCCTTGTTCTATTATATTACCATCTTTCATTACTAATATTAAATCAGCATTTTTTATTGTTGATAATCTATGAGCTATAATAAAACTTGTTCTTCCCTCTGTTAATTTGTCCATAGCTTTCTGAACTAATTCTTCGGTTCTGGTATCGACATTTGATGTTGCTTCATCTAGTATTAAAAATGGTGAAGATTGCAACATTCCACGTGCTATTGTAAGTAATTGTTTTTGACCTATTGAAATACTATCGTTTTCACCCAACTTTGAATCATAAGAATTTGGTAATGTTCTAATAAAATGATCTAACCCTATTTTTTTACAAACTTCTCTTATTTGTTCATCATTTACATTTTTTGTGTTATATTTTATATTTTCCTTTATTGTACCTTCAAATAACCAAGTATCTTGCAATACCATTGTAAATAAATCATGTATATTTTCTCTTGTTAAATCATGTATAGATACATCATCTATTTTAATATCACCAGAATTGATTTCATAGAATTTCATAAGTAAGTTTACCATAGTAGTTTTTCCTGCTCCTGTTGGACCAACGATTGCTATTTTTTGACCAGGTTGGGCTATTGATGAAAAATCATTTATTATTGTTTTTCCATTTTCATCATATTTAAATGAAACATTTTCAAATTCTATTTTTCCTTTTACTTTTGTTTTATCTAATTTCTTTGTTGCATTTTTTTGATTTGACATTTCAGTTTCATCTAAGAATTCAAATACTCTTTCACTTGCTGCTGCTGTTGACTGAAGTTGAGTTGTTGCTTGAGCAATTTGAGCAAGTGGAACTGTAAATAATCTAACATATGTTATAAATGCAACTATAACACCAAATGTAATATGTCCGTTTAAAGTAAGAAGTGCTCCTACTATACAAACTGCAACATATCCAAAGTTTCCAATAAAACTCATTATAGGTTGCATAAGCCCTGATAAAAATTGACTTTTTTGGTTACTTTTACATACTTTTTCATTATATTCATCAAATAATTTATCTGATTGTTCTTTTCCATTGTATACCTTAACTACTTGAAGTCCAGAATATATTTCTTCAATATGACTATTTAAATTTCCAAGTTCCTCTTGTCTTTGAATAAAGTATTTTTGTGAATTTTTAAGAATTAGCATCATTCCTAAAAAACCTATAAAGCTTGAAAGAATTGCAGTTAAAGCTAAAACCCAATTTGTTACAAACATCATTATAATTGTTCCAACAAATAATGTAATATTACTTACAAGTGATACAAGTGATTGGTTCATTGATTGTGAAATAGTATCTACATCATTTGTAACTCTAGATAAAATATCGCCAGATTGATGATTATCAAAATATTTAAGTGGTAATTTATTTATCTTTTTACTTATATTGGTTCTTAATTTTTTAGCAAATTTATTTGAAACATTTGCCATACATATTGATTGTATATATGTAAATAATGCACTACATACATATAAAAATATTAATAATAAAGTTATTTCTTTTATCTTGTTTATATTCATGTTTGGTTTAATTAATTCTTGTATAGATGTAGGCATTTCATCTATTTTTTTATATAAATCATTTGCTGTTGAATTTTCATTTAGTGTTGATAATATTTTAGCAAATTCAATTTGTTCTTCAACGGTTATTGTTTTTTCATCAATTACTATATTATCATTTATACCACTTTTTATCTTTTCTGTTATAGTTTTCATATTTGTTGTATTTATAACTAATCCACTTTGAATGTTATCTGTTAAATCAGATAATCTGCTTGGGGTAATTATTGATAATATTGCACTTAATATTGCTACTATGAAAGCAAAAAATATTAATATTCTAAAACTTTTTAACTCGTTAAATAATCTTTTCATAGCTGATGTAAAATTATTTGCTTTGTCTGGTACATTCATTCCAGGAGGGCCATTTTTTATATGCTTTTTATTATTCATTTTCTAATTCCTCCTTTGATAATTGTGAATATGCAATTTCTTTATATACATCACAATTTTTTAATAATTCTTTATGTTTTCCAATTCCTACAATAACTCCTTTATCAAGTACAACTATTTTATCGGCATTCATTATTGTTCCAATTCTTTGAGCTACTATTAGTGTTGTTGCATCTTTAGTATATTTTTTTAATTCTTTTCTTAATTGTGAATCAGTTTTATAATCAAGTGCGGAAAAAGAATCATCAAAAATATAAATCTCCGGTTCTCTTGCTATTGCTCTTGCTATTGAAATTCTTTGCTTTTGTCCACCAGAAATGTTAGTTCCACCTTGAGCTATATGTGAATCATATTTATTATCTAATTTCATTATAAATTCTTCTGCTTGTGCAACTTTTATAGCTTCTTCTATTTTTTTATTCGTAATTTTTTTCTTACCTTTTCCAAATGTAACATTGGATTTAACTGTACCATTAAACATTACTGCTTTTTGTGAAACATATCCTAATTTATTATATAAAAATTCTTGTTTATAATCTTTTACATTTATTCCATCTATTAAAACTTCCCCATCTGTTGCATCATAAAATCTAGGAACTAAATTAATAAGTGTTGATTTTCCACTTCCTGTTGAACCAATAAATGCTATAGTTTCACCAGTATTAACTTTAAAACTAATGTTTTTTAGTAAATATTCATCTGCATCTGGATATTTAAATGAAACATTTTTGAATTCAATTGTACCTTTTTCTTTTGTTGTATCTTTATCAATTAAACCATCTTTAATGCTTATATCTTCTTCCAACACTTCGTTTATTCTATTCGCAGAAACTTGTGCTCTTGGTAATATCATAAAAATCATAGATAGCATCATAAATGCCATAATTACCTGCATTGCATATGATGAAAACACAATCATATCTCCAAATATTGGAAGTTTATCTACCATTAAAGCATCTTTTATTAAATATGCTCCAATAAAATATATACTTAGTGTTAAACCATACATAACCAAATACATTATTGGTTGCATAAATGCGAATTTTTTTTGATTAAATAACATTATATTTGTTAATTCATTATTTGTATTTTCAAATTTATTTTCTTGGTATTTTTCTGCATTAAAAGCTCTTACTACTCTTATTCCAGTTAAGTTTTCTCTAGTAACTCCATTTAATTTGTCTGTTAATTTTTGTACTTTTTTAAATCTTGGTATTACAAATGAAGTTATTATAGCAACTGTTGATAGTAAAATTACTAACCCAACTGCAGTTACAGTGCTCCATTGCCAACTTTTATTAAGAATTTTTGTTACTGCCCAAACTGCTGTTATAGGGGCTTTTATTAGTAATTGTAAACCAATTGAAATAAGCATTTCTATTTGAGTAACATCATTTGTTGTTCTTGTTATTAAACTGCTTGTTGAAAATGTTTTTACTTCATGTAGTGATAGATTTTCTACTTTATCAAATATTTTTTTTCTCAATTTTTTTGAAAAATTAGATGATATTTTTGAAGCCAAAAATCCTGTAAATACAGCTGATAAAAGGCTTCCAAAAGCACATGCCAACATATAAAGTCCATTTATAATAATATCACTCATTTTACTGCCTTCTGTTTGTACTAATACTGTAATTTTTGACATGTAATCAGGCATTTTTAAATCAAGCCAAACTTGTATAAAAATTAAAATAAAGCATATTATAAATATTTCTATTTCTTTTTTATTTAAATTTTTTAATATTTTTATCATAAAAATTCCTTTCTTATATACATTTAATTTGAGAGATTTTTAATCATTTTTTCTAAGGTGTTTAAAAATCCGTCTAATTCGTTTTTACTTATATTTTTTATTGCGGTTTCTTCTAATTTTTTTAATTCTTTTTTTCTTTTTTCAAACAATTCTACACATTTTGGATTTAAAACTACTTTTTTTGTTCTATTATCTATCTCATCTGTTACACGATTTATTATTTTATTTTTTTCCATTGTTTGTAATACGCTTGATACTGTTGCTCTGCTTGAATTTAAAAGTTTCTCTATATCTTTTTGATAAATATCATTATTTTGATTCTTAAGTAAAAAATCCATTATTTGCATTTGTGTTGGACTTGGAATTATTTTTTCTTTGTCATTGATTGAAAAATTTCTTAAGATTAAATTATCCAATTGTTTGATTTGCTTTAAAATCATTTTCTCTCTCCTTATGTAATTACCTAATGTTTTGTCAGGCATCTTACAATTTATAATTATATACTTTTTTAATTCTTTGTCAATATAATAAAACACTAAATATTAATGTTTTATTTAGTGCTTTTTATTCGTTTCCTTTTAAGCTACTTACTGAACTGCACCCTTTGGAGTAGACACAAATAAAAAAATAGTTCAAATAAATTATAGTATAATACACCTTCGAAAGGAGGTGTTTTACTATGGCTAAAAAAGGACAAAAATTTAATAAAATAAATCTTGAAACAAAACTTGAAATATGTAGAAAGCATTTTGAAGAATATGTTCCTGAAACTCCATTAGCAAAAGAATATGATTTGCCTATCGGAACAATAATATATATATTTAATAATTATAGAAAAGGTTATGGATTTGAAAGAAAAAAAGGAATTGAAAGAGGCAAAAAAAGAAAATCAATCACTTTAGAAGATTGGAAAGAAAGATATGAAATATTAAAAAAATACCAAGCCTTCCTCAAGGCACAACGAGAGAAAAAGTAACATTTATAAATTTATACAAAAATAGTTTTAAACTTACTAATATGTGTGCCGTACTTAATATAAGTCCAAAAACTTATTATAAGTATAGAAATAAGGAAGATTCTGATTATTATGATTATTTAATAATAAAAGAAATATTTGATGATTCTAAAGGTACATATGGATATCGTAGGATTGTTGAAGGTCTACTCTTAAAATATGGTGTAGTTATGAATGAAAAGAAGGTATTAAGAATAATGAAAAAATATAATTTAATGGCTGAATATATAAGAAAGTCAAAGAAAAAGAATAAAAATGAAAGAATAGAAGATAATGTTAAACCAAATTTATTAAATAGAAATTTTACTACTGATGCTTTAAATAAGGTATGGGATACAGATGTAACTTATCTAATATATAAAGGATCTAGGGCATATTTATCTACAATAATTGATTTATACGATAGACATGTAGTTGCATATAAAATTTCTAAAACAAATGATAATAAATTGGTAATGGATACTTTAAATGAAGCAATAGCAAAAGAAAAAGATGTAAATGGATTAATCCTACATTCTGATCAAGGATTCCAATATACATCTTATGAGTACAAAGCTATATGTGAATCAAATGGCATTCAAATTTCTATGTCTAGAAAAGGAACTCCAATTGATGACTCTCCTATAGAAAGCTGGCACGCTCTTCTAAAAAAAGAAACTTTGTACAATAATAATATTACATCTTTACAAGAATATATTCAACTTGTAGAAGAATGGATATTATTTTACAACACCACTAGACTAAAGTCAAAAATTAAGAAAAAGAGAAAAATAACTTTTCTCTTTTTAATATACTATTTTTTTATTTGTATCTCCAAAATGGGATTTACATCATTTGTAATCTATTTTTTGTTGTCTTTATTTATATATTTTTTTAAATCCATAGATGGTTTAAAAGCAAAAATAAAGGAATATTTTTCTTTTCTCTTTTCTTGCAATTCTCTAATTTGACATTTTAATTCTTCATACTTTATTTCTATATTATTTTCCTTAGCATATTTCTTAATTTTAGATAACATTTTTGTAGAGTATATATAATCAATTATTATTATTCCACTAAAAAAACCAAGTATAAATGAAAATGACATATTATTATGAAACCATTCTATTTTTTCTATAATAAAACCTGCTATAAAATAATAATATATTGCACCTATAATTGTCCATATAAGTGAAAATAAAGGGCAAATAATTCCTTTGTAATTTCCCCATCTATTACTATAATCCCATAATTTAACAGGTTTATTTACAAATGATAATCCACCTATTAATTCAATTAATGTCATAGAAGCTCCCATCAACAATATTATTATTATACTTGGTAATTTTAGATTATAAAACATCAAGTATATACCTGTAAGTGCACATAATCCAAATCCATATATTGGTAAGTAAGGTCCTATTAAGAATCCTGGATTTACCCATTTTCCATGAACTATTCTTCTAAAAATTAGTTCTACTAACCATCCTATTGTACTTCCAATGTAAAATATAAATATAAAATTAAGTATTAAATTCATTTTTTCACCTGCTAGTCATATTTCATCTAAAATATAACATATATTTTTTTGATTTTCAATAAAAAAATTGAACTAAAAATAGCTTTTAAGTTCAATTTTATTTTTATTTACATTTTACATTTTTATCTTCAGAAGTCATTTTTTGAATAAATTCGTCTTTTGTAAGTCCAGTTATTTTATTTTCTGAATCTGATGAATTTAATACAGATTCATAATTTTTAATTGTTATGTTTTTTCCAGAGCATTTTACATCTATTTTTTTGATTCATCCTCAGTAAATGAATTAAATAGTTGCATCAATCCACAATATTGTGAAGCTGTTGTATCATCCTCAAATTTAATTGTAGCATCTACTGTACTTACCTTGTTATCTTTCATATTGGCAGTTACTTGTAATTTCATTTTTTTGCCATCCTCTTCTGTTGTTTGTGTACAAACTACTTTATTGCTTCCACATCCAGTAAATAGTAGTAAAGCTCCTATGCCTAAAACTAAAGTTTTTTTCATTTCTTTCACTTCTTTTCTACTACCATTATACTAAAGAACAAACTTAATGACAATATTTTTAATTATAATGATACAATTAATAGTAAAATTGTATGTAAAAAGATAAATATAACCACTAAAGAATTATTTAATTATCAAAATAATGATATAATTTTATTAGGTGAGAACAAATGTTAGAACAATTAGAGGTATTAATTAAGTGTATATTTGAATTGATATTATTAATTTTAAATCCAATATTTTCAATTCCAATATTTATATGTATTTATATTTATCACACTAAGGTTAAAGAGTATAAAGAAGAAACCTATTACAAAATTACTAAAGTATCCTATTTTAACGTTAGACATAATGCTTGAAAATATGGAGAATATTTGATTTATAAATATCTTAAAGATTTTGAAAATCAAGGTGCAAAGTTTTTATTCAATATATACATACCTAAAAAAGGAAATGAAACTACTGAAATAGATGTATTAATGATTTCGAGTAAAGGATTATTTGTGTTTGAAAGCAAAAATTATAGTGGATGGATTTTTGGTGGTGATAATCAAAAATATTGGTACCAAACACTTCCTTCTAATAGAGGAAAAAGTCATAAAGAAAAATTTTATAATCCTATTTTTCAAAACAATACACATGTTAAGTACCTTAAAACTTTTATAGAAAAAACAATACCAATATATTCAATAATTACCTTTTCTGATCGTTGTACTTTAATGAATGTTTATTTTCAATCATCAAAAGTAAATGTTATTAATCGTTATCAGGTTTATAATTTAATTAGTTCTATTTATAACAGTAATTCAAATGATTTATTGTCTAACAAACAAATAGAAGAAATATATAATACATTGTATCCTTATACTCAAATAGATGAAAGTATTAAGCAAAAACATATTGATAATATTAACAATAATCTAAATAATATGACAATTTCTAATAACAAAAATATATCTACTGACAAAATAGAAAACGACAATATAGTAAATAACACAGTTAATAAAACCAAACAAGTTATTAATTTAAATAATAATACTGTAAGAATTATCATTGATGATAAAAATCAAACTTTAATTTGCCCCTTATTTGGTTCTAAATTAGTATTAAAAATAGCCAAACATGGTGTACATACTGGTGAAAATTTTTATGGATGTTCTAATTATCCTAAGTGCAAATATATAAAAAAGTAAATCAGATATTTAAAAATGATATCTGATTTTATTATATAAAAAATTTAAAGATTGCTATATTGATATAACTTTTTTAGATGAAATTTAAATATTAGGAAGTATTGAGAAAAAAATAATATAAAAATTTAATTAACGAAAAAAGACTTTTTTAGTCTTTATTCAAAAGCCCGCTCAAATATTTTATCATTTTCAAAAAGTAATGGTATTCTTTCATTTCTATATTCAAATGCTTCTTCTACGCATTTTATAATTAAATAAATTTTATCTTTTGATAAAATTGGAATGCTCATATCATTCATTCTTTCTAGTCTCAAATGTGGAATTGTTGAAGCGACAACTGTTCGTCTAATTGCTTCATAGTATCCTATTTCTTTTATTGATAATACTAAATATAAATTAAATATTCTTGTGTTATATTTAAACTTCTTGCATAATCATTAATTCTCAAAATCTGTATACTTGAAGATAAAATACAATTATCATTCTCCATTATCATTCCAACAGCTCCTATTTTTCCATCCTTTGTAAAAATTATATCTTTAGGGTGAAGTTGTTGATTAATACTATTATATATATCTTCTGATACATAAAAATCAAGGTACAAATCAACTGAATTATTAACAATATCCGATGTTCTAATAAATGGTTTGTCATTTTTTTCTTTATCCAAATAAATATTATAATTAGAACTGCCTACTTCTATACCATGAAAAGATTCTCCAACTATTGAACCTAATTTTTCAATTTTCAATGATTCTTTTAATTTTTTGTTTATATTTTCATAGAGTAAACTATAGTGTTTCGGAATCCAAATATCTTTTTCTTTAAGATCATTATATTTAATATTAAATGAAAAATCACTTTTTATATTTTTTATATCAAATCCTAGACTATCATAGAATATACTCCTTGCTTCTTCAATTTTTTTTATTGATTTTATTAATAATTTATTTGCTTCTTTTTCATTATTAGTAATTTTATCAATTACATCTTTAGATAAAATTGGAATATCAACTTGTTTTAAATTAGTTAATGATAATAATGGTTGAATATTTCCAGTAGTTAAACTATATAATTGAACCTTGCCATATTTTGATCTAAAAAATACTGACAAATACTCAGGAGTTATTTTTTCATTTTCTTTAATTGATATGTGTGCAATATGTCTTGGTATACCTGCAATACCAATATACTCTTTTTTATATATAGCAGACTTACCAATTGTTCCAACTATTGGAATTAATACATCATTTTCAGTTAAATGTATTCTCTTAATTCTATAATAGTCTTCTTTGTCAATATATTGTACATCACTAATAGAATCAAAATCTACACAACCTTCTCAGATATTTCTACCATATAAATATCTGATTCCACCATTAGAGTTTCTAGGGATTGCTGTATGTTCACCATCTGACACTTTATAATTTTCTAATTTTATATATTTAATTTTATTACTAATTATTTCTTCTTTCTTTTCCATAAGTCATCTCCTCCATAATAATTATACCATGATCTTGTAACGATTATATCCTACCGTTTGCGGAATAATGTTATTTTCTCATTCATACGGATCATTTATATTTTATCCGTATCATTGTTAAAATTAAAAATCCATTGAAGATTTTTGACACTTTCGGCACTTTTCTTCAATGAACTATTTTAAAAGTCAATTTTTTGTACCTAAATTGTACCTAAAAATATTTTAGCAATACTGATGGCTCGCAAACCCTTATAAAATGGGCACAAAAAATGAGAGCACGGTTAAATGCTCTCTTCAGGGGGTTGTTCTTTACAACTCAGTTGTAAGAATTTACTACTTTTACTCGTAAAACTTGCTTAAAAATTGCAATTTAGTTGCAAAAATACCGATTATATCGTAAAATGGCTTATTATTTTTCTCAATTCGTATCTAAAAGTATCTAAATCGTATCCAAAAGTATCTATTTCATATCTAAAAACCAAGTATTTATAAGGGTTTATTAAAATAATTAGTTGTCTTGAATGTGAAGAGAGCAATATTTCGTGATATAATATTATTGGAAGTGATTATATGAATTTTGTAATGGATACCAATATTTCAGGTAATTATAAAAACAATTCTCAAAAAGCAAGAGTTATAACAGAGACATGGGTATTAGATAATTTTAAATGTCCTTTTTGTAATTCAAAACTAACTCAATATACAGCTAACAATAAATGTGCTGATTACTACTGCAAAAAATGTAATGAAGATTTTGAACTAAAAACAATTAATGGTAAGTTTCCAAAAGATAAAATGAATGGTGCTGGTTATAAAGCCACTCTAGATAAAATCAATAGTGATAAATCTTCACATTGGATTTTATTGGAACATAGTGATTTTACAGTTAACGGTTTAACTTTTATTCCAAAGTATTTCTTTTACGATGAAATGATAGAACCAAGAAAAGAATTAAATGCAACTGCAAAACGTCATGGATGGCAAGGATGTAGAATAGCATTAAATATGATTCCATCTTTTGGTAAAATATCCTATATTAAAAATAATAAAGAAGTTGATAAAAAAATTATTACTTATAAATTAGGAAAAGCGTCGGCATTTAAAAAGTCTAACTTAAAAAACAAGAATTGGAAACTTGAAATATTATCTTTAATTGATTCTATACCTGAGACAATTTTTTCAGTTAGCGATTTATATGAATTTATACCTACTCTTGAAGAAAAACATCCAGATAATCACAATATTGATGCAAAAATCAGAGAAACACTTCAACAACTTAGAGACGAAGGATATATTAAATTTCTAGATAAAGAAGGATTCAAAGGTTTATATCAAAAACTATTTTAAAGTGCTGATATTCAGTACTTTTTTATTGCAACAAAAAAAGAGCATTTCTGCTCTAATTAAATACCAGATTTTCTTCTGTTACATTCTTTACATAACATTTGACAATTATCTGAAGTTGTTTTACCACCAGCATGCCATGGTGTTATATGGTCTGCTTCCATTTTGTTTATTTCAAAATGTTCCTTACAATTTGGACAAATACCTTTTTGTCTTTCATATGCTTCACGTTTTTGATTATCAGTGAATGCACGAATACTTAAATGTTTTTCTTGACCTGTAATTAAATAAACATATATTCCTTTTTTGCTTGTAACATCATCATCTTGCATTAATCTAACAATTTCCTGTTCTAACTTATCTGAATTATAAGATTGGTCTTTATATTCATTATATAATAATCCCCAATCTATACCTTTCATTTCTCTTCTATAATTAGGAAATAATCTATTTACCCAATCAATTACTGATTGAAAATATTGCCACAACTCATTCGCATCATCATTATGTTGGTGCTCACCCATATAATCTTCTATACTTTTATTGTCCCTTGATGAAATCCATTTTAATGCTGTCTCTAAATAATCTTGTCTAATAGTAGACCCATTCATGTATTTTTCACCTATTTGATAAGCAGGGCAAGAGGTTTTACTAAAATGTCTTTTCGCATCATGTAACCAAGTACCTGTATATTGAGAATTTCTTAATTCTTGGTCTGTAAGTTTTTCACCAGCAATATTAATGATTTTAAACCAATCAAGTTTTTCGGATGGTGTTCCCTCACAAATATATATCATTAATTTATAATCTAATATTTTTTCTTGTAAATCCTTTGTCAAATTATTAAATCCTTTGAAGTCTACAGAAAAATCCCCATTAACGTATTGACAAATACTAAGCGTTCTTTGTTGTCCATCCAAAAGTTCATAGCCATTTTCACTTTTACTCCAATACATTACATTTAAAGGAAAACCTTTATTAATTGTGTCAATAACTGCATTCCTTTCTTTTTCGTTATAAATAAATTCTCTTTGAAAAGGTGGTCTAATATCTAATTTGCCACCATAACCAACAACACCAGATTCTTGATTATCTACATAATCTTTTACTACATCTCTAACTGGTATTTCATGTAATTTTATTTCCATACTACACCTTCCTTATAATAATTATTCTTGCATAAGGCACAACAGCTTTACCATCCTTCATTAAATATAATCTCCAAACAGACGAATGACCCGGTAATGATTTGTCAATTTCCTTTGGAATTGGTTCCATTTCTAATTCTTGTCCGAGTGCTCCAACACCCAATCCAATTATTTCAAACTGGTCAGGATTATACTTACCAAGAAAAGTAATTGGAACTCCCATTTTTCCCATATAATCTACTGGAATATCAGTAACCATATCAACATTAATTGCATCATAATTTTCATATTTTGGATAATCATCTTTGCTATATTTTTTATATAATATAATATCCTCATGTCTTTTTTCTATTTCTAAATTTGTATACCATGTTATTCCCGAAACTGTTCCTATCTTATGACCTTTTTCATCTATAAAAGATGTTTTACCATTAACTACATATGAATCTGACATTCTAAATCTCATTGATAAATTCATACCATATCCAATCCACATTTTATTATCTTTTAGTAATGGGAAAATTTCTTTATAACTAATTGCGTTTTGATGTCCAATGATTATAAACTTCTTGTTATAATCCATTAACTGCTGCACATATTCTCTAAACAAACTAAATGGTGGATTTGTTACTACAATATCAGACTCTTTTAATAATTCAATGCATTCTTTAGACCTAAAATCTCCATCACCATTTAATAATGTCAAAACATTTTTTTCGCTTTTTAATAAACATTCAACATCAGACAAATCAACTGCACCATCATTATTAACATCTGGTATTTCAGTTATTTCTATTTTATATGGCTTATTTTCATAACCTTTATATATTTTTAATGGTTCGATATCTAAAATTGATAATTGTTCATAAATGACAGGGGAACCTGCATAACATGTACATATTAATTTTTTCAATTTTAATGTATTAAAATTCAATGCAAAATATTTAAAAAAATTTGATTCATAAGGGTCATCACAATTACATAAAACAATTTTATCCTTAAAATGATTTTTATAATGTTTAAGCTCATTTTCTATATCAACCATTTGAGTATAAAATTCATCATTTTTCTTCGCTTTAGAAGAAGTAAGCCTTTTATGATTTATCATTTATATCACTACTCCTACCATCTGTCAAAATATAAATTTCCTATTTAATTATATCACAAAAATTGATTTTTTACGATTGAATCGTAATATTTTAATACTTTGGAAACAAAAAAATACGAATTAGTCAGTAGAAATTCGTATCTAAAACCCAGAAAAACGTATCTAATTTGTATCTAATACAATACAGTTGTAAGTAGCAAATCTTCACAAACCCTTATAAACAATGGGCAAAACAAAAAATGCTAGGTCTTTCGACCTAGCTTCAGGGGGAAATCTTAATATCAGTTCGTAACAATTTAAAACTATGTTAAAGTCTTATAAAATAAGGCTTTTTAATTTTCTTAAATTTACTAAAGTTTATTAAAATAACTTAATTTTTGACATTTAGTATCTGGTTTTGGTATCTAAAAAATAATATCATTTTTTATGAACTTCAATATATTTACAACATTATCTATTCTATTTCACTAGACATAAATTCATCAATACTATTTATTATAAAATCAGGTATTATATCAAATTTAATTAAATCTAAAGAAAATATGTAATCATTTTCAATATGATATATTTCATCAATATATTTTAATACTATACTATTTCTTTCTTTTAGTTTATTCCTGTTACCAGATGATTCTAAATAAACTCTAAACAACTGAATTTTAATATAATTATTTGTTTCAGTTTTATAACTATCTAAAATATATTTATTGTTAATATTATCTCTTAATATTTTGTTGCTATCAAACGTTTTTATAAATTGTTTTATCCATTCTTCTCCGTTTTTTATTTCATCAACTGATAAATCTTCATATTGCTCATCATCTATTTTCTTTCTTAAATTGTCTCCATGTATAATTGAAGATAAAATATTGTATGCATTTTCTTCACTGTTTTTTTTAGTAGATATATGTTCTATATATTTTCTTAAAAAACAAATTCTAGAAATTATATTATTATCTTCATTGATTGATTCATTGTAATAAAACTTTATAGTTGATAAAACATCAGAAGAAACATTTATTTTTTGTTCTTGAATTATACCGTTATTATTTTTTAAATACCACATATTAGTTTCTTTTGTAGGTTTATGGTTTATTCCAAAATCTATTATCGGTTCAAAATCATGTGTTAGCATTAAAACTGTTTTGTTGTAAAAACTATCTTCATAATCTCCTTTATTACAAAATAGTCTATTAATAATCGCATATTTCTTATTACCATCAAAAGAAGAAATTGGATCATCTAATATGATTAAATTTGGATTTTTACTTAATGCATAATACATAAACAAAACTAAAGCAAATGCATTTTTTTCTCCCCAACTCAAATGTTTTTCTATATCAGATACTTGTATCTTTTCATTATCACTATTAACATACTTTAAAACTGTTATAGAATTTTTTTCATCACCATCTTTAACTATGTCAAATTCATAATTAAATCCAGCCAATTTTAGAAAACTATTTATCTCCTTTTTACAACATGACATTTTAGATATTACAAGACTATTCATTTTTCCAATTTCTTTTTGTAAATCTGAAATTTTTCCTAGCATTTCAGTAATTGAACTATTTATTATATCAATAGACTTAATTAAATTTTCATTATTAAAATATTCAAGATCATTAGTACTTATTTTTAAATCTAAAAGTATATTAGATAAATTTGAAATATCACTTTTTTCCACTTTATAAGAATCAAAAGTAGTGATATTATATATTTTTTCTTTTAAATATGTTGCTTCTGACATAAATTTTGTAAATATTAAGTCTTTATCTGTATTTGGAATATTTTCTTTTATGCACTTTTCAATTTTTTTAAAATTATCGGTATTCAAGTATGTTTTGGTATTATCAATAATATTTGAAAACTCGGTTAAATTGCTAACATTTGCTTTTGAATAATATGAATTAAATGCTTCATTTTCTTTTTCATGATCTCCACTAAATTTTTCTGCACAGTAAGGACATATTTCCCCATAATCATAAGTTTTACCCTTATTTTTCCATTCAGACCATAAGATGTTTTTTTCTTTATCAGACAAAAACAATGAATATTTATTTAATTCTTTTGGGATATTAAAAATATTTTTATCAGTTTTTATACTAGAATACATTCCTCTTGAATCAATGGTATTTTTTTCCTTCTTATAGTTTATCTTTGAAGATAATTTGATTAATTGTTCATTAAGTTTATTGAGTTCTTCATTTCCTATAATCTTTTGTTTTAATTCATGTAATAAAATATTAATATTATTTCGCTGTTCATCATATTTATCTGACTTAATAAATACTTCAAATGCATTTTCAATTACATTACTTCCGTTAAATACTACTTTATTTACAAAATCACTATCAAATAATTCCACATTATCAATATTTGGATTACATTCGACATATGGTATTTCCTCTTTTCCAAATGGTTTTAATAAAGATAAGTCTTCATCCTTTTTTAATAATGCTTTAGCAATAGTAGATTTACCAGTACCATTAATAGCAAATTTAATATTCAAATTACCTTCTTCTATAATTATTGATGTTTCTTTTATATTATTACAATTTTTAATTACAACATTGCTCATATAATACCTCCAAAAAAAGTGCCGTACAAAAAGACCGAAGCCATGTACAAGCACTTCACTAATACAATTATATCATAAAATTTTCTAATTGTATTATTATATGACACAATGACACACTGTTTGTGAGTACCCTACACACATTTATAGTGTCACTGTGTCATATCTATTTTATCTTTCTACTTTATAAATAACATCATATTCATCTTCAGTAGGTTCTTCCCATTTAGATTCTAGTTTTTTCATTAATCCTTCATCCAAATAGAAATCAGAACCACCATTACCATCTAATACTCGTTGATTTCTTTCTTGAATATTTTGTTTCCAAGTATCATCATCAACACATACATAATGTATTTCACAATCTACTCCATTATTTTTATAATATTCTTTTATTTCGTTTCTATCTTTACTTGACCAAAGTCCTCTTTCAAAAATTACATTAGCACCTGCTTTAGCAATTTCACCAACTTTTCTAGTCAAATACTTATTCAATCTTTCAGAAAAGACATTATAAAATTCTCCTTGCTCATTATTTATTAATTCATAAGTAGCTTCATCTGGTGAAATTATTACTGCATTTAATGAATCTTTTAATTGTTTTGAATAATAGCTTTTACCACTACAAATTTTACCACATACTAATATTACTTTTCCCATAGATACCTCCTTATCTTTCTTTCACTAATCCATCTGGTGTTAGAATATAAAGGGCATTTACTACTTCATTAATATATTTTCTATCATGAGATACACTAATAATAGTGCCTTTATATTCATTTAAAACATTTCTAATAACTGGATTTGATAATGGACTTACATTTCTTGTAGGTTCATCCAGTATTAAAACATCACATTTATCTAATACTAATTTAACAAGAAATAGTTTCGCTTTAGTTCCATTACTTAAATCTTTAATATTACTAATCATTTCATCTCGAGTAAATTTCATATTTCCTAAAAACATTCTTGCTTTTGTAATTTCATCTTTACTACCATTAGGACATACAAAATCTAATACATATTTATAATTATTTAAGATGTCATCATAAGTTTGTGGCATATAGCCAACCTTAATATCATTTCTATCTTTTAATTCATTATAAATTATTTTTATTAGTGTAGATTTACCAACACCATTTTTACCTATAATACATAAATGTACATTACCAATTACATCTAACTTTATGTTTTTAGATAATACCTTATTAGATACTTTTAATTCATCTATATTTAAATTGATTATATTTTTTGCTCTTGGAATTTCAACTTCTTCGAATGAAAAACTTATACTTTCTTCAACATCTGGTACTTCAGTTAATTCAGTTTCATCTAGTTTTCTCTCTTGTGATTTTAATGAATGCATTTTCTTTTTTAAAACTTTCGCTCCATGCGGATCAGCTCTTGTGATTGTATTTTGTTGATATTCAACCTTTTGCATTATTCTTTGTAGTTTTTCTTGTTGTTTGTTAAATTCTCTTTTTTCAGATCTTGCTACTTGTGTTTGTTTTTCAATTTTTCTAATTCTTTGTTCAACATAAGTGTCATAATCAATTCTTAATAATGTATGTCTACATTCAGTCTTCTTTTTTATTTGTTCTAAATGTAAAATCATATTTGCAGTATTAGCGAGTAATGTTTCATCATGTGAAACATACATAATTGGCTTATTAGTATTATTAATAAATTTTTCTAACCATTCTAATGTTTCAATATCTAAATCATTAGTAGGCTCATCTAAAAATAAGATATCATATTCGTTTAATAGTAATTTTAAAATACTAATTTTAACTTTTTCGCCACCTGATAATGTTTTTATTTTTTGTTTTAAAATATCATCAGTTAAATTAATCAAGTCTAAATATTTATATAAATTATTAATCTTATCATAATAATCACTTTCATCAATAAACAAAAATTCATATACACTTTTATCTAATTTATCAGTACTAATAGATTGTTCTAAATAACCAATTCTATTGCCTTTTAGATTAATATTTCCACTAATTTCAGCATATTCACAAATACCTAAAATTGATTTTAATAAAGTAGATTTACCATTTCCTTCTTCACCAATAATAGCAAGTTTATCACCATTATTTAGTATTAAATTTAAATTTTTAATTAAATATCTATCACTAATAGATATAGTTAAATCTTTTATTTCTAACATATTACGCCTCCTTTTTTCGGCATAATCAAAGTTTATGCCATACTTATTTAGTCATTGTTCTCATTTTCTCACCTCTTAATTTTTAAAATTTTTCTTAAAACAAATTTTTTTGATTTTTCGTTTTATATTTTTTTATAGAACGAATTTTTTGATTTTTTCGTTCTATAACTTAGTTTTTCTTTGGTAATTTACTATAATCATATTTATGTTCTGCAAATTCTAATTCATCAAATGCGTATTGAATATCCTCAACCGCTTTATCAATAGTATATAAACTATCTTTATTATCTTTCATTATTTGTAGATGTTCTATTGTATAAAATAGTTTTTGTCTTGCATCACTTACTTTTTTTCTTTTTTCAGTATCAAATTCTAGTAATTCTCTTTGAGATTCTTCGTAAGTTTTAATCATTTCTTTTAAATCTTTACTAGATTTATTTGCATATTTATCTTTAGAAAAATAGAAAAGCATTTCATCATAGCCTGCAACCTTTAATAGTTTTTGTAATGACATATCTAATGTTTCAGCAATCTTTCGTAGATCATCAATATCTACTTTTTTTATTTTCCCATTAATTAAATCATTTAAAGTACTTCTACTTATACCAGTTAATTTAGCAAGTTCTCTTTGAGAAATACCTTTTTCTATTCTTGCTGATTCAATTAAATTCTTAAGTTCTTCTGAGTTCATTTAATCACTTCTTTCTTCCCTTTTCTTCCTTCATAATTTAATTTTAACACTTTTTTATTAATTTGTCTATATTTTCGGACAAAAAGTATTGACAACTTTTCCGGACAATGTTATATTTAAATTGTCCTTAATATCGGACGCAATTATAGAAAGGAGGATTTTTATGAGATTACTAAAAAAACAAACTACTAATGATTATGTAATACCTAAGGATTTATCAGTTGATGCTATAGGTATGCTTAACTCTCTATTAGTTAGATCTAATGATGAACTTACTAATATCGACCTCTACTCTCTTAGTAACGATAGTAGAAAAGGTGTTGCTCTAGCATTTAGAGAATTAAGAAAAAAGAAATATATTATTTATAGTTCATTAGATGATACATATTACATTTATGTATCACCACAAAAAAATATTTAGAAAGGAGGAAATAAATATGTCTGCAGAAGAAACATTAAATTTAATAGCTAAGCAATGGTGCACCCTTGAAGATATTATGAAATTAGGACATCTAGGAAGGAATTCTGCACTAAAGGCTAAAAAGAAGATAAAAGAAAGACTTGAAAAACAAGGTTATCTTATTCCAAAGTCAGTTGTTCCAACAAAAGAAGTTGTAGCATTCTTTGATATTGATATACCTTATTTAGAATCTAGAGTTTCTAGTAAAGAATTAATTAAAAAATTGTAAGAAAGGAGATACAAATGAAACAATTAAATGAAATAAATAAAACCATAAAAAAAGATATCATCGTCGAAAACCTAATGATATCAAATGGAGTTTATCTACTTGTATCTCATCCTAAGGTTGGCAAGTCAATGTTTGCTCAGCAACTTGCCTTCTCTCTTACTACTGGAGAAGATTTTTTAGGATTCAAAGTAAATCCCTCTCATGTCTTATATATTACCACAGAGGGCGATATAAATCAATTACAAGACCGATTTAAATTAATGAATTTGAAACCTAATGTAGATAAATTACACATTATAGATATAGATGATATTCCAGATTTTTATATCAGAGATATTGAAAGAGATATTCATGAATTAACCTTTGATAAAGAACCCTTATTCGTAATAATTGATATGTTTAAAGACATTAAATTTGATAGTGACTATAATCAAAATGATTATCAAGAAATAAATAATGTTGTATTCAAAAAGTTTAAAGAAATATGTAGAAAATATAACTGCACATTATTTGTTACACATCACTTAAATAAAAGTAATGGAATTATGGGTAGTGTCGGACTAACTGCTGATGCATCTGGAATTATGAAATTAAAAGAGGCAAAAAGTAATTGTAATAAACTAACTTTAGATTATAAAGGTAGAGATTTTAGTAGATTAGAATTAAATTTGAAAAGAAATGAAAATCAAACATTTAGCGTTATCGATGAGAATACTGATGATGAGACTGATTATAATCTACTTCTATTTATAAAATATGCAGTTGCTAGGAAAGATTTTGATTATACAATATCAGATATCTTATCTAAAACAAATATTTTATTAACGCCAACACAACTTGGAGGTTTAATTCAAAGAAACCTAAGTTTGTTGGAGAAAGAAGGTCTTCATATAACAAGTAAAAGAACTGCTAACGAGAGATTATGGCATTGTTCCTATGAAGAACCTTCTGAAAATAATGAATGAAAGTGGCACGTTCTGACCTGTAAGGTTGGAAGTGGCGATAGTGAATTCATTATCCATTAATTAAATGATATAGTATATCGTTTAATTAATCTTGTGATAGCGAATGCCTTTACCTATTTATTAGGTATTGGCTCTAGCTATTACAAGCATAAAGGATTCTAAGGAATATTCCTTAGCTCACGGTTGGGCATATATTATGCCCTAGTGAGATAGAGTATTATTTTAAAACAAGCATTGAAAGGAGGTCAAAATAAATGTACTCAGGAAAACAAGCACTACGATTAGAAAAATTTAAAGCATCAGATATTGGTGGACTAGATAAAGAATTAAAGGAAAGAAAAGGTTCAGGTAAATATGATAGCACTAGAACTCCATATAATATTGAACTAATAAATTATGATGGTCCTACTCTTGCTAGTTCAACTTATGATTATCTTTATTCCAACAATATAAACTATAATCCAAATAAAAAAAGCACAAAGGTATTAAATGGATTAATTATATCTAGTGGTCAAGAATTCTTTGAACATTATGGAATGGAATTTAAAGATACTGGAGAAGTTTATAAAACTGGAGATAACGCAGGTAAACCAATTAGAAATGTAATTATAGATGAAGAACATGGATTACCTACTGAAATAAAAAGATTCTTTAATGAAAGTCTTAACTTTATTGCTGATTATGTTGGTAAAGATAATATTAGATATGCCGCCATACATCTTGATGAATCTACACCACACATGCATATCTACTTTACACCTGTTGTAAATGAAGTTAAAAGAAAAGTATTTGAACTAGATGAAAATGGTCATCAATTAAAACATGAAATAACTAATAAAAAGGGAGAAAAGAAATTAGTACCTATTCAAAAGAAAGATGAGAATGGAAATAATATTTATGAAACTGTAAAAGGCAAATTTTTAAACTCAGATCAATTTTGGAAACAAAAAGGTGGTAATGCTTCTTATACTCTACTTCAAGATGATTATAACGAATTTATTAGATCTAAAGGTTATAATCTATTTAGAGGAGAAATTGGTGGAGATAAAACTCATTTAACTAATGCTATGAAACAACAAAAAGAATTAAATGCATTGAACAAAGCAATTAAGAAAGAAAATGAGTTATTAAAAGAGGCAAATAAGAGCGAAAACGAGTTTATTGATAAAGTTGATAAAGAAACTGCTAAAGATATCTTAAATCCTATTAAAAAAGGTCTTATTAAGCAATATAAAGATGAAGATATAGATAATCTATCTACTTATTCAAAAGAACTTGCTGAAGATAATATAAGAAAGGAAATAGAAATTAAAACACTTACTGAAGAAGTTAATAACTTTAAAACAGGTAAAACTTATAAAGAACAAAATAAAATCATAGATAATCAAAAGAGAATTATTTCTGAAAAAGATAATGAGATAAACGATTGGAAAACTAAATTTGAAAAATTATCTAATGAATTTAAATTATTTAAAGAAAGAATCCAAAACAAAATATATTCTCTTACTTCTAAAATATTTGAGATTCTTCATATACCTTATTCTTGGTATGAAGCAAATGATATTGATTATGCTATTGATACAACAAGAGATTATTTAAAGAAACATTCAAAATCAAAAAATGATTTAGAGAGATAATTTATAATATTATCAGTTTATATGATAAAATAACATTGTTACGAACTGGTATATTTATAAATTCCAACAAAGGAGGAACGATATATGGGAATATATAAATTACCTAAAAATCAATGGACTAAAGATGGTCGTAAATATAAATATTATTGGAACGAAAAAGATAAGAGTGGAAAATGGAAGAAGAAATTTTCACAAGCATATAAAACTAAACTAGATGCAATGAATGCTGAAAGAGAGTTTTTAAATGACAAGGTTGAGTTTGGTGGAGATATGAATATGACATTTGGTACTCTTACCGACCAATATATTGAATCACAAAAAAATAAAGTTCGTAGAAGAACTATGGAAACATATTTAAAAAGAAGAAGATATTTTACTAATTTTGAAAATGTTAAGTTAAAAGATATGGATGGTAATCTATATCACAAGTTTCAACAAGAATTATGGGATAAACCTATTAAATGTTCTAGTAGAAATGATATTCAAAAATTTCTTAAGATTATTCTTAACTGGGGTATGAAAATGTATGATATTAATTTAATGCGTTTTTATAAGAAAATAGAATTCTTCAAAGATCCAAATGAAATGAAAGAAGAAAAAGATGTTTATACTTTTGAAGAATTTCAAAAATATATTATGGGTGCTACTAATCTAAATGATAAAACAATGTTTGAAATGTTATATTATTGTGGATTACGTCGTGGTGAATGTCGTGGACTTCAATGGTCTGATATAGACTGGAATAATAAATTAGTATCTATTACAAAACAAGCTAATAGTGTTAAAGATAGTCAAAAGTATTATGAACTAACACCACCTAAAACTTCTAAAAGTATTAGAACATTACCTCTTACTGATGTTTTATACAATGATTTAGTAAATCTTTATAACGAGAAAAAGAAATACTATGGATTTAATGAAAAATGGTTTATCTTTGGAGAATTAGATCCATTAACATTTGGTATGATGCATAGAATTAATAAACGAATAGCTGAAAATGCTGATATTAGAAGAATACCACTACACTCTTTTAGACATAGTTGTGCTTCTCTTTTAATTAATACAGGGCAACCAGTAACAACAGTATCTAAGTATTTAGGACATGCTAGTACTAAAGAAACATTAGATACTTATGCTCATATGTTTCCAAATAATCTTACTAATGTAAAAAATACCATAGATAATTTAAATCTAGGTATTTAAATAAACTTAAATAAAAAATAAATTTGGTATCTGAAAAAAGGTTTTTGGTATCTGGCTTGGTATCTAGAAAAAATTAAAAACCTCAGAAACCCTTATAAAACAAAAAGTGTTCCCTCTCTCGAGGGAACTTCAGGGGGTTTTGGTTGAACACTCCTATAATTTTAAACAAAATCATAAGAGTATCCGCGTGACATCATCACGCTATTATAATTATATAGATAATATTGTAATAAGTCAATATCTAATCTAAATTTATAGAACTTTCAATAATCTTTTTTACGTTGTTATTTTCCCCAAGTAAATACTCTTTATTATTTAAAAAATCTAAACTATCTTGTTGTGCTTTAACTAAAATATTAAAATCATTTTTAATATTAGCAACACTAAAACACATATCACCACTTTGTTTTATTCCAAATAGATCTCCACTACCTCTTAATTTAAAATCCTCTTCACTCACTTTAAATCCGTCAGTAGTTTTTGTTAAAACATCTAGTCTTTTAGTTTCATGTGATGAAACTAAAATACAATATGATTGTAATTCATTTCTTCCTACTCTCCCCCTTAACTGATGTAATTGAGAAAGACCAAATCTAAATGCATCAAATATAACTATCATGGTTGCATTTCCCACATCAACTCCAACTTCTACTACAGTTGTACTTATAAGAATATTTATATTATTACATTTAAAGTCTTCCATTACTTTTTCTTTTTCTTCATTATTAAGTTTTCCATGTAAAATACCTATATTATATATTTTTCCAAAAGCTTTATTCATTTTTTCATATAACTCATTAACATTTTCTAAACTTATTTTTTCACTTTCCTCTATAAGTGGAGCTATAACATATATTTGATGTTTCATTTTTAATTGTTCATTCATCAATATTAAAACATCCTTTATTTCATTATTGTTTTTTAAATAAGTAATTACTTCTTTTCTACCACTTGGCATGGTATGTATACTTGAAATATCCATATCGCCATATATCGTTAAAGCATAAGTTCTAGGTATTGGTGTTGCACTCATATATAAAATATCTGGAGTCAAACCTTTATTCTTTAAATTACCCCTTTGATTAACGCCAAACCTATGTTGTTCATCGGTTATTACTAAGCTTAAATTATTGTAAACAACATTCTCACTTATTAAAGCATGTGTTCCAATTATTACATTTACTTTTCCTTCTTTTAAATCATTTAGAATTTTCTTTTTTTCACTAGACTTGGTTTTACCTGTTAAAAGGGCAACTTCTATATTATAATTTGAAAAAAGCTTTTTTATATTATTATAATGTTGTATTGCAAGTATTTCAGTTGGTGCCATTAATGCACTTTGCATACCACATAAATAATTCATATAAATGGCTATAAAAGAAACAATTGTTTTTCCGCTTCCAACATCTCCCTGTAATAATCTATTCATTCTATTTGAAGAAGATAAATCATTATAAATATCATTAACGCTTTTTAATTGGTCTTCCGTTAATTTAAAATCAAGATTGTTTATAAAATCATCTAGTTTACTTCTATCAATATTTCTAGATATACCAATTTTATTTCTTTTTGATAGTTTTAAACTATTCATTTTTATCATAAATAAAAATAATTCCTCATATTTAAGTGTATTAAGTGCGGATTTAAGTTCATAAATATTATTAGGGTTATGAACTTTAAATATACTATTTTTTTTATCTAATAATTTATATTTTTCTAAAAATCTATTTGGAATATAATTTACAATATTAAAGTCATATTTAAGTGCTTTTTTTATTATGGTGGATATTTGTTTTGAAGATAATCCACTTGTTGAATGATATATAGGTTCTATAGTAGGAACTTCTGGTATTAGTCCTAACCTTATTTCTGATGCAACTATGGTATTGTGTTTTTTATCATATTTACCAATAACAATAACTTTAGTTGAAATTTTAAGTGCTTGTTTTAAAAAGCCCCTATTAAAAATCAATACATTTAATAGATATTTTCCAGTATTTAGTTTAAATGACATTTTATCTAATCTTCTGTTGAAATAAAAAACGTTTGGATTAGTTTCTATAACTCCATCAATTATTATTTTATCATCATTTTCTAATTCATCTATATTACTTCTCTTAATTATTTCATATCTAAATGGATAATAAGAAACTAATTCATCTATAGTATTTATACCTATTTTCTCAAACTTTTTTATTATTGAAGGTCCTACTCCTTTTATACAATCTATATTCATAATTTCACATCCTATAATAAGTATACCATTTAAAACATGAATTTCTTTTATTTTTTTATTTTTTTCTAAAAAACTATTGACAAAGTAACCTTTTATGAGTATTATATGCAGTACCAATTCGATTTAGGCGAATTGGAGCTAGTATCACACTAGCCAACCCCTTTTTATTCTTTTATTGAACAGTTCTCAGGGGGACTGTTCTTTTTTTGTAAAAAAATATCAAAAAAACCTCATTACGAGGTTTAATTTGTTTCTTCACTCAGTTTTTTATAATAATTAAATCTTTCTATAGAATTTTGTTTATTTTTTAAAAGTAATTCTTCAGATTTTTCTTTATTAATAGTTTTAAGCATTGAAAATCTTGTTTGCTTGTTTAAAAATTCTTCATATAAATCAAAGTTAGGTTCTTTATAATCTAAGTATAATTTTTTTTCAGTTGGATTATAATGAAATAATGGGAAAAAGCCACATTCAACTGCCATTTTACTCATATCCAAACTATTATTCATTCCACCTTTTATACCATGTGATATACAAGTTGAGTATGCAATTATAATTGATGGTCCATTATATGAAGCTGCTTCATTAAATACTTTTAATATTTGATTATAATTAGCTCCTATTGATATTTGAGCAACATATACATTAGGATAAGAAAGAGCTAAACGAGCTAAATCTTTTTTATTTTGTTTTTTTCCATCTGATGTAAATGATGCAATACTACCAATTCTACTTGATTTTGATGATTGACCACCAGTATTAGAATATACTTCAGTGTCAAGTACAAGTATATTTACATTTTGATTACTTGCAAGTACATGATCTATTCCACTATATCCAATATCATATGCCCATCCATCTCCACCTATCATGAACACTGTTCTACTTGGAATATAGTCTTTCAATTCTAATAATTCTTTAGTTTCATTATAATCTATTAGATTATAAACTTTTTTTGTTATTTCATAATCATCATAATTATTTAACCATTCAGTAAATAATTCTTTATTTTTACCTTCTAAATTATTTTCCATTATATTTTTTATTCTATTTCTTATATAGTTATTTGCATTCAATATTCCAAATCCAAATTCTGCATTATCTTCAAATAATGAATTCATCCAAGGTAATGAGTATGGAATGCTTGGAATACTTCCTCCATATATAGATGAACATCCTGTAGCATTAGCAATAATTAGGTTTTCTCCAAACAATTGTGTAAGAATTTTTATATATGCTGTTTCACCACATCCAGCACATGCTCCTGGGAAGCAAAACTTAGATTGTTTGAACTGTGAACCTTTTACTGTATATTTATTAAAGATTGGTTTATATGTGATGTTTTTATCTAAATAATCATATATTTCTTGTACATTATTTCTTAGTTCAATATCAATATTTTTTGATATAAGTGCCTTTTCTTTACTTGGGCATGTTTTTATACATAAACCACATCCTGTACAATCTTTTATTGATATTCCTAATATAAAATACATATTTTCTTTTCCAAGAATTTTTTTACATTTTTCTTTTATATATTCTGGGCTATCATTATATTCTTTTTCATCTAATATAAATGGTCTTATTACTGAATGTGGACATACAAATGAACATTGATTACATTCTATACAATTTGAATTAATCCATGATGGTACGAATTCTGATGTTTTTCTTTTTTCTAATTTACTTGTTCCACACTCAAAACTTCCATCCATAATATCCATAAACTTTGAAACTGGAATAGTATCTCCTTTTCTTTCTTTAATTAAGTCAAATATTGTCTGTGATTTCTTGTTTATTTCTTTATAATTATTATCATAATTAATTTGTTTTAAATATAGATCTACTTTTTTTATTGCTTCTATATTATTTGAAACAATTTCTTCTCCCTTATCCCAAAATTTTTCTCTTATATTTTTAATTATTTTTTCTTCTAATTTTTGGTAATCTACTATATTTAAAAGTTTTAAAATAGAACTTTCCATTATTGTACTAATTTTATTTCTAAGTCCTGATTTTTGGGCTAAATCATAAGCATTTATTATATATAGTTTAATATTTTTTTCGCATAATGTTTTTTTAATATTTTCAGTTATAAATTCATTTACTTCTTCTTCAGTTTTTGATGTATTTAATATAAATATTCCATTATTCTGTATTTTACTTATTACATCAAAATCATTTAAATATGTATCTTTTGTTACCACGATTAATTTAGGATTTTCAACATAATATGTAGATTTTATTTTTTGAGTGCTAAATCTTAAATGGCTTAGTGTTACTCCTCCTGATTTTTTTGAATCATATTGAAAATAACCTTGTACGTATTTATCTGTATTTTCACCTACCAGTTTAATAATTGACTTAGAGGCACTTACCATTCCATCACTACCATACCCATATATAAGTATTTCATCTGATGTAGTTATTTTATAATTATTATCTATTTTTAAACTTAGGTTTGTTACATCATCTTCTATTCCTACTGTAAAATTATTAATAGGATTATCTAACATATCATATATGGCTTTTATTTGAGCAGGTGTTGTGTTTTTGCTTGAAAGTCCATATCTACCACCTACTATATTAAAATGTTTATCTTTTAAATTTGATAGAGCAGATAAAACATCTAAGTAAAGTGGTTCTCCTACACTTCCTGATTCTTTTGTTCTATCTAAAACTGCAATATTAGAAACAGTGTTTGGTATTTCTTTAATTAAATATTCTTTACTAAATGGTCTATATAAATGAACTTCAACTAAACCATATTCTTTATTTTCATCTATAAATTCTTTAATTGTTTCACAAATTGAACCCATTGCGATAATAATTTTTTTTGCTTCTTTGTTTCCGTAATAATTAAATGGTTTATAATCTGTATTTGCAATTTCATTTATTTTTTTCATATAATCGTTTACTATATCTGGAATAGATAAATATGTTTTGTTTTTAGCTTCTGCTATTTGAAAATATATATCATCATTTTGTGTTGTTCCTTTAACTATTGGATTTAAAGGATTTAATGCTCTTTTTCTAAAACTCTCTATTTTTTCATAATTTACTATTTTTTTTATTTCATCAAGTTCTAATGTATTAATTTTATTTATTTCATGACTTGTTCTGAATCCATCAAATGCATGTATAAATGGCATACTAGATTCTATACTTGATAAATGCGCTACTGCAGAAAGTAGGTTTGCATCTTGTACTGATGATGACATTAAAATCGAAAATCCTGTTGCTCTTGTTGCATATATATCTTGATGATCACCAAATATGCTAAGTGCATGAGTTGCTAAACTACGTGCTGCAACATGTATAACGCAAGGTAACATTTCACCTGCTATTTTATACATATTTGGAATCATTAAAAGTAACCCTTGGCTTGATGTAAATGTTGTTGTTAAACAACCTGCCTGTAATGATCCATGAATAAAACCAGCAACACCAGCTTCACTTTGCATTTCTATTACTTTAACATTTTCATCAAATATATTTTTTCTTTTTTGCTTCCATTCATCTATATGTTCAGCCATGGGACTTGATGGTGTTATAGGATAAACTCCTGCAAGTTCTGTAAACATATATGCAGACATACTGCTAGCTTCATTTCCATCTATTGTCAATGTTTTCATTTTATCACCTTTTTCTATATTTATTATATCAATATTATATTGAAAAAAAAAGAAAATAGTAAAAAGCTATTAATTATTTTCTTCATTATAGTTCCATAATCCAAGTTTTCCATTTATATGTATTGGTTTTTCATATTTTTTTATATTTTCTAATTTCCAAGCATAATTTCTTACATGCCTACTTCTACCATAAACTGTTTTATTAAGTTTTATTAGTTCTTGTTCAAATTTTTCATCTACCAATATACAATCTACTAGTTCTGCTTCTCCTATTATATAACCCATATTATACTTTAAGTTGTATTCTTCAAATCTTTTTTCCACATCTTTTTCTAATGTTTTTCCTGCATGAATTAATATTTTACCACGGTAGTTTGTTTTCCAACTTCTAAATTCGTATTTTTTATATCCTGATATTATTAAAGTTGCCCATGGTTCTTTGATAGTTAATGCTTTCATATTATTACCTCTTTTTTTAATTATTTTTTTAAAGTCGTATTAAATATTATTTTCATTGAATACGAATTTTTTTATTATCATAATTATATTTTAATCTTACAAAGATTTTACAACGTTTTCATTATACTATTCTAAATCAATGTAGTACAGTTTTTCTCCATTATTTAAATTTTCAATATATTTTGCTCCAAATTTTTCATAATAATTAACTAAGTTTGATTTTAAATATACTTTTGAATAGTTTAATTCCTTTGCTTTTTTTATAATAGCGTCATTTAATATTTTTGAATACCCTTTTTTTCTATATTTATCTTTTACAAACATTGTTGCATACCAAGGTGTTAAATCACGTTTTTCATCTCCATCATATTTAAACAAAGATATAAATCCAATTAATTCATCATTATTTACTAGTGCTTGTACACTAATTACCTTATCATCTTTTAGTATTTTATTAACCTTTTTTTCTATATATAAGTTCATTTCTAACAAACTTTTTTTAGTACCTCATTCCGAATTACATAGTTTTAAATATTCTTTTAACAATGTTTTGTTATTTTTTAATTCAATTATCTTCATTCTATCCCTCTACACTATTATATTATAACAAAAAAACTTCACAAAAGTGAAATTTTTATAATGTATGTTTATTTGATTGTTCTATTTCTTCAACATTAACATTTTGTAAATATTTTTTTAATGTATCTAACATTTTTTTATATCCTTTTTCACTCATATTATTTGATATAAAATCATCGTGTGGATATATTTCTCTTCTATTAGCTAAATGATTATCACCAAAATCCCATATTTGATTGCTAGCCTTAAACTCATCAAAATCTTTTCCTTCAGCCGATGAAACAAAATTTTTTGCGGCATCTATAAATGAACCACCATTTTGAAGTATCCAATTTTCTATTCCAGAGCCTCCTAAACCACCTTGTGGAACATCACCACGATTAGGTTTATAAACTTCTGCTTCTTTTAAAACTTTTTTGGCAAGTAGTATATTTGCTACAACATACTTATATTTTTCTGGATTTTGTTTTTGAATATTTGATAATCTGTCTTTTATAGCCATATCCGTTGAATAAGATACTTTATCAGTTTTATTAGTAAATGTAATATCAATATCAACAATAGTATCTTTGTCTAATTTAACCCCTTTTAGTCTAAGGTCCCCAGTAGCAGTTATTTTAAGATCATTTATGTTTTCTTTTCCAATTTTTTCTAATATTTTTTCTCTTAATTCTTCAAACTTTATATGATTTAATATTAACTTTTTATCTAATTTCATAATAAAATCAAAATCGCTGTCTTTTGATAGATTCGTTTTTCTTCCTGTAGAACCCGTGTCTACTAATTCTACAATTCCTTCTGTTAAATCTTCACCTATTTTTGTTTTTAACCCTAGTCCCAACTCATCAGTTACTTCTTTAATTATGTTTACAATTTTCGTTTCTTTAGCTTTTGTTTCAGAATTATTTTCTTCTATTTGGATTGCTAAAGATGTTGTTTCGTCAGTTACCAAATTATTTGAAAAATTATATTTTTCTAATCCATAATATGATAAGCCACTCATTTTTTCTCTTAATTTATCATAATCGTTTGGTGTAAATACAAGTTTTCCATTTCCATCTACAACAGGTATGTAAAAGCCATTCATTGCAATCTCAAGGCCTATTCTATAATCATAATTTCCTACAACCATGTAATTTATTTCACTAGAGGAAAAACCAGTTCTTATTCCATAGTGTCCCTCATCCATTACACCTGTGTAAAAGGCTTCTATTTTGGAAAGATTTCTTTTTTCATATTTTGTTTCATCTTTAGTTCTTGTAATATCAAATCTATCATCATTTTTTAATACAAGCCATATAGGGCCAAAACTAGTTGCTGCTGTTTGACCAATTGTACCCATCAATGTTTTTTCAGGTTGTATAATCATAGATAAATCTGTATCTAAAGGAGTAACGTTTCTTCCTGATGAAGCTCCAAGATATTCACAAGCAACACTACCATTTTGCAAAATATTTTTTAAATATTCTATACCACTTCTGCCAAGCCCTTTAACAAAATCTCCCTTTTCCAAATAAATATTAGATTGCGCCATTTTCCTATTTCTTAAGTCAGCATGCTCAACACTTTGTTTTACGTATTCTTTTGCCTGTTCTAATGTTCTAATTCCAGAAAAACCACAAAACATTTCTACTATTCTATCTTCTATCTTATAATCAAGATTACCATTTGGTGAAAGTTTTTTGATTAGTTCATTTATATCTTTAAGCACATCATTAGTTGAATTATAATATACTTCTCCACCTGATTTTACTTTTAAAGTGTTATTATATAGCGTAATCAAGTATTTGCTAAAAGTAGCTAATTTTTTTTGATATTCTTCGTCTAAGTCCTCATACTTGATATTTCCACTCTTTATACTTTCATATAATTTCGTTCCTATTTCTATTGTATTTAAATAATTATTGATCGATTTATTATTTGAACCCAATGAAGCTTTCATTAGATCAGAGAATATTATAACTTTTCTTCCCATAGGTGAAGCATTTTTCAATGTTGGCGACATTTTTTCGCTCGTAAAATCAAATCCTTCTAAATTTGGATGTAATATTTCAAAACATGAATATACTTTTCCAATCGTTGGAATATTATTCCCTAAAAAAATTGCTTCTATTTTATTTAAACTCTCTACAGGGTTTTTAGTATGTAATATTTGAGACGCTAAAGATTCTCTCACTGATTTTATTTCTTCAGAATTAGAATATGAAATTCTTAATAATATATCACTAACAAGTGGTAAATTTGTCAAATCATCAACATTATTTAAAATATACTTTTTAAATACTCGTTCTAAAGCTTCATCATTAATTTTATAGGTTTCAAATATAATTCGTAATCTATTGTAATTACCACTTTTCATATCTTGATTACTAAATAAGGGAATTATCCAATCTAATTTGCTAGGAAAACCTAATGCTATATTGGTATTATCAAATAATTCTAACAATTGTGGATTAGAAATAAAATCGTTGATTGAAAGATTTTTTCTATAAAATCTTTCTTTTATATCAATTGGAGCTTTACTTGACAAAAATCCTAAAAAATTTGATAATTGTTCGGTTAAAGATTCAAAATGCACATCAAGTTCACCAATTGATTCAAAAAAAATTCCATAATCTAGTAGTAGATTAAATGCCTTGTCATGTCCGTATGTTTGTTCCAATAACGATGTAATTTTTTTACCATTTATGGTATATAATATATCACTATAAAGTACATCTAAATCAACATTTTTTAAATATTTTATGTACTCTGGATGTGCCAAAATAAATTTTGAATCTATTGTTCTATCATAGAATGCTTTCTTTAATTCATCTGGTGCATCTTTACTTAAAAATAATGCAGGATAATTATTTTTTAAATGAGTAACATTCTCATCATACCTTATTTTATTATGATTAATTTTTATTTCTTTAGCTATTTCTTTATCTATAGAATCCAATAAATCTTCCATTGATGAATAATTAATAGTATAATAATTACCTAATGATTCAAAGATTTTACCATAATCTAACAATATATTAAAAGCTTTCTCATAACCATATGTTTGTTCTAATAATGATATAATATCATTATACTTAGCTTTTTCATTCCTTGTATAAATATGTATTTTATTATAAATCAACTTTAAGTCAATGTTCCTTAAATATTTTAAATATTCTGGATGTGATAAAATAAATTGTATATCTATTGTTCTATCATAAAACTCTTTTTTTAATTCTTGAGGAGCTAACTCTGATATAAATAAATTAGGAAATTTTGCTTTAAATTCACTTGGTAAATCTTCCAACTTAAAATTATTAGATAATACAAGTTTTCTTATTAATTCATAAAATTCATTTTTATTTGATACTATCTTTTGTCCTTGCACTGTTGTATTATTAATTACTATTTTTAATATTTCACAATCATTTTTAGTTAAAAAATTGCTACATTCATTATCAACTTCTATAATATTTTTTAATCCTAAAAAGCCTATTTTATTATAGTTATTAAAAACAATTGAAAGAGGTATTTTATAAATATAATCTTCTGGTAAGTTTTTCAATTGAATACATAATTCATTTGTCCCACCGAATCTTTGATTTAGATATTCTTCCATTGATGAATATTTAAATAACTCTTTATATTGTTCATTTGAATAATTATTATTTGTTTTCAATATTTCATCAGTTATGTTTTTAATATACCTTTTTCTTTCCGATTCATCTTTTAAATTGTTAATATTGAAAATAAACTCATACAAATCAATTTTTTTTGATATTAATTCATGTATATTTTCAAATTCATTCATAAAATATCTTACTTGATCACTCGTGATTTTAAAAGAATTTTTTGGATCACGAAATAAATTATAATCCAAATCTTTATTTTTACACATATCCCAATTATCAATTATTATACTTAAATCATTCATATTTCCTGAATTAAATTTTTGTTTTTTCTGATAATATTCATCATTTTTATCTAAAACAAATAATCTGTCTGAATATATTTCTTTCATTTTTTGTGAATAGTATTCTGGCTCTATTTCATTTTTTACTTTTTCATATAAATCGTTATTTAAATCATTTGTATCTGCACTTATACTCATTAAAATTTCTTCTGGATTCATAACTTGTCTTAAAGTTTCTAAGTCTAAATTTTTTAATTTATCTATTCCAAAGCGTTCTATTAATTTTCTAGAATTTTCTAATACACAAGAAATAGGTATTTTATCATATAACTCATATTTAATATAATCTTCTAATGACAGTTCGGAAAAATATACCCTTGATAATACATCTTTAGGCACTTTCAATCTTTTTCCAAATATTTGATATTTTTTATATTTATAATTCATACTCTTCACCTATTTTTAATTATATCATATACATAAAAAAAACTTCACAAAAGTGAAATTTTTATAAATTTTAACGTCCAGCTAATCCTGAACAGCTACCACAATCATTATTTACTACTACATTTTCTTCGCTGCATGTATATTGTGGTGTATAAGTATGAGTGTAAATATGTTTGTTTACTACATGCGTATGTATTGGACAGCAATGTGGAACTTCATGATAAAATTCTTTTTCTATACATTTTGTTATAGTTGGTTCCATAACTGGTCCTTCCATTTGTTGTTGACAGCATCCATTATTCATAGGAAAACCAAATCCACCTTGACGATTGCAGCAACAGTTTTTATTAAATAACATTTTTTATCCCCCTTATCTAGTTTATAATATGAAGGATATTTATAATTGAATATGTTATTTGTCATAAATTACATTATAATATTAAAAAATAAAGCACTTATTATACCTAACATTATACCACCTACTACTTCTAGTGGTTTATGTCCTAGTTCTTCTTTTAATTTTCCGAAATTAACTTTAATATCATTTGAAAATAGTTCATCTACTATCAAATTAATTGCTTCTGCTTGTTTACCACTTTGCATTCTAAGTCCCATTGCATCATAAGCTACTATGAGTGTAAAAACTAAAGGAAGAGCAAAAAAAGGTGAATCAAATCCAAAATTTAAACCCATAAGCATTGTAATTGATGTTGAAAATGAGGCATGACTACTAGGCATTCCACCACTTCCATTAAAAAGTCTTCCCCACTTTAGTTTTTTTGACTTTATTGATTCTATTCCAAATTTAATAATTTGACATAATACAAGTGTAATAAGTGGAATTGTTATATATTTATAATGATTAAGCATAATTCACCTAAACCTTTTCTAAATTTTTTAAAAACGTTTTACTTCTTAAATATAATCCAGTGTATCTATCATAATACATATCTAAAAAATCATTTATTTCTTTTTTTGATACATCTCCTATTTCTAATTTTGAAATTTTTGATATATCAACATAATAAAATAATCTTATTAATTTGATTGCTTTTTCACTTATTATTTTTTCAGTTGAATGACAGTTTTTACATACATATCCGCCCTTATCACTAGATAATGTCACTATATTATTTGTTGAGCCACAAACCGAGCATCTATCAAGCACTGGCATAACCCCTAAATAGTCTAAATATTTAAGCTCAATAATATTCATTATTATTAGTGGATCATAACCTTCATTTATTTTAATCAATCCAGATAACATAAGATCAAATATATTTTGATTTGTTTGTTTTACAACTTGTTCTGAAAGTTCTAAAATATATACTGCATAACTAATTTTATTTATATCTTTTATAATATTTTTAAATGGATTAATTATATCTGCGCTTACTAAAGTAGAAAGTTTTCCTTCTTTATAGATTATATTAAAATATGCATAACTAAGTTTTGCAGTTGATACTCTAAATTCACTTTTTAAAGTTCTTGCCCCTTTAGCTATTATTCCAATTATCCCATATTCTTTTGTTATAACATTAATTATTTTGCTTGTTTCACCATATGCTTTTTCATTTATAACAATACCTTCTACTTTTTCAATCATCATTTCACCTTCTCAAAACGATACTTCTGATTAACATTTGGGTATTTCTCTTTATCTACTAAAGAAGTAAACATTTCATATTTTCTTGCCCAATAATTATCATCTTCCCTATATATAACTATATCTTCTAATGTTTCACTATCCTTTGCAATACATACAATTTCTACTATTTTTCCTTTAAAATGTTTATACTTGTCTCCTGCTTTCATCTTTTTCCTCTTTTTTATATTTTATATAATATTCTATTTTTCCTGTTTTTTTAAATAAATCCCAAAGTAATTCTTTATTCATAAATAGCCACCTTTCTAATTTATGATGGCAATTATTTAAACTTTTATTCAGTTTTCAAAATCATTATAACCAAATTCCTGAAGATATTTTTCTTTATCTCTCCATTTTTTTATTGTTTTTACAAATAATTCTAAATATACTTTTTTATTTATTAACTGTTCTATATCTTTTCTTGAAGATATACCAATTTCTTTTATTTTATTACCTTGTTTCCCTATTATTATTTTTTTTAAGGAATCTCTATCTACAATAATTGCTACATTAATATTAGCACTTGTTTTATCTGATTTTATACCTTCTGTTATACAAGTTATTGAATGTGGAACTTCTTCTTCTGTTAAATTAAATATTTTTTCCCTTACTATTTCTGATATCATAAATGGAATTGTTTTATTAGAAATTGTTTCTTCTTCATAATATTTAATATTGTCTGGTAAATAATTTCTTAATACTTTTATAAGAGTATTTATATTATTTTTTTTAAGTGCGGAAATAGGTATTATTTCATTAAAATCATATAAATCTTTATATTCGTTTATTTTTAAAATTAACTGTTCTTTATTAAATTTGTCAATTTTATTTATTATTAAAATAACAGGTTTATTTTGTTCTTTTAGTTTTTCTATTATATATTTATCTCCAGGGCCTAAATTTTGACTTCCATCTATTAAAAATAATAAAACATCTACATCATTAATACTATAATAAGCTTGTTTGTTTAATACTTTTCCTAGTTTATGTGTTGGTTTATGTATTCCAGGAGTATCTACAAATACTATTTGTGTTTCTTCATCATTATATATTCCTTGTATTATATTTCTTGTAGTTTGTGGTTTATTAGATGTAATTGCCACTTTCTTACCCACTATACTATTAATTAGTGTTGATTTACCAACATTTGGTCTTCCTATTAATCCTACAAATCCACTTTTCATTTTAAATCATCCTCTGTAAATGGATATGGACATAAATCTTTAACTTTTAATTTTAATTCATTTCCTAGTTTGTCCATACATATTATTTCATCGTTTTCACTAAAAAATTCTGAAATAACTTGTCTACATATAAAACAACAAGTACTTATTTTATTACTATCTCCACACATAACATATAGTTTATCAAAATCACCTTTTTTGTATCCTGATGAAATGGAAGATGCAATGGCACTTCTTTCTGCGCAAATACATGCACCATATGATGAGTTTTCAATATTTACACCACTAAATTCTTTTCCATCTTTCATACGTACTATTGCAGCTACTCTATAGTTCGAATATGGACTATATGAATTATTTAATAATTTTATTAGTTTTTCTTTCATTTTTTTCTCCTTATTTTATAAACATTAATATTTTAGGTAAAAATATAAAAATACCAGATACTAGAGCTACTAAAGCGAAAATAAATACTGCTGCTGAGGCAGTATCTTTTGCTATTTTAGCTAGTGGATGTTTATTTGGACTTACTAAGTCTACTAATGCTTCCATTGCTGAATTAATCAATTCTGTTGACATAACTAACCCAAATAATATAAAACATATTAACCATTCAAAATATGATATTTTCAATAATATACCAAGTGCAATAACAGTTATACAAATTATTACATGTATTAACATATTTTGTTCTTTTTTAAAAGCATAAACAAGGCCTTGTATTGCATATTTAAAGCTATTTATAAGTCTTTTAGGTCCATGTTTTTTTAGACTATTTCGTGATTCCATATCCATCTAAAATCAGCTCCTGTTTTGAAAACATTACTTTTTCATCTTCTTTTTCCATATGATCATACCCAAGCAAATGTAAAAGACCATGTACAGCTAGAAAGGCCAATTCTCTTTTTTCACTATGTCCATATTCTTTTGCTTGTTCTCTTACTTTATCTATTGATATATATATATCTCCTAACACTCTGTAATCATTTTCATATTTTATATCTTTATAATCTTCTAATGCGAAAGATATTACATCTGTTGGTCTATCTATTCCTCTATATTCTTTATTTATTTTATGAATTTCCTCATTGTTAATTATGATTACATTAAATTCAAGATTATCTACATTCTCTACTTCTAATGCATATGTAAGTAATGGTTCTAAAATTTCTAAGTTTTCAACTTTTTCTTGTGTTTCGTTAAATATTCCTATATTTCTCATTTAAATCATCTCTTTTTAATTATAATATAAAATTGTTTGTTTTACAACAAAAGAAAAAGAATTAAGTTTAATTCCTAAATTCTTCTTGTTCTTTTTATTATTTCATCTATTTTTGATTGTGATTTATAGTTAGAAACAGAATTATCTATTTTAGTATTTTCTACAACTTTATCAATATTGTTTTGAGTATTTTTTAATGTTTCATCTTTTAATTCTTTTAATTTTTTTTGTTGTTCAATCAAATAATCTATTTTTTGCTGTGAACTCATTTGCATTACCTCCAATAATTTTTGTATATTTTGTCTCACATCATTTACAATTATACATTTATTTATATTAAAGCTCGAACTATTCGAACAGATTTGTCAATGGTGCCAAAAATAGGACTTGAACCTACAACCTACTGATTACGAGACAGTTGCTCTACCAATTGAGCTATTTCGGCATCCATTTATATTATAGTATAAGAAATTATAGATTTCAAGATTTAATATTATTCTGACTCCATTATAGTTATATCTCTATAGTCAGTTATATTCTCATATACAGAAAAAAACATTTCAAGAATTACCTTATCTTCTTTTATTGTAGTTTTCAAAATATTGCTTTTTATTATATACTCCCCTTCTTTAAGATTTTCTTTCATCTTTTTTACTGACAATTCATAAGCCTTATCAATTGCTAGTTCTTCTGTTAAAACGTCATCTATTACCTTTGTTTCTTTTTCTTCTAATTTTACAAATTGTATAGGTAATGTATTATTTGAAATAAGTATTTTTTCGTTTTTAATACTTGTTTTATATTTGTTAAAATCAAATATATTAAAATACTTATTTATAAATTTAATTGAATATACATTTTTCTTCTTACCAGTTTCTTTTATTTCTTTATATGTAAAAGGATATTCTACTGTTGTTGAATACCATACTTCACCATACACTGTACCACTTGCATTTACATAATTTTTAATTTCATCATTTAACTTTATTTCACCTGATATTATTATATCACCCTCTACTACATAATCATTAATACTTTTAACAATTGTTCCACTTGTCGCATTTATTTTTTTTATAATAGCTGATTTTTTGGATACAATATTGTGTTTTCCATCTTCTTTAGTCCTATCTATAATACTTCTTTCTTGAACTCTTACTACATATTTTACACCAACTTTTTCTATTTCTAACCATTCTATTTTATCTTTATATTTGTTTAAAATGTTTTGCTTTATATCTTGAATTTCACTATATTTTTTGTTTAAAGTATATTTTTTTATCCCCGCACTTGTTAATTCTCTTGAAATGATATTTCTAATTTCTTTATCATTATGAATAATATCTATTTGAAATGTTAGGTTTGTAAGTATCTTTAATATAATTAAACAAATTAAAAATGAGATAATTAAATATATATTTTTTAATAAAAAATGCTTTATTTTTATTAATCCTTTTTCACCAATTAATGAAATTTCATATGTTGTTTTTAACTTTAAAACTTTTTTATAATCATGTTCATATATTGTAATATTTACTTCATTATATTTTATTTGTTTAATTTCTAGTAATTCTATATTATTATTTACCAATCTATGTATAAATCTTTCAATGTTATTTCCTTTAACACATATTATAACTTTACTTTCTATTTTGTATAGTAAACTGTTTTTCATGTTTACCTCAATTCTAGGCCTTTAATTTCACCACCAATTAAAATTTCGTCATTCATAAGTTTAGATACCACTAAGTTATTTCCTTTTATAACCACACTTCCATCAGAATAATTTATTATAACTTTATTTGAATCAAAATGCCCTATGTCTTTATAATTTATTACATCTACTTTATTATTTATAATTCTAATTTCAAATTCTTGTTCAATAACATAGTTTCTAATCCCATCTATTATTTTCATGGCATCACCTATATAAATATATTCTTAATACTTTAATTTAATGAAAGTATTAGATTAATTTAAATAAACTATCATTCACGACCAATTAATCATATAATAAAATATATTGAATTATTTAAAAAAAATATA
>ENA-ORPD01000477-ORPD01000477.1-human-gut-metagenome-genome-assembly--contig:-NODE-477-length-40711-cov-4.355396_pt1 | contig 40711 bp, 56 predicted proteins | sample MGYA00242143_ERZ509076 | MGnify/ENA primary metagenome ERZ509076 (study PRJEB26280, sample SAMEA2338706) | human gut metagenome | biome: human gut; feature: human-associated habitat; material: faeces... | reverse complement strand
TTTTGGCTTTGTTGGCCGCCGTAGCAGCGTCGTTGGCCTTATCCGCTGCGGTTTTCAGAAACTCCAAACTCACTTTGACGCTCTTATTCAGGGCGTTTACCCCTATGGTATATAATCCGACAAGGGTATCGGCCAAAGGCAATGCGCTGATTTTTATTTTCTTGACACCCATATTGTTATTGTTTTATTTCTGTTAAATCAATCGCAAAATCACCCTCCTCCGTTATAATCCATTCTCCGGATTCGGCTGCGAGGAGGTAATGTTCATCTTCAACTCGGAACGACGTAAAGACCAGCGTAATGGTAAATTTCAGCCAAATTTTCCCTGACGCATAGAACTCCGAAACTGAACCGCTTTTGTAATGACACGGATATTCCAACCCTGTCGCATCGACGTATAACAACCGTTCGTCGGGGCGTGCCAAGTCGTACAGGAAAGCGTCATAATTGCGCCATAATTCGGTTTGTGTAGCCGCCCGCATGAGGCAAGTTACCTTGACCTCTTTTGTCTTGAATGTAACACGTTCCCCGTCGTATATTGCGCCGCCTTGTGTCCCTATGTTGCGGAGCAAGTTTTGTTTCACGGCGGGAGATTTCTCTATCTCGGATAGCGTTCCCTCCAAAACACGTATGCCATAATCCGTCAACTTACGCCCGTCGAGTTCATAATCTCCGTAGGGAGGAACCGTGCTTGCCGGAGCGGTATAGGTGTAGCCGTCCAACGGAAAATCATCAGCGAGGCGAAGCGTAACAAAACCGAGGAACAGAGCGGTATCGAGATTCGTATGTGATACCATGCGGAGGCGGTAAGTACGCCCGATTTCCTTGAAATTGAACGTGTGGTAGGCTTTGTCGGACAACAATTCTATAAAGCCCCCGAAGCGGTAATTATCACCTGTAAATACGAACTTCATGGAAAATTCTTTGGTGTCCAATACCGGAGCGGATAAGTCTGCCTCGATGCCGTCCTCCTCCTGCCAATCATTGCTCTTGACGGATTTCAATGACGGAAAGGCCACAAGCTCGTTGTAGCCGTCCTCCTGCACGAAAACACCGTATTCCGTGAAAGCGTCTTTCCCGTCTATGTAAAACCTATCCGTCATAAAATCATCGCCCTGTCTGTTGCTTTTTTGATAACTTGACACCCGTGTTCGCCTGATACGAAAACCACAGCCCACGCCGAGGCCTGAATCGAGGCTTGCGCTCCGTGCATTAAAATCACCTCGTGGCGGCCTTTGCTGTCGTATGACAGGCAGGCCGAGGTTTTCCCGATAAGCACTACCGTCCGCTCGTTTTCGAGCCGTATATGCCCTGCATCAATGTAAATCCCGTAGCGTTCCACGTCGTACTGCTTGAACCGCCGGAGAGTGGTTATGTCGGGGAAGTGGTATTTCTGACAAAATTCTACTCCCTGCGGAGAAGTGAACAGCCGGATGATTTGTTCGAGGTCTTCCGTCCCTTTGAACATGGTGCAAGCACGATATTTCTCTGCCATGTTGAACAAAGCACGGTTTTCGCATTCCTGCTGTGCCCGTTGCTTGGCAGATTTCCATTGTGCATATATTTCATTGAGTAGTGTCCGTTCCATACGTGTCATTCACTATTTTTTCAGTTTTATTCCTTTCAGGGCAATGTCGTTTACCGTGTTTTTGACGGCCTGCATATCGCCCTCAATGCTTTCCAACTTCGACAGGTGCTTCGTGTTATCTTCGATGCCTGCGAGGTGATCGAGTATTCGTGCGCTGTTGGCAACAAGGAGTTTGGCACTTTCCATTAGGGAGTATGTATGCCCCTGTATGGCTGTCGCCCGCCCGTTTAGTTCATCGACGCTCTCCTGTGAAGCGGTGGCAATACCTTTCTCCGAAGCCTCACGGGTGGATTCAATATCACCCAGCAATATTTCTTTTAATTCATCGGGGAGGGCATCCATACCCGCTTGGAAGTTGTTTACATACCCGTTTAATCTTGCGGCAAATTCGACCATACTATCATTGACAGCACCAAAGCCTGCAAATGTTCCGTCCTTGCTGAACCATTTATCTTTGTATTCATTGAAAAGGTCGCCAAGAGGTTCTTCGAGTAACTTTTGGACGAGCATTTGTTTGACGATATTGGCAACAATATCATCTACCTTTTCGCCCCACGCCTCGGCTGCATCTTCTCCTGCTCTGAAAGCGTCGATAAAGGCATCGCCCAATTCATTTGCAATGTCTGTTGAACTACCCCCAATTATGCTCTCGACGAGTTCGTTTATTATTGCGCCTGCTTCCGCTCCAAGTTCCTGTATTTGCCGTTCCCAATCTGCTATCTTCCCGTGATCGGTGTCCTTTTTGTTGTTCTCGTTTCGGATTTGCTCTTGCAGGAGCAACTGTTGTTCTGCGAGGTTTTTGAGTTGTTCTTTCGCTTCATCATATTTCGCATAGCCAAGTGCCTTATCCGCAGTATATTCGATGCTTGCGTAAGCCTCTGCCAATTTCTCCGCCGACTTCTGCATTATCTCGTTTTGATAAACAACCCGCCCGATAATCTGAAACAATGAGTTGGCATATCGGTTCGTGGTAGCATGGAGACGGAGTACCTCTTGTGTCGTTTCGGCGTACACCTGCTTGACCTTTTCCAGTACATTGAACGTATTGTTCTGCAACCGCACCACATCGGCATTGTCGAGTTCCCATTGGAGTTGGTCAATACGGTCTTGCAACCTTTCGATTTCCTCCTGATATTTGTCGTCATTGTTGAACAGCCCGATAATCGCCGTAGCAATAGACATCGCCGCAGAAATAATCGTCAGGATTACGCTGGCTTTCTCTACCGTCTGAATGGCTTTTGAAGATGCCAACGCCGCAGTCTGCATACCTGTTGTAGATGCAGTTGTGAGCGAAACAATGCTATTTATCATGCTCAACGTCGAGGTAAGAACCGTCCCTGCCGTGTCGATTATCTTACCCGCCGTTCCATCAACAGTGTCGCCGATGCTTTCAAATTCCCGTTCTGCCTCCTGCAATGTCTTGTAGAGGTCTTCCCACTCTTTGATAGAGCGTTTCCCCGGCGACACCTCATTTTCGGCCTGCGCCTGCGTTACCTTTTTACGGGCGGTGTTCACTTTCGCCCGAGCGGTTGCCATTTGTTTGCTGTCAGCGGTTCCCGACGTTTCAAGAGCTGCTAACTCCCGCTCGGCCTGCGCTAAAACTTGCTCCAACTGCCGCAACGTCATATTGGCTATGGCGTTCATCCATGCCTGATAAGTTTCCTCCCGTGATGCGAATTGTTCATCAACGGCTTTCAACGCCTCTTGCTCGTTGCGGTTGAGTTCATCAACATTACCCTGCGTAACCCCTTGCCGCAGCGTACCGTCCTCATTATACAGGGCTTTCCGCTGCCGCTCGTATTCCTCCGTGATTTTATTCCGTTGCTGTTCGTAGGTCATAAAATCCGCCAGCATTTGTTCGAGCGAGGTTTTATTTGCCTTATTGCGTATCTCCTCGGCCACTTTGTAATACTCGGCAATTTGCGCTTGCTGTTCCGGTGAAAGGTCAGCAGCGGTAACGGTTGAGCGGTCGAACGTCTCTCCCTTTGCTTTCGCTTGTGGATTTTTGTTCTCCCATTCGAGTTCACGGGCATCACGTAACGCCTCGACCATTTCTGCCTCCCGCTGCTGGTTGGCGAAAATCAGTCGTTGGTAGGCAAGTTCAATTTGGGCTTGCTCTTTGGCAAATCCCTCCTCCATAGCATCAATACGGGATTGGGAAATATCCAACTCCGCCTGCTTTATCTGCTTTTTGACACTCTCCTCGTACTCCTGTATCTTCTGATTCCGCTCGGCAGTTTCTCGCTTTATCCTTGCGGCTTCATTTTCCGCCTTGCTGGTCTGTCCCGCAGTTTGAGGCAACTTTGTTTTCAAAGCATCTATACGGGTTTGCAATGCCTTGTATTCGGGGTCGTCTTTGCCGTAGCCGAGTTGCTCTTTCTCCAACGCCTCGATTTGTTCTTTCACGTCCCGAATGACCGACAATTCCTTTTCACGAGCGAGGGTTTGGTCTTTTATCAGTTGTATTTCCCGCTCTTTGGCTGCAATAGCCGCAGCATCGGGAGTGTCGGCCTTTTTTAAGGCGGCGAGGGCATCCTGCGCTTTCGGTAGCTGTTCCATGAGTTGTTGCAGGGATGCGGTCATCGCATCGAACTGCTTTGCTTCGCCGTCGGTCGCAGCCGGGGCAGAGCCGAATTTTTCCGTTGCCTCTTTGACGCTTTGTTCGGCAGCCGCCCGTACTTTGGCAAGGGATGACAGTTCTTCCCTGAGGGCATTTGCCGTGTAGGTGTATGAACCTATCCCCGTCATTGGGTCGCCCGGTATGTATCGAGTTCTGTCGAACTGTTTGATAATAGCTTCGATGTCGGACGTGATTTCAGCCCCGCCCATTATGACGGGTTTCAATTTGATAAGATATTCATCGGCAAGGTCAATTTTCCCGTCAGAACCTTTTTGCCCTTTGAACTCTTTTCCCAACATCTTCTTTACCTCGTCATATACGTCGCTCTGCTTTTCTGAAACGATGTTGCCGGCTTCCTGCGTTACCTGCTGTATCGCCCTTGCATTGGCTGCTTTGGTGGCTTCCTCTGTTATCAGGGAGTAAGCCGCAGCAATATCGTTCAGAGCCGTTTTTTCGTCTCCGAGTTTTTTCAGATACTCTCCGTACTGGCTGATAATCGCCTGTTTCGCATCTTTATATTCGTCCGTGCCCTCTTTGGCTGCTTTCAACCGTGCGAACATCAAATTGATTTGGTAGAGTTCCGATTGTAGAGACTTATCGGCCTCTTTTATCGTCTCGTTCAATTTGCTTTGAGCCTTTTCCGCCTCGGTCTGATAGGTTACGAGTTTATACAGTCCATAACCGAGTGCAATGGCGGCGGCAGCAGCCAACGCATAAGGGTTCGCCATAATTACGGCGTTCAATTTGGCGGCAACAGCCATAAGGCGAGTTTTGGCAACAGTCAGGAATCCCGTTGCCGTAACATTGGCCGTCTGTGCTGCGGTATTGACCGCTGTTGCGGTCGTGTTGGCTGTGCGGGCAGCTGTTTCCACCGCCGTTTTCTTGGCGTTGAAATCACGGGCGGCGGACTGATAGGCAAGGGCGGCGGTTTCCCGTTGGGTTTCGGCGGTTGCCAATTTCCTTTGAGCCGTTTCTATCTGTTTGGCTGTGCCGGTTGCACCAATGTGCATAAGTTCAGCCAACCGCTGCTGCTCCATTTGTTTGGCTGCAACATATTCCGCCCGTCGAGCTGCGACGGCTTGGCTGGCCGCAGTAACGTCGGCACGGGCTTTCGTCAATGCACTTTGGGCAGCCTGTACGTTCGCTGCGGTTTCGGCTTTTACAAGGGCGTAATATTCGGCAGAAGTTTTCGCCAATCCTTGCTTGGCTATCTGCGCCTGCTGCTCCACCGTGAGGAGTTTATACAATTCGGCAGCCTCCTCTGTATGCTTTACGGTGGCAACCGAATTCTGTATAGCGGCAGTTGCAATAAGAGCAGCTCGATATGTGCCATAGGTTGCAACGAGGGCGGCAAGGGTTTCTCCAACTTCCTGATAATTCTCAATCAGGTACGATGCCCCTGAAATAGCACCGCTTATGACATCCTCATTCGCACTTCCGATGTCATTGAGCATCATATCGAAATTATCTTTCAAGTTCGATATTTGCCCCGTGATGGTCTTGCTCTGTTCTTGCATGAGGTTGTAGAACTTACCACCCTCGGACGTCATATTTTTGAACGCCTGCTCGACTTCGGGAAATCCGACCTTACCGGCGGATATGTACTTATTTACCTCGCTGACGGATACGCCGAGGACTTTGGCGAGTTCTTCGTAGATAGGTACACCACGTCCGGCGAACTGACGAATATCGACCAGCATAGCCCTGCCTTGCGATTTCAGCGTACCGTATAGGTACACCATGTCACCCAACGGGACGGACAGCCCCGCCGAAACATTGCCCAGCATTTCTACCGTTTCAATGGCATCTTCGGCGGCGGTTCCGTATGCGAGCAGTTGTTTGATTCCGTCAGCTACACCCAGTAAATCGTATGGTGTTTTTGCTGCGAAATTTACCGCCTGCGACAGGAGGGCATCTGACTTTGCCTTTGAATTGAGCATCGTGGTAAATGCAACGTCGAGTTGCTGCATTTCCCCTGTTACCTGAACGATTGAACGAGCAAAGGCAGTTGCTTGCTGGGCGGAAAATGCAACAGCGAGAGCAGCACCTATCCTGTGGGATATGCTGTCAATACGATTCCCTTCCGAAACAGCCGTGTCGCCGATACCTTTGATGATGTTGCGAGATTCGGCGGCGTCTGCTCGCAGTTGGTTATTATCCAACCCCAAACCGTAGTATAATTTGCCTTTGTCGTTATTCATTACTCACCGAATAAAATTGCGTGAACTTTATCCCTGTTGCGGGGGTCGCTTGCGTTTATTATTTCCTCCTCTTTGCTCTCTTTTTTACCGTCTTTGGGCTTTTTATAGCTTGGCAGAACTGCCCCGTACATAATCATATTGGCATAGCTCATATCGTACAGGACATATTCCAGCGGAAGATTAAACCCTTTGACAGTCCCTGCGATTACTGCCCAGATGCTGTCGTTTCCACCTCCCTCGTCTGTCGCAGCAGATTTATCTCGGTCAGGAAAGTGGTAAGCCCGAAAAAATCGGCAACCTGCGACCTTTGTAACAGCCGTGCGGCCAGGTTGTGGAGTTCTCTCGGCGTAATATCTTCCAACAGCGATTTTGCGAGGGCTGTTTTATGGTCTATGACTTCCTCGACCTCCACCTGCTCGGCTTCCTTGATAAGTCCCCAAAAACGGCGTTTTTCAACCGTTTTGACGGTCTTTCGTGTCTCGGTTAATCCTTTTGCGCCGAGTATCATAATGGCGACGATTTCGCCCATAGGACGGCAATCTTTACCGATTGCCAATACCTCGTCCACGATTCGTTCCGTGTTGAGTTGAATTTTAGGCATCCGAGCAACGGCTTCCGATGCCAAAATCAGAGTTGCGGCACTCGGCGGGGCTGCTTTATATACTTTATCGCCAACGGTGATTTCCTCCGGCTGTTGGAGAATTGTTTGGGCGACTTTGGTTTCAATATTTTCCGGCATAACTGTATTTTATTTATGGCGAATTCGCCGTATTTTGTTTGTAGCGGGAGTTGGATTTGCACCAACGACCTCCAACCTATGAAATTGGCGAGCTGCTATCTGCTCTATCCCGCTATGTGCGGAGGTTTAACCCCCTCCGCATAGGGTTTACGCCGACTTGGTGTACGGTTTGAGGGTTTTACCCGTTTCCGGCTTTTTTGCGTCGAACGTGTATTTCCACAACTTACCGTCAGCCGAAGACCACGATTCCGTTACCGATACCGTTGCATTCTCGATAAGGAAGCCCTCGCATGCCTCATCCTCCGGCGTCAGGCGGACGGCATAGTTATCGACGATAACACCGTCCTCGTCCTCGATAGGCTTCTCATCGCCTTTCTTGACGAAAATCTCCAACTCGAAGACGTACTTGTTTTTACCCCTGCGGGTATCGACGACATCGCCGCCCTCCTCGGTCGCTTCCTTTTTCGTTCCCTCGGTTGTCGTCAGTTTGGCCGTGTCTTCCTTGATTTCGGGAAATGCCGTCCATGTGGGCGTCGGTTCCGTCGGAACTGCGCCATTTACACTTTTGGTAAACTCTACCGTCGGTTTACCCCAGCTTAATACAGACATATTCTTAATGTTTTAATGGTTTGTTAGTCAATGTATTCGTACTGCAATTTAACCACGACGAAATGCTGATGTATCTCAGGCTCTTCCTCCGTGTAAATTGTCTGCTGCAACTTGAACTTGTAATTCGATACGGCAGCCGTCAGGCTATCCACCCAATCCGCTGCGGCTTTTTCGAGCGTTTCGCAGCGTTGGCCGTCCTCCACGAGAACTCCGTTTTCGTAAGGGTCGATATCGGGACAATAGATATTTATGGTTACGACGCCTGTTTGTATTTGGCCGGGGAGGCCGGTCGTGAAAATCACGATAGCGTCCTCGGCTTTTGAATCCCTCGGGCGACAACCCTTGCGATATACTTTCCCCGATATGATTGAGGGGAGGGTGCTGCTTTTCAGCAACGCCAGCACATCGCTTTGTATCTGTTTCCCTGTCTTTGCCATTACCGTTTTGTAAATCCAAGTTGTTTCATAAGGCTCGGTACGAGTTGTTCTGCCAACAGTTCTGCGCTATCCAACACGTTATATCCCCTTGCCGATACATGGGCAGCATAGTTCATCCCTGCCACCACAATCAAGACAATGCCGGACGGGAACTCTTTGACGAGTTGGCGGGCAAATGCCGCCCCGCCTTGCGTTCCCTCTCGTCCATTTTTGACGGTAGTAAAATCGCTCATTTGAACAATCTTGCCGTCTTTGACTATCACGTAGCCGATAGAACTTCGGAGGTTTCCCGTTTGGTCTTTGTAGGAGTTGGTCGAACGGGCTTCGTTCAAGCAGCGTTCACCGACGTAGGACAGATTGTAGATGGTTTGTTGCTCAATCCTCTGTATCTGTTCTTCGAGGTACGCATCGACCTCGGACATCGGTGTTATCTGTTTTGCTCCCATATCAGACCAAAATCCGGATTTGACATACTCCCTGTAACGGCTCGACTTCGATGACGGAGAATTCTCCGAGGATTTTCCCGCTGATGTCCCGCAACCGCAGCATTTCAGCATTGTAGGGCTGTTCGTCTATGAGGATTTCATAGGAGGCGATTGTAAATGCTTCGCCGTTTGCCTTGCCTTTGTTGCTGTATTTATTTGCTCGGTATTGGCACTCGATAGGGTTGCCCCAAGAAACAGACGGGGCGATAGGATAGTCTGTATCAGGGTCTATCCCTCCGCCTGTCTTTATCTTCGTTTCGATTGTGCCGTTTGCAATAATCATAGTCTTGAACCTTTGTACCCGTAAATGGATTTCGGTTTGTTGCTCTCCTCCTGACATTCCCCGTACAGCCGATTTGCCCTGTTGCGGAACTGTATCCGCTGCTCGTCCGTGAAGCTGTATGACTGCCCGCCCTGCGTGACATCGGGAGCGAGTGAAAGCCATAACAGGAGGTCGGCTTGGGCGAGTTTATATTTCGCCGTTTGCATAATCTCCTGCGAGACTTCTACCGTCATATCAAGCCCACGATATTCCGCTGCGTCCACGAGGGTACGCAACGGAATAGGGTAAGCGTTGATGCCTTTCAGCGATTCGAGAACTGTTGCCATGATGATTACTCTCCTGTGGCCTGCGTTACCGTCACTTCGGCGGAGTTGTTCTCCTTGTCAGTTACGGTAATTTTGGCCGTTCGTTCTGCGGTTGAGTTGGCCGTTACTTTGACCGATACTTTATCGCCCGCGACGGTGGCTGTCGCCCATTCTTGGCTGGACTGCACCGTTACGTCGCTGTCGCTATGCACGGTGAACGTCTTGGTCGATGCCGATTTCGGGAATGACAACGACGTGGGTTCGACACTCAGTTTGCCGGTGGAGTTGGCATGCAGAATGTAGATGCCATCCACACCGTCGATAACCGGTAAGGCCAAAGCCTGTGCGGTCGTGAACTCTTTGAGCGGGTCGGTCTTCGAGTACTTCGCCACGAGGATATGTGAGCCCGATTTCTGATAGTTTACTCCGGCAACGGGGTTGGTTTCCTCGGCCAGCGTACCGTACACGAGGCGGCCTACGTTTTCGCCGGGCAAACCTACAATATTGGCCTCTGCCCACGGCTTCACGGACGTATAAGAGCCGTCCGGCTTTTCGATTCTGAACGAGGAATCGACGATGCGGAACGTTGCGCCGTATTCGTCGGCCAACGCTTCCAGCATGGTTTCCCTTGACGGAACCGGCAGCAAGGATTCGTCCGTGATGACCTGCTTGTTGTAGTTCGCAGCGAGCAACTTGCCCTGCTTTGAGTTACGGAACAGGTTGAAATACTTTTTCGACAGCATAACGAGGGTGATAGAGTTCCCGTCTTCCTGTGCCTTGTCGAAAAGCTGCTGCACGTCGTCCTGCGGAACTGCGTCGGCCTCGCCCCATTTGGCTTTGGTTGCGTGGAATGTGTTTTCGGCCTTGTAACCGAAATCTGCCCGGATGCCCGTACCGACGTTTTCATCGTCGGGGACGAGAGTTACGCCGGTGGACAGAGCCTCTTGGAACATAATTTCCTTACGGACATCCACACCCTTGATTGCTTTCGGAGCGTCGTCGAAGATTTTGCCCACGACGGTTGTTTCGTCGGCTCCTCTTGCTCGCATTACGTTGATGTCGGAGATGGCTTTCTCGCCCTTGCTGAACTTGATACCGATTTTCGGGATAACGCCACTTGCGTTGCTGATTTTATCCCGCTTTTTCAGGGGCAGCGAGCTGTCCATAGCCACGACATCAGCGGCAACGACGGAGGTGTTCAGCTCGGTCGAACCCCAAGTGAGGTCTGCGGAGTATTCCTCCGTGAGCATCGTTTTGTGCAGTAGCTGCTCCTCCGTTTTCTTGCCGTTGATTTTCTCGGTAATCTTCCCGATTACGAGACGGAAGTACTTGTCGATGTACTCGATGAATAATGACGGATTCATAATTTATTCTCCTTTCTGTTTTAGGCGTTAAGGAACTCGATGAGGGGCAATCCCGTTTTGATTGCCGCCGTTACGGGGTACGGACTTGCTGCGGCATTGACCTGACCGATAGTCAGGATTGCTGCCCTCGGGTCTTTCTTCAGCACGGAGGCTTTCAGCACACCGAGGTACGAATGTCCTTCGGGCAGCGTATCATACGCCTCGGAGGTTACTCCGAGAGGCTTTACAGCTTTCGTCGTGTCGTTCTGAATCAGGATATGCCCCGACCTGATGACCTCGACATCAGTTGCCAGCCCCGATACGTCAAGGGTACGTCCGCCGGGAACATCGCCCAAGTCATTCACAATGACGATGGCATCCAGCCCGTCATTTACCTCAATAGAGGCTCTTTTCAAATCTGCGGTAGGCATTGTCTTTGAATTTTAGTGGTTTAACCTATGTTCATCCCGTCCACGACACGCTGCGCCTCCTCGTCCGTCGCCTCTTTGACGCCGTTCGTTGTGGTTTTTGTTGCGCCGCCTGTGGCCGGTCTGCCGAAAACAGCACCTCTCGCATTTGCAGTCTTGGCGAGTTCCTCTACCTCCGTACCGACTTCGGACAAAAGGGTGTCGAACTCCTCGTCCGAAATGCTTTTGATGTCCGTGCGGGCATAAGGCTTACGGAGGTCTTCCGGTAGCTTGCCAATGATTGCATCGAATTTCTGTTTCCGGCTGGCGGTAACTTTGTCGCCCTCGATTGCGGCAAGGCGGTCGGAAAGACTTTTCTGCCCGTCGATAATTGCCTTTGCCCACGCAGGAGTATCGTTGTCTCCGTTACCGTGTTGATTGTCGGGTTCGTCGTTGTGTTCAGCAGATGCGCCCCCTTTGACCTGCTTGCCGTCTTTCAGACCGTGTTTCTTCTCGTAATTCGATACTGCGGTCTGCTGGGCTTCCGTCGCTCGGCTGTCGCCATAGCTTTCGAGAACCTGCTGGAACGTTACCCCCTCTACTGCGGTTGCAACCTGTTCCGCTGTTGTCGCAGTCTTCGCCAACTTGTCGGCTATCCTGCCCAAGATTGCGTCGCTGACCCCCGTAAATTTGGCTTTCAGCGCATCCAAAATCTCTTTTCTCATACTGTTCAAAAATTAACTGATTAGTTTGCTTGCGACAAATATACTCAAAAATCGAATAGTGATTATAAAACAATCATAAATTTTATTTCAAATGATTGGTTGTGAGTATTAATCCCATAACAAATAGGGAAATATAAATAACCTTTTCAGTTAAAAATTCTCCGTGAAAAATTTGTTATAGCAAATATACTTCACTTACTTTGCAATATGATTATAAAACAATCATATTTGAACAACCCCAAAATAGCAGAGATATGAAACAGTACACAGTTTATTTCAGCGAACCGGTTTGCCACAAGTACATCGGCGATAAGTTCAATAAAGAACTCAAAAAATGGGAGTATGATGTTGAATGCGAAGAATGGAACGATACATTCACTTTCTACTCGTTGAAGCCTGCAAAGGATTTAATCAAAGCTAATATCAACAAGTACAAAGGTTCTTGCATCACCAAAACATGGGCAAATGGAGATTGGGAGAATCTCGGTGAAATCAAACTTGCCGGCTCCAATAAAACCTTTGTAGCCAATACCAAACAGCGAGTAGCAAACTATTAAAGCTATAATTATGGCACAGATAATTGAAGCGGCATATATGGCAGGGGTCGAGCCAAGCTCGGACAACCTGCCCGCCGAGGAACTCTACAATGAAGCCCTCGCATATCTTACGGATTTAACAATCAATTAAAACATACCGAAATGAACAGCGAAAGAAGAAAACGTCTCGCCAAAATATGCGAGCAGCTTGAAGAGATCCAAGTCGAAATTCAAGCTATTGCAGATGAGGAACAAGAGTGTTACGATAATCTGCCTGAATCTCTCCAATATGCAGAACGAGGAGAGCGCATGAGTGAAATAGTCGATACGCTCAATGATGCCGCAAATGACATGGAAAGCATCACTGAGAATTTGCGGGAAACACAAGAGTAGTTACAAATATCTAAATAACAGGATTATGGAAACAGCAATGACAACGCAGCAAGGATTGAACGAAGTTGTAATCAACAAGGTTCAGCGCATGATTGAAAACAAGGCCGTCGGCGTACAGGCCACAATGGAACGCTTGGTAAACGAGGGGAAAATCGCACAGGATTATATCGCCCCTATCGGAGTAGAACTGCGCCGCAACGATCACTCCCCGATAATCACGTTCAGCGAAAACGGGCACGTCCTGATGAATATGCAGAGCGGGCAATACACTCTCCACGGCAACGCTATCGGACAGTTGGCCGACAAAATGGGCATCCCCTCTCGCTATCTACGGCAGCTCGCCTCTGGCGACGAATGGCAACGACAACTCGCCGCAACGGTTCTGAACGAGCATAGCGGCTGGACGCAGCGCACACGGGTTCTTATCCGCACGGTCGGCCAGCAGGTTCGAGGTGTGTTGAGCGACAGTTACCGCCGGTTGAACAGCGTTGAAATCCTGACCGCTTTCGTACAGGAGGCGAGCCAGCAGGGAGCAGTTATCGCCGATGCCTATATGAGCGACACGAAAGTATGGGCGGAAACGATACTGCCGCAGCCTATCGTGGTTCCGACAGTAAAGAACGGCGAGGTGGTGATTTTCGCAGGGGCGAGGTTCAGTACTTCCGATTATGGCGACGGGGCAGTTGATATGCGGGCATTTTTGCTCAACGGGGCTTGCCTCAATGGTATGGTTCGGGAGAGCGTGATGAAACAAGTACACCTCGGCTCCCGCCTCCCTGACAATCTGCAACTCTCCAACCGCACCTACGAACTCGACACCCGCACGACGGTTTCCGCAGTTCGAGACCTGACGAGGGGATTGTTCAGCAAGGACAATATCATGCAAAAGGCCATCGAGATTCAAGGAGCGGCCGAAATCGACGTAGATTTCGACCAAGAACTGAAACGGCTGGTAAAGGCTGGTTCGCTGCTGAAATCGGAGGGCGAGAGTGTTGAAAAAATCCTCATGCGTAATGACCCCGACGACGGAGTACAGGGCGGAGCAACCCTTTGGAAGCTGACGCAGGCTATCACGGCACACGCACGGGAACTTGAACCCCGCCGCAGCCGAGAGTTACACGAGATTTCGGGGGCTTTGCTCAATCGGGTAAAAGTAACCGCATAAACATCAACCGCCCGTGAATCCGCCCGAAAAGCGGGTTTGCGGGCTTAAACTCAATACAAGATGAAAAGGACAGATTTGAAATTTATCGGCATCGACGGCTGGGACAGGCCGGTTTACCAAGACCCCAACGGGTTGTTGTGGAAAGATACCACGCTGGGAAGTGATACGCCCTCTTTCGCTTCCGCCTGTAATAACGAGTTCGAGGGAGAACCGGATATGCCTATCGAAATGACATATCCCGATTTCGAGTAGTTATGGCACGCCGAAACCCTGCCATAATACACTAATTGATGAATTACGGCGGAGTTTCGGCGTTTCAATACCCCATAGTAGAGTAAAGGAGAGTATAGTATAGGAAAGTATATAATAATACCCTTACGGGTATTTGTCAAACCGCCTGCGATTGTCAGGCAATAAAACCTGAAATTATGAGCGACAAAAAGAGAATTTATACCGTCCCTGTTCGGTACGTGTTCAGGGGCGAGTTCAAAATCCAAGCCGCCAGCAAAGCGCAGGCAGAAGAATATGCCGAGAAACATTGCGGGCTGGTTCTCGGAGGCGACATTCATTCATCGTTGCCTGATGAAATGGTTAATTGGGATTTTCCCGTACACCCCGAAAAAATCGTAGGACATGGCAAGGTTGAACATTGAGCGACAGGAGCGGCTGGAACCGGAGCGCATAGCCCATGCAGTCAGGCGAATTGAGCAGCTTGGCTACACAATCACGCTGCGGGATAACAAGAAAATACAGTTCACTCACAAGGGCAAGACCGTTACGTTCTTCCCGTACAGCGGGTGGGCAACCGGCAAAACGATACAGGACGGACGAGGGCTTGATAAACTGATAAAACAGTTAAAAAATGAAGACGATTTTAGAACGAGCGAAAGAAGCCGTAATTGACCCTTTTGACCCTGACGAAATGCTTCCGGTCAGGATGGGATATTTATCTATGCTGGAAAGACGTGGATTTGTTGCAGGTGCTATGAGTGAACTGAACGAACTGCTCCGTTGGCATAAGATTCAGTCAGACAAATCGGGATTTGCTACTGATGAAGCCCTTGATGAGATTTTTCGGGAACTGCCACGTCTTGTCAAAGACAAGCGGGACGGGTGCATCGAACTCATCGACTATGATAATGCCGCTGAATGGCGAGGCGATTTGGAACGCAAACCGAGCCTATACCAATGGCGGCCTATTCACGAAATAGAACAGATGACATGAGAACGAAAACACTATACAAAGCGGACGGAGACCGTCTGAAAATCGACCGGTTCCCCTGTTTCCACATAACCGGCAGCATCGCAGGAATGAAACGAATGTTCTATGGCAAGGATGCCTTGCTGGTACGTTGTGGAAGTTGGATTTACAACGTGTCGAAAGAACCGAGGATTTATCATATAGCACATTAGTTATGAAACGAAGTCATAAAGCTGAATTTCAGCGTTGGAGAGCCGAATTGGAAGCAAAACACGGCATGATGATTTACGACCGCCTTTCGGACGTGATAGACACAAACGACGATTTAACCGTCGGGGATATGGTTCTGTTTACCAACGATTATGGGGTAACATTTGGTCCCCATGAAATATTGGGATTCTGTAAGCCGGATAGTTTTCTATGCCCGCACCGTTACCCCAAAGACGAGGATTGTGGCATTGTCTTTTTAGACAGCGACGCATATTGGTTCCCCGACCGGCTCAACCAACTGACGCTGGTATCGAAAGGAGGGCAGCAATGAGTGAGTTGGAGTTTATCTATCGTGTGGCATTCAATGAGCCTCCCCTTGAAAACGACGACAGTTGGGAGTTTTACTTTACCTCCTTGTCAGCAATATACGAGAAGTTCACGCCCGAACAGGTGGGCTGCAAGGTGTCTCGCCTGTGGAATCTGAAAATCACTCCCGATAAACCATACAATGGTCGGCGGTGTCGTATCACGAAAGAACCCGTACTGCGAAAAAAGCGGAGAAAATAGGCACATTTCTTGTGAAAGATTTGTATAAGTGTAACTAATTAGTTACTTTTGCAGTGTAGAAATAACGATAAGAATGAAACGAAATTTGATATTTTCGCCGGAATACATTGAGTTTGAACAGAGTTCGAACCCTCGCACTCGTGAAAAACTACGCTATGCGGTAGCGATTTTGGAAACCGTACAGCCGATACCGACCAAGTTCGTGAAGAAACTGACGAACACCGATTTTTACGAGCTGCGAGTTTCGGTCGATAACGAGGTTCGGGTTATCCTGTTTTCGGCGGACAATGAAAATATCAATCTTGCATCGAGCGTTATCCTATTGAACGGCTTTGTGAAGAAAAGCACAAAGGATTACGATAAGGAAATTACAAAGGCTATCAATATTCTAAGAAAATTGCTATGAGTACGACAAACAACCGATTAACAGCAGAAGAATTGCAGAAACTCCGGCAGACGGATTTCAGCAAGAAGCCGGGGTTCGTAAAGGCCGAAACGGTACTTGCCAAAGAGGTTGGCGAGGTCGGCACTCCGGAACGGGCAGAGTTCGACGCAAAGGCTCGTGCCTGGTATTATGGCGAAATGTTGCGGGAGCGGCGCAAAGAACTTGGTATGACGCAAAAGGAACTTGCCGAGCGTGTCGGGCGGGAACGCACCTACATCAATCGTATCGAGAAAGGCGAGACCGATTTGCAACTCTCCTCGTTTATCCGTATCGCCGAGGCTTTGGGAATTATGCTTCGCCTTGATGTGAACTTGGCGTGAGGTAGAATCTGAAAAAATGAGGGCGGTCGATTTGTCCGCCCTTGTTTTGTGCTATGCTGCGTATTGTCTGTTGTCTTTCAGGAAATAAGGCAGCGTCCCATTCTTGGTTGCCTTTTGAATCCTGTCGTGATTCCTGATTCTCCACTCCTTGAAATTAGGCGGTACGTCGGACACCTTGTTTGCGCTTTCCCCGTTCAGCGGTTGTCCGAGCATTATCCGCTCGTTGTCGGCTTTGATTTCCTCCAATGTTTTTAGTATTACTACTGCGTGGCAACGACAATACGGATGCCAGCCCGTGAACTTGAAATTCTTGGGGTAGCGTCCGGCCAACTCATCGCAAATGTCGGTAAACGCTCGTCCATTGAGGGTGTGGTTATTCGATAACCTGATTTCGATGCCTACCACAAAATCGAGTTGCTGCCAACGTGTGTAATCCGATGTACGGTAAGCGATGTTCGTTTCTGTGGCAGCCAAACGGTGGGCGTTCTTGTACGACGAGCGATAAACTCCTTGGCCGGGATGATACACCGCCGCCCGTTGCGACAGGTGCAGTTGCCCGTGCTGGTCTCGTACACGGCGGAACAGTTTATCGGGGTGTTGGAGGTATTGTCGAAGTGTCCGGCTCATTTCATCGGCTGAAAGCCCGTCCCGCAGGCCGAGGTCGATGCCCATTTCTATCTCCGTTTTGAATTGCTCCGTGTACCGCCATACCCTGTCAGACAATTTCAGTCCACCGATTTTGCGTTCCGTGAACGCTTTGCAGGCTTTGTCGTTGGTGTTGTAATACTTGCGAGCCTGTTCCGGTGATAATTTCGTGGCGTATTCCCCGAATACGACGTTGCACAGTTCGTTGTTTTTGTTGTTCGCCAACGTCCATTCGGCCTCGATGCCGTTCAGAATAACCGTCGATATGCCCGTTTTTAGCGTTTGTAGCAACTTTTCGATGCGAGCCTTTGTGCTTGGGTAGTTGGCGAACGAAAAGGGCTTGTTGGGGTTGAAATTGGGTATTGTCGCCCCGATAGCGGCAGCCTCACGCACGGCAGACTGATAAATAGCTTCAATCTGCCGTGCATAACGCTCCACGTCTTTCAGGTGCTTACTCTCCCATTTGTCCAACCGTGCCATTGTTTCTCAATTCAAATACGTTGCATTGCGGGTCGTCCAAGAATTTCGAGAACTTCCCCTCTTTGTAGTGCGGGCAGCGGCACATAAACAGTTCGCCCCGCCAATTCTTTTCGTGCCAATCGTAACTATGGATGCAGTCCCGACACGAGTATTTCGGTCGTTCCCGCTGTTGCTTTTTCCTCGCTGCGGCCATTGTTATTCCTCCTCTATGCGGTCGGGAGCGGGCATTTCCTCCAACCGTATCGCTTTTATGGTTTCACGTCCCTCCAAAATCGCTTTACATAGGCGGTGATAGCCGTCGGCAATCTGCCCGCAATCGTCGAGGATAATAGGATAGTTCAGCGAGCAGTCCTGCACCCGCTTACATTGGAAGATGAACTGCGAGAGGTTATCCGCAGGGAACGGATGGTCGGTTAAATCTACCGCCCACAGCGGGAGGTCTCGGACTTCGTAGCCTTTGGCCTGTGCGAACAGGTATAGCGATTCAGCCCTCCAAACCTTGTTGCCTCTGACAAATTCGCTTTCCCCGAATGTCATTTGTGATATGCGTACTTTCGTCATGGGGCTATTCGGTTAAATGGAACGCATCGACGGTTTTTTCTTCGCCGAGTTCTTGCATCGTTTTATCAACGTCATTGCTCCAGCCGAGCATTTCGACGCTTTGCCGCTGTGAAATGATAGGTTTGCCGCCGTTGGCCGTCGTGAGGTTCGCAATGGTGTCCTTATCGTCTGTAATCGTGAACGGCGTTATCTCCATTTCCACTTGCAGGCTGTCCACGTCTTTCCATTGCTTTTCGGGCAACATCGTTTTGAGGAACGCTTTGACGACGTTCATTTCACGGTCGAGGAATTCAATCAGTCGCCCGCTCTCGTCCTTGACTTTGAGTTGGGCGTCGATGAATAGCTGCTTGCGGCTTTCGCCCGACATAGGGTTGGATTTCATACTCTCGTAACTCCAATCCGGCAGTTGCAACTGCGTGAAGAACGATTGCCGGAGTTCGGTAACAAAGAATTTCAGATTTTCAACCGCCTGCTCCCATGTGACATACCCCGCAGAAGAACCTTTCGGATATTGGAGGATGCTTTTGAACTCCTTGTTTTCGGGTTGTTCCTCGCCGAATTGTATTTCTTCGTCCGCAAACACGCAGAATACCGGTTTACTGTTCTTGCGGAGGTAATTACCGTTGCGGCTCAACGCCCATTCAATCTCGAACACGATTTTCGAGGTGTCCTCCCAAATGGGGGTCGGGCGGAACATATACACCCCGGGGATTTTGCCGAGGGTAATATCCTCGTCCTCGATGAGCTGCCAGCCGTTGTTCTCGTTCGACCATTTCAGGTGCTTGCTGTCGGTATAGGTGTCGAAGTACGAAACGGTTTTGCCGAGTTTCTTTCGGGTATAGCCCACCGATAGAGCAATCATATCGCCGTACTCATCGAACAACGGGTACAGTTCGTCCCCATGCATCGGCGAATAGTTTTTGCATCGCAGTTTCAGCGGGCAATTGAATCCGTAAAGGTCGTGCCGTTGCTCGACAGCGTACCACAGCGTCATAACCTCGCAACCGGCGAACAGCATATTACTCCGTTCGATGTTCACGCTGTCGATGCGGTTCCGCTCGTAGATTGCCTCCAACATTTTGGCGACTTTCTGCTCCCCGTCGTTATTGGGTTTATAGATGCGCTTGACAGGTATGCCGAAGCATAGTTCCGTCATACGTTTTACAGCCAATCGTTGCAGGTCGTATGTGATACGGGTAACGTAGTCGATAGAGCCGTCCTCGTTCACAATGTCGGGGTATTTGGCTTTGTTCATCACAGGATGTCGCTTGGGGTCGTATTCGTGTATCAATCCCCAGCGTCCTGTCCACGGCTGCACGTAAACGGCCTTTTCTTTCAGGTCGGAAATAATCTCTGTTACCGGTCTGTTCTTGTCGATGATTTCTTGAATTGTTGCCATAAATGTTTGTATTATAATCATTTTGTTTGCAAAAAAATTAGTACACAGCCTGTGCGATACGTTTTTTGTCCACCGGACGCTTGATGACAATCGGATAGAACGTGTTGGCCAGCGCATCGAATTTGTCGGTAGAGCGTCCGAGCCGCTTTTTGATGTCCTCTTTTGGTTCGATGACTATTTTGCCGTCGGAGCGAAATGACCACCGAATTTCGGTTGCCTCCTCTGAAAATTCTTCGTCCGGAGGTAACATGGCTCCCGTGTTATTTTTCGGATTGAGCCAATCTCGTATGCACCAAAACAGGTATGCCCGCATATTGAGGAACTTGTATTGCCCCGTAATGTCGGTTAGTTCTTTATCACGGGCTTTTGCTCCCTCGCTGTATTTGCAGCTGATGATATACGGGCTGTCGTCAATCTCGTGTGCCCGTGCATAGACACCCGCACCCTCGCCGATTGTGTCGATGCTAACGAACGATGTAGGGTGTTGGCGGCGGTGATTGATGATGTCGCCCGCAACCCGCATGTGGTCTGCCGTGCCGCCCGAATTGTGCTTTTTGAACGGCGCAACCCAATTCTCGATGCGGTTGCAATAGACCGTTGCGTCCCGTCCCATTCCAGCCACATCGACACCGAGCCAATTTGTTCCCGTGCGTTCCCCCTTGTATTTCCGCCAGCGTTCCTGCGCTGCTTCAATCCATTGCATCGGGATAAGCACATCATCGGCCACTTTCGGAAATTTGCCGAGAACCTTTTTGCGGAACAGGTCTTCGGGGCGATACCATTTTCCCTCGAAGCAGAAGTCGTCGAGTTCTTCCTGCACCTCCGATTTGTCGATACGGGTACACCATTGTTCGAGTTTATCGACAACCCATTCGTAATCGACCTGTCCGGGGATGATGATTTTATGTTCAATGACGTTCGGAGCGGTCAGGCTGTTCAGCCGGAATTTCGTCCAGCGTTCCCCTCGTTGGCTGCGGGCAGCATATCCGATAGGAGTGTTGGGGTTGAATACCAGCAAGACACGGCTGTTGCCTTGTAGGTTTCCCTCAATCGCTTCAAATGTGTTGTCGCTGATACCGGACGCCTCCGTGATGACGAACATCGTATTTACAGCGTGAAAGCCCGACCACGCCTCGTGGTTGTTCTCGTCGGCCTTGAATCCTGTCAAGAACCATTCATCGCTGTCCGTGCGAATGTCATAGGCGTTCAATCTGCCGGGCAGCACGATGCCTCGTGATTTCGCCCTGTTGTAGAGCCGTGAAATTTCCGGCATCATAATGTTTTTAACCTGTCGGTCTGTCGGAGCCGTTAGAGCCACCTTTGTGTTTTCGACAAGTTCGATCTCACCACGTTCATTACGTTTCCATCGAGGCGTGAGGTATAAGAACGACAAGGCGGCGCAGGCAGCGACATAATCCTTTCCTCTTGCTGTCCCAGATGCAACGGAGGTACGTTTGTTTATTTGTACGCTGCGCAAGATTTCTTGTTGTTCAGGGTCAAGGTTCACACCGAGAGCCTCCTTGACAAACTTGTTCCAGTCTGCCCTCCATGAGTTCATCAGTTCCAAACCCACAGCTCTGATCTTATCTTTGCGCTTTCTTATCATAGTTATTTTATCGTTATTCGCCGTATTACGGGCTTTCGATTATGTTTGGTTACATTATCCGAGTAATGGAAAACAAAGCCGCATTCGGGCTGAATTACGCCTGTTCTTGTGCCTGTTGCTCCGCCTCGTCTAACATTCCGCTTTCAATAAGGAAAGAAGCGAAAGACATCCCTCCTGATATATCTTTCTTTTCAGGGGCGTACAGCCCGAGCAGTTTCCTGCGTTCTGAAAGCTGCTGCCTTATTTCTGCGATATATGACGGGTCTCCAAGTCTTATAACCTCCGTTTCCGTCCTTTCGGTCTGATATGTTTTTATCGACGTTTGCCCCGTTTGATTGTCCCGTGTTGGAGAGCCTTTCTGTTTTCGGGCTGTTTTTGTGTAGTCCGTTTTTGACTTTTCCCATTGCTCCCAAAGTTCCCGACAGGTTTCATCGATTCTTTCCAGCTCCAACTGCAAGGCGTCGTCCATGTCTTCGATACGGTTTTCCCGCCACTCCTCCAACAACGACTTGATGTCTTTTTGTACTGTGCCCAATGAATAACTTTGTAGGTGCAGGCGTGTCATAACTTCCTCTCGAATCTGGCGACACGAATACCCACGTTTGTATAGCTTTGCAACGATTTCAAGTCGTGCGAGCTTTTCTTGATTCCTTTTCTTTTGTTGCGCTGCACTCATTATTGTAGGGTTTTAGTCAGTTCAACAAATCGCATATAAAAATCAGGGTTGCAGCTTGACAACTCGATATAGGTTTTCCCGTATTCAGGGAATGTATGGACGGCAAAATGGCTTTCCGTAAGAAGCCACAATGCCGTATATCCCTGCGGAGAAAAATGGTGGTCTGTAAAGCACAGGATATTGAATCCGGACTTTTTCAGAATATCATCAAACAGATTCCTCAGTTCCTGTGGATTCGTTTCCGCTATCCACTCGGAATAGTTCCAAATCTTCGCTTGCATACTCAATCTTTTTGAATGTTTTTTTGATTTCTTTCGTGTTGCCCTTGTAGAACACGAGGATATTCTGGTGCATCTTGGCGACCTTTCTGGTCTCCATATATCTTGCTGCTCGCAGGGCTGTGCTTGCGCCTGTTTCTACAAGGATAATTTCATTATATAGAGGCATTCCGGCTTCTCTAAAAATTCGCTTTATGTCGCCGCAAAAGTCATAATAACAGCCCGACGACTTTTCTCTCACGTCCCCCACAACTATTACTGCGAATCTTTCATTCTTCAAACAGGTTATCGCAGCTTTGAAAGCATTGTCGAGAATCTTGATAAAATCTTCGTAGCTATCCTGATTGCTCGCATCATTTTCGAGATCACTGTATTTTTCAAGGTCAAAATACGGGGGACAACTGAATAACAGGTCTTGGCTTTCGGGTTCTAAATGATGAGCGACATTCTGCCCGTCGTCGTTGATATATCTCGCCGTCATACCCTCTACTCGTTCATTGTTGAGTTGAGTTTGTTCTGGCCGGAGCTCAATTCCCACAAACTCATTTCCGAGATATGCAGATACATACCCGAAAACGCTATCTCCTGCAAAACAGTCGAACGTCTTGCAGTTGTCAAGTCCAAACCATCGACAAATGATTTCCGCCATGACGGGATCAAGCAATGACACGCCAGTTGAAAGGATTTTATTCGCCTCGTGTTCCTTAACTTCATCGGGAACGTACTTGTCGAGATACTCCTTGAACGATATTCCGAGTTCCTCTCTGTGCTGTCTCGTCCGTTGGTACAAATCTTTGTATTTGATTTCGGGAGATTTGATTAAGGTGTCATTGCGACTTTCCCCGAAGTCCCCGATTAACTCTCGCCATTTTTTCTTTCGGTCTTGCCAATATCCCTTTCGGGTGTCAAGGATAGAAAACGGGGGAACAACAAATCGGTCATTCAGTGAAGAGTTTGCCGGAGAACTGTTGGTACCCCCGCTTTCATTCCCGTTTTCCCATTCCTTGTTTTGCCATACATCGAGACCCCAATCCACAAGATCGTCCTCGTCCCACTCGTTTGCCAGAGCGTCCATATCCCAGTCTCCGAACCCGACGTTATCTTTGATGATAAACTCTCTTTTTTCTTCCTCTGAAAGTTCTGTTGCCCTGATAATATAGGCCGTCGGTTTGTCTTTCCAGCGTTCCCAATATTCCACGAGATTATTTTGTTCTGCTGTCGTCTTTTTCTGAAAGTCCCGAACATCGGCCAATCTGGATTTGATTTCTTCTACGTCCATATCAGCTATGGAGGAAAGCGCACGGAATCGCATATTTCCCCCAAGAGCCACAAAGGTGTTATCCACGACAATAGGCCGGAGTTCAAGCATTTTCGGAAGCACGAGAATAGAGTTGATGAGTTTCTCGAATTTTGAATCCGTGATTGTTCGAGGGTTGGCTGCATTTACCTGTATCTGCGACAGGTGTACGACTTCTGTTTTCATTGTTCCCATATCTTGTCAAGTTGAAAGTTCCCGAAAAGCCCCCAACGGCACATCGAGGCATAAATCGGAGTGTCGAGTTTGAATTGTTTTCGGAGTGCCGCAGGAAGCACCTGTTCTGTGCCCTCGCAAATGATATTATCCGCCGCATCGCATATCGAAAAATCTACTTCCTGTTTCCCAATACAACAGGCGAGCGACACAAATACGTCGCAGCCATATTCAAGGGCGTATTTCTTTGCAAGATGCCGTGCGTACAGGTTTAATGTCAAGTCCGCTTTGCTTGCGTCCTTTGTCCACGGGGAACCACCTCCGATGCGACAAGCTCCGCCGTAAAAATCGACGGCGAGTTTTCGTCCGGTCGTCCCGCAATCTGCAATACTTCCGTGTCGGACATAACGGCCTGTCCCGTTTATGATAATTTCGCTATTTTTGAAGCGTCTGTTTTCTTTGACAAGACGTTCCACTTTATCCGTGGCCGTATCATCAAGCAGGGGAATCGCCACAATTACCTTTTGTACCTTATCCCCGTTCATTACAACCTGTGTTTTTACGTCAAGGCCTCCTATGCCGCTGTGGAAAAGTTTGTGGCATAACTCTTTGGCCAAAGCGTGTTCAGGAGACAGACCGAAGGTTCCATTTTCGATGGAATAAAATCCAAAGAATATCCCTTGATCTCCCCAGCCAGACAACCCCTGTGCAATATCAGGAGATTGTTGGCTTATATACACGTCAATATCGAGAAGGTCGCCGCATATTGTGTTGTCGATACCCCATTTTGCCATGTATTCACGGGTATAACCTATCTCGTTTACCGCTGCACAAACGTGCTGGCGTATTTCGTCCGCTGTCATTTTGTATTTGGACGACACCTCTCCTCCGATGGCAACGTGCCACCCTTTAATCTGAACTTCGACAGCGTATCTGGTGTCTGGATCACGCTCAATGTACCGGTCCAACAGATATTGCGAAATGTAATCCGCAACTTTGTCAGGGTGGCCGAGCGACACATACTCTGAAAATTTTATCATCGTTGATTCTGTTGAAATTGATTATGCCACAAAATTATGCAAAATGATTATAATATAATCACATTTGAGGCCAAAAAAGGGGATTTATAGGGCAAAATCACCCGAAATTGCTTGCTTTATGAGATTGAATGTAGCGGTCTTATATAGCTCGTCTGGAGTAACTCGAAAGACTTTCCAGCCCATAAGTGTGGCGGTATTGTATTTCTCGATGTCTCCAAGAAATCCCTGCGGCCTTATATGACGACCGCCCGTCCAAACGCCACCCTCTACTTCCAAAGCTATTTTGTGTTCGGGTATTGCATAGTCAAAACGCCACATTCGTTTCGGGTGGAATCGATATTCCTTGATGCACTCCAAGTTCAAATCAGTTTTACAGATGACCGTAAAAACGTCTCTTATTTTTTGCTGATTCGCCGTATGTCGGCCTTTCTTATTCGATTGGTAAGTTTGCTTGTTCATATAAATTCAGTTTGAAATTCGGGCTGATTTGGCCGATGACGGCAGAACGGGGATTGCTCCCCGCCCTGCTTGGCTAATTCGCCCCTGATGTTAGAAAGGAAGATCGTCGTCGAAATTTTCATTCCCAAAAGTGCCTGTTACGGACATTGTAGGCTGCTTGCGTTCAATAGTCCGCATACCTCCAATTATCGGAATGTTCCGTATTTCCTCCTCTGTCATTGTTTCCCGTTGTTCTTTGGGTAGTTCCGCCTTTATGCAATGAGTATCGTTGTACTTCGGCTCTTGCATTTCAATCGCCGTCAAATTCAGGTAACAGCCCTTTTCCCCAAGATACATTCCGTCGCAGTCATCAACGGGAATAATCAAACAGCGTTTTGTAGTTGTCTTGCCTTGCAAGTTTCTCATAAATGCCCCTTTCAATTTGAGACAGTCGATTTTGATTCCAAAATTGCTCATAATGTTGTAATTTAATTGGTTAATAATTGTTCGGATTATTTGCGTTCACGGATTATGTTGGTTTAGTCAAATAAAGTCAGGTATGTAGGGTTAAAATATTCACAAAAGACGTCCACTTGTTTCAATGCAGCCCGTAAGCTGGGTATTACTGAAACATTGTGTAAGATGTTCCCGTCGTCGTCATACTCCACACGCTCGCTGCACTCATTCAATTCTCTGCCCACCATGTCCTTAATAGTCAGCAATGCAGCATATATGCTTTCCCTTTCCGTTGCATAACCTTCTGACGGATCGTCGATGAAACGGCAACCTCTCAGGCTACTGCAGCTATGCAATGTTACATCGAAACCCGAATCCCAACGGCCACATGGAGACTGTGATGTTTTTACCTTTATCAAACACGTTTTATTCCTCCAATTGACAGGTGTATGCGGTGTCAAACATACGTCATGGATATTGTAGGAAAAGTCGCCAAATGTCATCTGAATCTCATTCGAGTTGTGCCCTTTCGTATATGCACACCATTCTTCAAACGAGAACCGCTGTCCGGTACACCTGCATAAATGATGTATTTGACTGTTATTCTTCGTATTCATAGCCGTTTTCCAAGTTTGATGATAAATACCGGATCATTGGGTGCGCCCCATTCAGGTTTACCATATCCGATTGTTATTCCCTCGCATTTGAAAGTCATTGTACGCTTGGTATATCCGTATGAAAATCGCACGGCTTCATAACCTCGTGGAAATGCTCCGGCTGGGTTTTCGATAAGCGGACGGTGCGGGAAAAATAACCGTTTTATGGCCAACTCTTTTTTATGGGTTTCGTAATAATCCACCAGCTTCTTATAATCGAGAAGCCTTTTTTCCCAATATGGTTTTAACAATCGGTACTCCTCTTTTTTCTCGCCGCTTTCAATCATTTCATACCATTGTTTTTTGAGTGGTAAATAAAGAATTTTCATCTGTCTTATATGGTTAAAGTTGATTATTGGAATCATTATTCATTTTTAGCTATATGCCCGTTTTCTATGCACCAGCAGAGCATATCGTAGGCCGCATCAAGAATGCTTTTCCCTGCAAAGCGTACATGGTCAGGATACTCCATAAAGAACAGGAGATTTCCGGAGAACGATTTTCTGCCAATATGAAGAAATCCCGCAATTATCTTATATGGCAGCAACTCCAATATGTCTTGCAGCGTAAATGTTGGAATAGCTGTTTTAACTGTCATGTCATAGGATAATACACTATGAACAACAAGGCGTCTGGCATAATTGCAATCTAACGTCCAGCACATACTGGCCTTGCTTGTATTGATTCCCAATTCTTGCAGATGCTTCATCTGCTCGATGCTTAATACCTGATTTTCCATAACTCAAAACATTAAAATGGGCAATCGTCATCGGGGAGATCTTCCCAGTCGAAAACCGCCGCCGCTTCCGCTTCTTGCATTCTCCGTTTATATTCTTCTTGCAAATGGTTTGAATTGTCCCAATTAGGTTCAATTCCATTCTGATATGGGCAATATCGCCCGTTATTGAGGTTATATTTGAAAAGAGCCGTCCCGCACTCTCCCAGATGCCGGAACTTCACTTTCTGAATATGCACTTCCGTTGTGTTTTCAATGCGATTCCTGTGTACTACTATTCCAAAATCCGCTTTATTGTAGAAATTGGCCGAACCGCTTATGTCGTATAGGGTGGGGGCTTCAATTACCCCGTCTTTGTTTTTTGGCAGCTTTGTAGGGTGCGCCATAAGGATAATCAGGAGGTCGTTCATCTGGGCAAAGTTTGTCAGCCTGTCGAGCGTCTCGCTGATATATTGTGTCTCGTTCCGACCGCCGCCCTGTTGGTTTTCAAGTCTATTGTACGGGTCAATTACAAGGACTTTTATACCTTTCCGGCGGACGAGGAATTTTGCTTTTTCAAGTATGGTTTCAAGCCGGAAATCATTGTGCGGGCTTATAAAGAAGAAATTTTGTTCGAGGTGTTCTTTGACCTGTTTATACTCCCCATATCCGAGGTGCTGTTTGTCAAAGTGCTTCCCCGTAAACTTTTCTATGAGTTTGCTTGCATGATAAGCAAGAGGGGCATTTTCTGGGCTAAAATAGGCGAATCTCCAACCGTATCGCATATTAAGCCGTTCGGCTATTTCGTCAATGAACTCTGATTTTCCGCTTCCGGGGATACCCGTAACGACACACAGACGTTTGGTCTCAAATGATAACAGGCGGTCGAAATTTTCATGCCCGATTGTAACGCCTTTCTGCATTCCGTTCTCAAAAAGCGCATCGAGGGATTGTTCAAAGTCGGAGACAGTAAACACGCCCTCAATCTTCGTTTCAGGAGCATCTGCGATGCACTTCAACAGGCTTTCCCGACCGAATTTCTGTAAATGTTCGTTTGCGTCTTTACAGCCTTCCCCGTATTCCAGCACCCTGCAACGTTCCGCCCCGAAACGGCGCATAAGCTCGTCCCGCAGTTCTACTCCCTTTGTGTCTGTATCAGACGCTATGTAGATCACGTCCTTGTCGTCGAAATAATCTTCGATGTAATCGTCGAGATATGAAAGATTTGCATTGGCTCCATTCGGGACGCTGATAACGTCTGTCCGGCCGCATTCAATAAACGACAATGCGTCCATTTCTCCCTCCGTGATTATGCACTCTTTGCGCCCCTTTATGGCGTCGATGTTGTAAGGGAGGAGTTCCGCCCCTGAAACGAGTTTGAAGCACTTGTCCCCTGTGCGGAACTTCGTGTTTACGAGCTGGCCGTTTTTGTAATAATTGAACTGTATCGTGTTGGCCTGCCCGTTTTTTTGCGGCATCCACTCCATGCCCTCCGTTATTTTCATAGCGGTAAGGGTTCGCTCACTTATTCCTCGCCCTCTGAACCAAGCCAGAGCTTTCTCACTCAATGACGTGTTGCCCGTTTTCGTGGGTTTTTTGTATGATGGTTTCTGGTGTCGAAGTGGGGACGGGTTGTAAAATGGCTTTCTCCACTCCTCCTTTTCACGTTCAGCAGCACAACCGCTGAATCCGCAATAGTGGCAGTTGAACATTCCCGTGGAGAGGTCGCAGCTCAAACTTTTATCCCTCTTGTCGTGTCGTTGGTCTCGACATTGAGGACAATAGACTTTCACGTTGCCGGAAGTTCTCCCGTAGGGGATTTCAATGCCATATTTACTCCAATCCATTCGTGTCATAATAATATCCATTGATTAGATGATGCGTCCCAACAATGCCTTTCGCTTGGGCGAGGCGGAGCGTCGTTCGGGATTGTGGCTTTTCCTGTGCCATACGTTCTTCGGCCTGTTTCATCGATATACTCTCCAGCCCCAAGATTTACCTGCGGGCGAGTTGGTTTGCCGCCCTTGTGGTTGTTGTAATTCCCCTCCAAGACTTTTACCCAGTTTTTTGGATTCTCGAATATCCAATCAAAAGTTGCCGACCAACCCGTGTTGTTTTTGCCCCGAAGAAAATCAGATTCCGCAATAGTCTCGAATATTGCCTCAATGGTCGGCATCCATGCCTCCGGCTGCCCGAACTCCTGTAATCTGGATTTTATCTTTTGTTTCCGGCTATCGGATATTTTCTGCACTTTCGGGAGAAATTCCCCGCATATTGAATTCCACTTATCGGCAATATCCTGATAAGGATATGTGGTTCTATTCTTTTCTTTTCTATTTTCTTCTATTCTCTTCTCTTCTATTATGTTATCCGATGTTATAACATTGTTATCGCTTGTTATAACACCGTTATCCTCCTGCGCCGAGTTGTTACGGTTGCCCCATCTGCTCGCCATACCTTTTTTGCCCGCCTCTGAACGTCTTTGGAAGCGTTCGATAATGCTTTGGAATCTGCGCTGATGTGCTGCGCTGAACAGTCGGTTCCCCTCTTTTTGGAGAAGCCCGATTTTGATACAGTAATCCACAATGTCCGTAAGTTGTTGAACCGTTACGTCAAAATCGGCTGCGAAAAGCTCTTTCGTTACATCGTCGAAGTTTATTTCAAATGATTCTATATCTGTCAATACCTCCAACAGATAATTCCATACCGCATAACCTGTATGGGAAAATTTACGGCGGAGTGCTTTTATTTTCACGTCGTTTCGCATATCTGCGTCGTGCGTAAAATATTGCGCCGCCAGCTTCCTTATTTGAGCCATATCAATCCGTGTTAAATTGTTGCTATTATTGATTGCCTTAGTTTTTCATTGCGAGCGTTCCACTCGAACGACCGGAGCATCCATTGTCGATAATTCAGCGGAATGTCTTGCAGACGTTCTCCTTTGTATTTCCCGAACGGCATCACCTCAATAGGCTGTGAGGATTTGGCGTCGATATGCGCCGTGTCCTCCCGTGTTATCTTCCCGATGTCTGTTATGGGGATTCCACTTAATAACCGCCCTCCTGATCCGAACATACGCCATATCTTGCCCTTTTCAAATGTGATGTCCTCCACTCGCCCGAATCTGGAAACATTGCCCCCAAAATCGACGATAAGGGCATCTTCCTTTTCGCTGTCAATACGTGTCGCTCGTCCAATGATCTGATAATATAGGGCTATTGAGGCCGTCGAAATTCCGAGGATAATGCAGTCTATACCCGTGTAGTCAAAACCCGTAGAAAGCACCCTCACATTAAAAATTACCCGTATTTTGCCCGCTTTGAAGCTGTTGATAATACATTGCCTGTCTGCGGGCTTCATATCGCCGTAAATCACGGCAGAACCCGCATATTTTCGAGATAAGTCGATAGCGTCCTGAACAGATGGGCAAAAAACGAGTATATGCTTCCGGTCTGTATGCGTGTCGAGAGCTTCAATGATGTTTTGAGCCCCGCCGTTTGCATTGTATGCTCTCAATACGCTTTCCTCTGTAAACTCTGATTTCGACGTGTTGTAAACCAACAGGCTGCTATCAAAGTCGGAGGCCTCATATTTGAGCTTACTCCAGAATCCGAGTTCGACCATTTCACTAACCTGTCCCACATGGATTATTTCTTTGAAAAAATTTCCTTTCTTGCTCCGAGATGTCAGCATAACGAGCTTTGAGAACGTACCGCCGTTCTGGTCGTAGTTCTGTTGCAGCTTAACAGGTGTGGCAGTTATCCCGAGAACGTGTGTTATCCCGCTATCTTTGAGGAACCGCCCGAGCATACTGTCGGCCTCTCGTGGGTAAAGATGCGCTTCGTCGATGAGCATCTTTGTAAACCCCATTTCCTTGAATCGTTCTCCGAGGTTTTTGATAGACCCGATTGTTGCATAAGTTATTTTGGCTATTTCCTTTCGATTGAATGAGGCGGAGTATATCCCCACGTTTGCGGATAATTCATTGCATAGGGCGAAATACTTTGTTATGTTCTGCTCCAAAAGTTCCTTTGACGGTTGAAGAACCAAAAGCCTATCATTGCAATTTAATGCAACGTAGGCTGTCAGGATTGATTTTCCCCACGCTGTCGGGAGGACTATCAAACTCGGCTTCGGTTTTTCTTCCTTGAAAAACTCAATGGCCTTTTGTATGGGTTCATATTGATTCGTCCGTAATTGTATCATCGCTGTTATGAAAAGAAAGCCGCATTTAGGGCTAACCACGCATAACAGCAGCGTTGGGCTTCCTTTCGGAATTGCCCACCCTTGTGCGGCTTTGTATATGTTTCGTTGTTAAATCTCATATCTGTTTGTTTTGGTTATCGTAAAGATATGAACGATTATAATATAATCACTTTTGTAGCCGAGATTTTTTTAACCGTTCAGGTAAATTGTCCGCCGAAAACGATTTCTTGTTCATCAACTGTTTCCGCAATATTCCCGCTCTCCGGCATACATTATACGATCGTGTGTCGCTCTGCTTCTTTGGCTTGTATGCATCACACAATAAGTCAAGATAACGGATTATATCGTCTCGCTGTTGATTTGAAATAAGTATCATTTCCGTCGTCGTTTACAGGTTATTATTTAAGCAGGAATCTCCTTGCTCCTGCAACAGTTTTCGTGAACTCTCTGGCGAGATCAGGATATGCAGCTTGAAAAGCCTTTGCGTCAAACTTTTCGCTGTCCTTTGAGGCCTTCCATGTTGCAAGCGTCTGCCCTCCATAACTTATGGCCTCAGCGTCTCCAAATCCGAGCTTAATCCGATTCTCCAACTCCTCTTTTTGTTTTTCGAGGGCTGAAAGTTCATCTTTTACTCCTTTCAGTTTATGATAAGCCTCCCAGATTTCCTCGTCCACTTCAACGATTTTCCCGTCCGTGTGCTTGTTGTATTTCAAGAGCACGTCTTGAACTGAAACAGCCGGAGGTTCCTGTCTTCCGATGATGTTATCAATCCAGAATCGTTCAACCTCTTCGAGCAACCATGCATAGAAATCGGGAACAAGGGCGAGGTCTTTATATCCGAACTCCCGACCTTGTGTAAGCCAAGCAATACTGCCTTGCGACAATTCAGCCCCTCCGAGTTGATATTGTACCTGACAGAACCAATGCTTCGGCAAATCGTCGGCGTCAATGGCTTTCTGCGTAGTTTTGCATTCCAATATGCCTTTGTTCTGGTCGTTCCGCTTCATGCCCGCAAGCCAATATGTTCTATCAGGCGATACCTGAACATACGGCCTTTCATTATTCCGGATAAGCCAATCTCCCGTGGAACGCTTGATAACTTCACGGCCTGTTGCGTCTTGCCAAAATTGTGATACTGCATCTTCCAGATAATGGCCTGCTTTCATCGCAAAAGTTTCTTCCTGCGGAGCGTCAATGCCAATTTTCCGTCTCCATAACTGATACGGGGTTTCCCACGGATTAAGTCCAACGATTGTTGCAACTTCGCTGCTCCCGATACCGGATTTTCTGAACTCCAGCCATTCGGCTCTATCTTTTGGTCTGATTATAGTTGTACTCATTTGTTTTCCTCCTGCTCTTTTTTATCACCTGATTCGGCGATAGATTTAACCATGTTGAAGATCAGGGCTTTTTTCAAAATGTCTCGTATTTGAGGGTTCTTTACAAAACCAGCCATAGCGAAAACCAACATTTCTTCGCTCCCACAAATAGTCCCTGTCTGAATGATGGGTATTGAGCCTGTCTGGCTGCTATCCAATTCACAGGCTATAACGATTGCAGCTCTTTTGCTTTCGTTGTTTTCTATTTCTTTCTGTAAATCGGCTCCTACTTCGCCGATTTTTGTAAGAAAGGTACTTTTATTTATTGTTCCCATATTGCTGTATTTTAAGGTTATTTTTTTCGGATAAGGTAGAAATCTGCCCAAAGGTCGATGAATTGCTTCCCGCAGTAAACGGCGAGCGTGTCGCTCTTTAAGCAAAGGCGAGAGCCGATGAGCGCATTCGTATTCGAGGGGGCGTAATGCGAATTCGCAGAGCCGAAGCCCGCATATTCAGTTTGAAACCCGCCTGCGGACATAAGTCTGCGTTCCTGTTTCTCGTCCGCCTCCATTTCGTCGATTTCCTTTTGCGTGTATAGCCAGAAGTACGGGTAATAACGCCACTCGTCCTCCGTAAATTGAGGTTCCCAACCCTCGTTGAGAGCAGCGCAGATAATACGGAGTTTCAGGTAGGCGATGATGTCGCTACTGTTTTGTGCAGCGGCTCCTTCCAAGAAATTGTCAAATATTTCATTATATTGAATGACCAGAGGGTGTTTATCTCCGAGTTCGGCCATTGCGTCCTCGAATGTTCGGATACGTTCTCTTACGTCTTCCGGCTTGAATGTTTCCGCCCCGAAAAGAGATTCGAGGACTTTCATTGTGCTGTCAGCACCTGCCTTGCGAGCTGTGTCATAAGCAGCAAGCACGTTTTCTTTCTTAATTTCAATCTTTTCCATTTTTGTTGTGATTTTGAGTGTTATTTCTGTTTGATTTCCCCTGTTTCGCTATCTACTGTCTCCGTGGTTGTTTCGGGCGTAGCTCCTGTCGCCATCGCCATAGCTGCGGCGGCTTTTTCCTGTGCCGTTGTCGTTTTCTTTCTGGCGGTGGCCTCTTGTTTTGCCTCAATTTCGGGGATTATAAATGTCTCTTTAACGGTGGTTGTACCCTCTTTGATAGCGTTTGCAGTTGCCCGCAGCTCGAAGATCATTTGTTTGTCGATTTCCTCGATAGATTTTACGTCGAGGTATCTGAATATCTGTTCTTGTGATACGCCCAGTTTAGCGAAGTAGGCAATCACGTTTTGGCGGCTCTGTTCAAGGTCAATAGACTGGCCGAGAGCTACCTTTCGCACCTCGTTGATTACTTTCTTTGTTACGGCTTTTGGAATCACCGCCAAAACAGCGTTTCTGAAAGCGATTGACGCTGCTGCGTTACCTGTTACCACTTGCATATCTTCGCTGAATGTACGGCCGTTTTTGTCGGTAATTCGGCGTTTTACTTCCTTGCTCACGGCAAAGTTGGTTTCGAGGTCGTGACAGATAGCCTGTGCGGTTATCATTCGTCCGTCGTTCCCGATTATGCGGGTTTGAACACGGAGATTTCCCCATGCTCCGGCTATGATCTCTGCCATGCGAACAGATAGCCCCTCAATAACATTGACTTGTCCGTCTTTATCCTTACGGCGGAGAACGTAGAAACAATCTTCGGCCGTTTCCTTGTCCATTGTCGCATAGGTCGCAATTTTGTTCAGAGTTACGTTCAGATCACGAGGATACTGTTTTGCGGTGGAAATCTGAATATCCACCTCTGCTCGGTTGATTGCTTGAAGCATATCAGCCTGTTTTACTTCAATAATTTCGGTTTGCATACTGTTTATTTATTATTGCCCTCTTACAGCTTCGGGCTTTGCTTTTCGTGATAATAAACCTTGAATTTTCTCCCGTCGGAAGATGTCTCCCAATAATCCATAATGGCGAAGCCCTCGTTTCGGAGAATCGAAACTATCTTTCGGAAATCAACGGTATGTCCCACTCGATTCCCTGTAAAAGTTGTCAGCCGATCGCCCCGTTCAAATGCCTCCCTAATAAGTTGTTTCGGAGACGGTTGTACCGATGTGCTCATAATGGTTAGTTTTTGTGGGTTTTTACATAAGTGGTTGCCTTGTTGTCAAGTTCGTTGTCGGTTTTTACCTGTCGTTCCAACATCCAATCTTCGAGTTCGTCTTTTTTGAAAAATAGCTTCCTGTTCTTTTTGTAGTGGGGGATAGCCTTTTTGCTCGTGAGGTTATAGATGTGGCTTTCGCTATATCCTGTGAACATAGCCGCTTCCGACAAGTCGAGAACCTTTTTTGAACTTATTATCGTAAGCTGCTCGATTCTGTCGAGCTTCCTGCTTAAATCCTGAATTTCACTCATAGCTCTTCGTCCTCCATTTCTTCATATAATTTTTGTGGAAGTAGCCCCGCTTTTTCAAGTTTCTTTCCCGCCCATACACACAAGAGGATAACAACGATTGCTCCCAGCTTATACAGGCAAAAAGTGCCGATTGGCATTTCGTCATTTTCTCCAGCCAAAACCAGAAAGGCGAGGAATCCCGTCCCGAATAGCATGTAGAAAACCACCCATTTCCATATTTCAGAAAATTTGTTCTTCATGGTTAAATTGTTTTAGGCCGATTCTTATAATTTCCTGATAACGGCTCAGTTCTTTAACCAGCCGCCTGTTTTCTGCATTCAGCGTTCTGTTGGAACGCTCCAAGTCTTTGATGTACCGTTCCTGCGATCGTCCGCTTCTTTTTACCGATACTTCAACTTCATCAATCTCCGAAATCAATTTGTCCGGAATTTCAACCTCGACAGATACTTTGCTTTTTGAACTGCCGTTTTTCGACGCTCGCCGTTCCCAGTATTTTGTCTGATACTTCTTGTTGTATAGATACCGTTCATGGGCGGCTTCTGGGCTTAATCTGCTCATATCTTACCCTCCCTTTTAAGTCGTTCCTCGACACGTTTCCGGATAACATAGATAGTCCCCGATGAATGAATGTCGTATTTCTTCATCAGGTGCTCGGTAACGAGTGTCTTGCTCTGACCTTCAACAGACATCAGCTCGTTGTAGTCATTGTAGATAGCCAAATCTCGTGCTTCACGCTTGGCCTTACAATCCGTTTTGAATAACATCGTTTCCATACTTCTGATATTTGTTTCGTTTTTACTTATTGGTTTATTTCCGATTTTCTTTATTATTTCATATCTTTGTTGCGATATTGTATAGTATCACGTTGCAAATATAAACAAAGTTTCGATAATTCAGCATAAAATCGAAACAAAGTTTCGGAAATTTTATAAGAATTTTTGTATATGACTGACACTCAACGTATTAAAAAGGTTGTAAATTGGCTTATATTCCAAGAGGTTGCAGAAAACGAAAAAGCGTTGGCAGACCTGTTGGGATATAAAAAGTCCTCATTTTCACAGATAATGAACGGGAAAGTCCCTCTATCTGACAGGTTTGTAAAAAAACTATGCAGTCTCGATGAAAATATAAACGAAGTTTGGATAATGACCGGAGAGGGAGATATGTTCAAAAATAACCCAAACAGTTTACAGGCGGTCGAAATTTCTCGTGAAGCATGGCGGATAATACAATTACAGTCAGAAAGTCTCGCCGCCAGAGATAGCCAGATTGAAAAATTGATTGAACTGTTGAAAGATCAGATTCGAGAAAGCAAAAAAACGGTTGCCCCAATGGACGGAGCTGCCACCTCTGCCGTTGCAGGATAACCGTTTTCGGGAAACTACCTCTATATTGACAAGATATGAAAGACAGGTTGCGCCAGATAATGGAATATAAGACAGGCGGAAAGCAAACGCAGTTCGCCAAAATATTGGGGTGGACTCCTCAATATCTTAAAAAGTTGCTTAACGGTGGCAATTTCGGGATTCAACCCGTTATAACGCTTTTAACTGCATTCCCCGAAATCAACGCCCGCTGGTTATTGTTGGGTGTCGGAGAAATGTTATATGCCGATACATACACAGGTATCCGCCAAGAAATGTACGCCCATATTCAAGGCATACTCGAAATGGAAAAATACCTACCATTTATGCAGCCGGACGAACTACACGAGTTTGAACAAGCTGTAATAAAAGGCATAGTGCCCGTTTTTAGCCCCGATACGGTTGCCAAATGGCAGGAACAAGCAAGTGAACGAGAAAATGAATTGAATGCGAAATTCGCCGCCGCAGGCGTTAAATCTGACAATATATGCAAACAGCAGAAAGCGAGAAAATAACAAAGCGATTTTTCGAAGCTCTGTATGAGTTGAAAAACCGCCATATTATACGAGGAAAGCAAACCTTTACCAATCGATATGGAATTAACCGATGGAATTTGAACGCCCTCGAAAAAGGAACATCAACCCAAAACAGCGTCCAATTAGATTGGCTGACATTTCTTGTTCGGGATTACGGAATATCCGGTCGTTGGCTATTAACGGGGGAGGGGGAAATGTTTGCCCGCACTTCCCCGAGAGACGGGAAATAATGCTATTCCAATAGTATATTCGGAATGCGTTGCACCGCAGCCTGTTTGTTTTTATCCAGCACTTTCGCATATATTTGGGTTGTCGAAAGTTCCCTATGGCCGAGCAATTTGCTGACAGTGTATATGTCCGTTCCAAGATCGAGCATCATTACTGCAAACGTATGACGGCCGCAATGGAATGATATTTTTTTGTCGATTCCAGCCCGCAACACCCAATTCTGTATAGTTTTATTTGTGCAATCAGGAGTAAAAACATCAGTAAAAACAAAGTCGTCATTTTTCCCTCGTTCTCCCATAAGCTCTGCCGCTTGCTGCGTTATGTCGAGATATTCTTGCCCTTTTGTTTTCTTCTGGCGGAAAATTATTCGAGTGAAATCCCCTTGTTGGAAAACATCTTTCCATTGCAACTTCAATATGTCGCTCCGGCGCAATCCTGTCAAACAGGAAAACAGGAAAGCCCTCCTAACGCCATCATATTCACACGTTGTATTGGCGAGCCTTTTAAGTTCGTCGAGTGTTAGATACATTCGAGTTCCTTCTTCCGGCTTAAATCCCTCTATTCCCCTCATCGGGTTTCGAGCAATTATACGATCATCAAACGCCTGATTAAGACATGCCCTCAGTTTGTTGAAATAACTCACTTTTGAATTGCGGGACAAAAGACGTTCTTTTACTCTTTGTCTGCTGTCGTGTGCCCAAGCAATCGCCCTGTTTTCGAGGTAGTCCTTAAACCCTTGTACCCACTCTGGAGTTATTTCTGCAAATGTGATTTTTTCCCGCTTTTCATAAATCCGGAGATGATGCAGACAAGAATACCAATTACCCCAATTCCCTCTGCTTTCTGACCCAAGCCGTTTTTCGCACATCGCCCTGTAATATTCAAAAAATAGGGTATTGGTCGCATAGTCATCTTTGAATCCGAACTCTCCGTTTCGTAATTCCACTATACGCTTTGATTTTATTGCCTCGGCAAGTTTCAGGGTTTCCCTGTTCTTTTCCTTGTCAGCTCGTGTCCGCTCGGGAATGAGATATAATTTTAGATACTCGTATGAGCGTTCCCCATTCAGATAGATGTCGAGGTACAACGAGTAATTCCCCGACGGTGTTTGTCGTTTCCGTAACCGGATAGGTTCTTTAGAGTTTCCCATATTCTTGTTGCTTTTGTTGCTTTATTATTCCGGAGCAACAAAGTTACAACAAAATTATAGTAAACTCCAAGTAACTTGAAACAAATAAGTCCTAAAAAACAAGTTGCGTAAAATGCTGCAAAACAGCGCGATATTTACTTTTTGTTACTCCCGTATTACTTTGAGTTACTTTCGCTATTTCCAGCCCTATTTTCCGATGCAGTGATTGAGAATGTTTCTCCTTCGTATGCAAATAGTAATAAATGGTCTGCTTTTACATCGACAGATTCATTTATATAGATGTTCCCTTCGATGACTAATAAAAAGGTAGTATAATCTTTGGGGAAGGAAAATTCGGCTTTATCACCTTGTGTGAGTCGGGCATTCATTAAATGAATCGGAGAGAATGTCATTGCCTTTCCTTTTTTCCCTGCATATTCTCCGGCGATTATTTCTATATAGCTATTATTCCCCGATAGGTAGACTCGTTCGAAATCATTGGCCGCTAAGGCTTGATAACGAGGTTTCTCTTCTTTGTACTTCCGTGGCAGGTTTACCCATAGTTGTACCATTTGAAAATCACCGCCTTCCCGAGCCCATTCTTCTTCGTAATATTCCTTATGGAGGACTCCCGAAGCCGCCGTCATCCATTGAACATCACCTTCACCGATAACTCCTGCATTTCCGGCACTATCGTGATGGGCGATCCGGCCTTTGTAGGCTAAGGTTACGGTTTCGAATCCCCTATGAGGGTGAACTCCTACACCTTTGGGTTTCGAACTTGCTTCGACATGCTGTTTGGCATTGTAGTCGAGCATCAGGAATGGGTCCATACGCTTCATGTCCAATCCCTTTACACTAGGAATGAATTGGTGTACCTTGAATCCGTCGCCGACCATGTGAGAGGCCGGCGGGGTAAATATTGCTTCTATACGTTTTAATTTCATGATTACTGTTTTGAATAATAACAAATATGTAGTGATGAAAGTTCTTTGTGGGTGAAAAGTATAAAGGGGAAATTATATGTTTACATTACTGTTTCTCTACCTTTCGGGAATGTGAGTATATTAATTATATCTCAATTGTTATACCAATAATAATTATTTCTCGTGTCTTACAGCATATCCATAAGATATGATAACAATGAAACACAATAGAGGTATTAGGAATGACACATTAACGGCCGGCATGCCAAACAATGTCTTGCAGTCAATAATGGAAGCCTGCAATGGCGGTAATATCGAGCCTCCCAATATAGCCATAATAAGACCCGCAGCCCCGAATTTTGCATCATCTCCCATTCCTTTCAGAGCAATTCCATATATAGTAGGGAACATAAGTGACATACATGCAGACACTCCTACCAGACAATATAGGCCATATATACCATCAATAAATATTACGCCTGTGGTCAAGATTGTGGCAGCTACGGAAAGCGTCGCCAGAAGTGCCCCAGGATTAAAATATCTAAGAATGAAAGTACATATGAAACGGCTTATGCAGAATATTACCATTGCTATAATGTTGTATTTTTGTGAAAGGACCTCAGCATCAATCTCCTCCATTCCCTGAGCCATGAACAATCTTGTGCCGTATTGTATGATAAATGTCCAGCACATAATTTGTGCACCTACATAGAAGAACTGTGCTATAACTCCATATCTATATCTTTTTCTTGAAAATATTCGCTTCAAAGTAGAAATGAAATCAATAGAATGAGACTGGTCGGCGTTTTTAGGCATTCTAGCGACCATGATCACCACGAACATCATAAGTATTACAATACCGACGGTGAGATAGGGTGCTATAAGTACAGACAAGTCTGAATCTCTTATAGCCTCGAATTCAGCCTGTCCCAACTGAGCCCTTTCTGCCGTATCCATCGGATTAAGCTTGTTCTGTATGAAGTTCATCGCCACATACATACCCATCAATGAGCCTATAGGATTGAAAGCCTGTGCCAGATTAAGGCGGCGTGTAGCTGTTTCTTCCGTACCCATTGAAAGAATATATGGATTACAGCTTGTTTCCAGGAACGATAGTCCGCAGGTCATTATGAAATAGGCCAGTAGGAACGGATGATAGTCCCCGGTAAGTTTTGCCGGGAAAAAGGATAGTGCCCCGATGGCATAAAGTCCCAGCCCCATCAGTACCCCGGCTTTATAACTGTATTTTCTTATAAACATTGCCGCAGGAAAAGCCATCGCAAAATATCCCCCATAGAAGGCCACCTGCACCAATGCACCGTCGGTGACGCTCATTCTGAATATTTTCGAGAAAGCTTTTACCATAGGATTGGTTATATCGTTTGCAAATCCCCAAAGAGCAAAGCACATAGTTATCAATATAAAGGGCAAAAGATAACTTACCCCATCTTTACTGATAAGAGATAGTTTCATGGTTAGTTAGATTTTAATATAATATTTGTATTAGGTATAGTAGTTAATATAGATGAAACATTCTTTCCATCTGTTTCCACTTGTCAGAAGAAGTAGAACCGGGTAGTGTACTCT
>ENA-ORPD01000470-ORPD01000470.1-human-gut-metagenome-genome-assembly--contig:-NODE-470-length-41164-cov-6.046754_pt1 | contig 41164 bp, 37 predicted proteins | sample MGYA00242143_ERZ509076 | MGnify/ENA primary metagenome ERZ509076 (study PRJEB26280, sample SAMEA2338706) | human gut metagenome | biome: human gut; feature: human-associated habitat; material: faeces... | reverse complement strand
AGATACAGCCCCACCCCGCTGCCGCCGGTGCTGCGGACTGATTGAGAGATGAACGTACTTGGCAGATCATGATCAGGGCAATGACTGCCAGAACGGCAGCTGCTACCGCGATATACATAACTGTATCGTTATTCATCCAAACCCATCCTTTCAAATATTATCAATGTGTAAATACATATTACAGCGGAATGTTTCCGTGTTTCTTAGCCGGATGTACTTCATGTTTGGAAGCAAGCATCTTCAGAGCATTGATAACTACCGGACGAGAGTTTCTCGGATCAATAACTGCGTCTACATAGCCGCGTTCTGCAGCTTTGTAAGGAGTTGCAAATTCATCAACATACTCCTGTGTACGCTGTTCTTTCTGCGGATCCTTCTTGAAAATGATATTTGCTGCGCCGGCAGGTCCCATAACGGCGATTTCTGCGGTCGGCCATGCAAATACCTGGTCAGCCCCCTGTTCGCGGGAGCACATAGCAATGTAGGAACCACCATATGCTTTACGGAGAATCAGGGTAATCTTCGGTACAGTTGCTTCGCAGTATGCGAACAGCATCTTAGCACCGTGACGGATTACACCCGCATATTCCTGCTGCTTGCCGGGCAGGAAGCCGGGAACGTCGACAATGTTCAGAACCGGAATATTGAAGCAGTCGCAGAAACGAATAAAGCGGGCAGCTTTATCAGAAGCATTATAGTCAAGGCAGCCTGCCATGAAGTTCGGCTGGTTGGCAATAATGCCGACAGTCTGTCCATCCATACGGCAGAAGCAGGTAATAATGTTCTTAGCCCATTCCTTAGCTACGTCGTAGTACTCGCCGTTATCAACGATGGATTTGATGACATCGTACATATCGTACGGTGCATTGGAGTTTTCCGGCATAATGGTATCCAGACTTGCATCTGTACGGGTCGGATCATCTCCGGTTTCAACAATCGGCGCGTCTTCCATGTTATTGCTCGGCAGGAAGGAAAGCAGGTAACGAATCTGTTTAATGCAGTCTTCGTCATTTTCAGCTGCAAACTGGGCCACACCGGATGTACGGTTATGGGTCATAGCGCCACCGAGAGCTTCAGCGGTAATCTTTTCGCCGGTTACGGATTCAACTACTGCCGGTCCTGTCAGGAACATCTGAGAGGTGCCTTTTACCATGTAGATGAAGTCGGTCAATGCCGGAGAATATACGGCGCCGCCTGCAGACGGTCCCATAATTGCGGAAATCTGAGGAATAACGCCGGATGCAATGGTATTGCACCAGAAAATCTTGCCATAGCCGGAAAGAGCATCTACTGCTTCCTGGATACGGGCTCCGCCGGAATCATTCAGGCCTACGCAAGGAGCACCGACTTTAAGAGCCAGTTCGTTTACGTGAACAATTTTCGCAGCGTGCATTTCACCAAGGGAGCCACCTTCTACCGTGAAGTCCTGGGCAAATGCGAATACGAGTCTTCCGTCTACGGTACCATAACCGGTAACGACACCTTCGCCGGGGAGATCTTTCTTCTCCTGGCCGAAGTTGTAGCAGCGGGACTTAACAAGCGCATTGACTTCTACAAAAGAGCCTTCATCAAACAGAAGAGCAAGTCTTTCGCGGGCTGTCAGTTTGCCTTTTGCATGCTGTTTTTCAACTTTCTTTTCCCCACCCATAGCCTCTACGTGTGCGAGGTTATTGTGAAGAAGTTCAATTCTTTCTGCAACAGTTGCCATTCTTACACCTCCAAAAATATTGGTCCCTTACCGGGACGTCCCTATTATAGCATAGGGACCGATCCTTATGCTATTAGAAAGACGGGCCGCCGGGGCGTTCGGTCAGTTCCAGCAGAAGGCCGGTAGCTTTCGGGTGCATAAATGCGATGTGGCAGCCGCCAGCACCAACTCTCCAATGCTTGTCAAGCTTTGCGTCTTCCGGAAGTGCAGCAAGCGCTTCGACAATATTGTCTACGCGGAGAGCTACATGCTGGAAACCGTTCTTGCCGCCGTTCTTCGCGATATAGCGGGCAATCGGGCCGTCCGGAGTTGTGGAACCCAGGAATTCCAGTTCGCATGCTTCGCTCTGTGCGGACGGTTTGAAGAAGCTTGTCGTTACATGCTGTTCTTCTACCGTTTCGTCCGGAAGGGACGGTTCAAGGTTCAGCAGATCTTTCATCTGCTTCTTGATCAGCGCCAGATCATTAACAGCTACGCCGACATGGTCTACACATAATACTTTGAATGCCATAATAATTCCTCCTTTGAATTATTTAAATATATTTCCCACGATAGAATCAACGACTGTGAAAGGATCATTTTCTCTTTCATAGACTTGTTCTACGTAGTCAGCAAATTTACCCGTCTGTACGATATCTTCCATAACATAACGGGAAATGCGGTCGTGGATCATCTCTACCATCTCAGTGCGGGCGCGTTCACGTCTGCGTTCTTCCAGCAAGCCGGATTCTTCAAGATATTTACGATGGGAATTAAGAGATTTGACAACGTCCGCGACGCCTTCGTCCTTGTTTGCAATCGTCCTTTCAATAGGAGGACGCCAGTTTTGGGCTTCACCCAAATCAAGCATCATTTCGATTTCAACATTCAGACGGTCCGCGCCGTCACGATCACATTTATTAATGCAGAATACATCCCCGATTTCAAGGATGCCTGCCTTAATAGCCTGAATATCGTCACCCAGTCCGGGTACGAGCACAACGAGTGTTGTATCCGCATTCTTGACGATATCTACTTCTGACTGCCCTACGCCTACTGTTTCGATGAAAATGACATCGAGACCGAAAGCATCCATCAGTTTTACCGCATCGGTAGTCTTTCTGGACAAACCGCCAAGACTGCCGCGGGTACCCATACTGCGGATATATACACCTTCGTCCAGTGTGAGGTCATTCATTCTGATACGGTCGCCAAGGATAGCACCGCCGGAGAATGGAGAAGTCGGATCGATAGCCACAATACCGACTTTCTTACCCTGTTTTCTGTACTGTTTAATCAGTGCGTCTGAAAGTGTGCTCTTACCCGCACCAGGTGCACCAGTGATACCGATGACCTGTGCACGACCGGTATGGTGGTAGATTTCTTTCATGATATCTTCCCAGCCATCACGTTCGTCTTCAACGATGGTTATTGCTCTCGCTAAGGCACGTCTGGAACCGTCCCAAAAATTTTTCATTGAGAATTCCATGGATACACCGCCTTTTTAAGAGTAAATAATAGCGGCATGGGGCCACAGCAAATGCAGCCCCGTGCAACTATCGAGCTTCTATTGGATAGAAGAGAATGTCAATTATACGTTAGCTTTGATAAAGTCGATAATTTCCTTGGTCGGTGTGCCAGGTGTAAAGATAGCTTTTACGCCGGCCTTTTTCAAACCAGGGATGTCACCGGCAGGGATTACGCCGCCGCCGATAACGAGAACATCTTCCATTCCTTTAGCTTTCAGTGCTTCTACCACTTCCGGGAACAGGGTGTTGTGAGCGCCGGACAAAAGGCTCAGTGCTACAACATTAACGTCTTCCGCATCTGCCGCTTCAACGATCTGAGCGACAGTCTGGCGAAGACCTGTGTAAATAACTTCCATACCTGCATCGCGAAGTGCGCGGGCAACTACTTTTGCACCGCGATCATGTCCATCAAGACCCGGTTTAGCAACGAGTACTCTGATACGTTTTTCTGCCATAGTTATATACCTCCAGAATTTTAGTTAGGATTAAAGTGTGTTATGTGCTTTGTATTCGCCGAATACTTTGCGGAGAACGCCGCAAATTTCGCCGAGAGAGCAGTAAGCACGTACGCAGTCAAGGATAACAGGCATCAGGTTGACGGATTCGTCAGCAGCTGCAACTTCCAGCTTGGCCAGTTCTTCCTTAACCTTTGCGTTATCACGTTCTGCCTTAACTTTAGCCAGTTTGTTCTTCTGGAATTCGCCAGCGGATGCGTCAACCTTCAGGAGGCCTTCAACCGGAGCTTCTTCCATAGTGAACTTGTTGACGCCGACAATTGTTCTTTCGCCGGATTCAACAGCCATCTGCCAAGCATAAGCAGAATCCTGGATTTCTTTCTGGATATAACCTTTATCGATAGCTTCAACAGCGCCGCCCATTTCATCAATCTTGCGGATGTATTCTTTAGCTTCCGCTTCGATGGCGTTGGTCATAGCTTCTACATAATAGGAGCCGCCCAGCGGATCGACTACGTCAGCCAGACCGGATTCATAAGCAACGATCTGCTGTGTACGCAGAGCGATGGTTACGGATTCAGTGGTCGGCAGAGCAAGAGCTTCATCGCGGGAGTTGGTATGCAGGGACTGTGTTCCGCCCATAACTGCCGCTGCTGTCTGGAGAGCAACACGAACGATGTTGTTGTTCGGCTGCTGAGCTGTCAGCATGGAGCCGGCTGTCTGGGTATGGAAACGCAATTTCATGGACTTCGGGTTCTGAGCATGGAAACGTTCTTTCAGAATCGTAGCCCAGAGACGACGGGATGCACGGAATTTAGCAACTTCTTCAAGTACGTTGTTGTGAGCGTTCCAGAAGAAGGACAGACGGCCTGCGAAGTCGTCGATCTTCATGCCTGCTTTCAGAGCCGCTTCGATGTAAGCGATACCATCAGCGATGGTGAAAGCGATTTCCTGAGCAGCGGTGGAACCTGCTTCACGGATATGGTAGCCGGAGATGGAAATGGTGTTCCACTTCGGTACATTCTTGGAGCAGTATTCAAAAATGTTAGTAATCAGACGCATAGACGGTTTAACCGGGAAAATATAGGTTCCGCGGGCTGCGTATTCTTTCAGAATATCATTCTGGATGGTGCCGCGGAGCTGATCAGCCGGTACGCCCTGCTTTTCAGCAACTGCGATGTACATAGCCAGCAGTACGGATGCCGGTGCGTTGATGGTCATGGATGTAGAAACCTTGCCCAGATCAATATGGTCGAAAAGGATTTCCATATCTTTCAGGGTATCAATGGCTACACCTACCTTGCCGATTTCGCCGATAGCCATTTTGTCATCAGAGTCATAGCCGATCTGGGTCGGAAGGTCAAATGCGCAGGACAGGCCGGAACCGCCGTTTTCAATCAGGTAACGATAACGCTTGTTGGATTCTTCAGCGGTAGCGAAGCCTGCATACATACGCATAGTCCAGAGACGGCCGCGGTACATGGTCGGCTGTACGCCGCGGGTATACGGATATTCGCCCGGGATGCCGAGGTCTCTTTCATAATCAAAACCTTCGATATCAAGAGGTGTATACACCTTATTGTGTTTTAAACCAACTCTTTCCGGAGTCTTTGCGTAAGATTTAGCGCAAGCAGCTTCGTATGCTTCGAGTTTGGCTTTCAGGGATTCGTTTGCCATAAGTTCATCTTCCTCCTAAAAAATAAGTAAAATTGGGAAAGGTCTCATCCTTGGCAGAAATGTCAGATTGCGGCTTTTAGGCTCTTCTCATCTGTATTTCGCAGACAATCGCTTTCATTGGTATGGATCCGCAAAGCCTCTTGCTGTGATGCCGCATTATGTCTTGTCACCACAGCGGAGGAACTCTTGCGGGATCCATGTATGATTCTGCTCTCAGCAGTTATCACCATAGACAATTATATAACAATCATGCTTTTTGTAAAGAATGTATTATGGGAAAATTATTTTTTAAAAAGCATGGAGCCTGTTTCAGCAAGGCTGGTATGGAACTTGAATGCTTCAGAGAGAATATGCGGGGTCTGGCTGTTGCCGTTGAGCGCACATGCTCTTTCAAAGTAATCCATCAGCTGGTCACGGAAAGTCGGGTGAGCGACATTATTAATGATTACCTTCGCTCTTTCCTTCGGTGACAGGCCGCGGACATCTGCCACACCCTGTTCGGAGATGAATACATGAGTGTCATGTTCGGTGTGATCAACATGAGAACACATCGGAACAACGGCAGAGATAGCGCCTCCCTTAGCCACGCTGTGGCAGAAGAAGCAGGACAGAGCGCCATTGCGGGCAAAGTCGCCGGAACCGCCGATACCGTTCATCAACTTGGTACCGGTTACATGCGTGGAGTTAACATGACCGTAAATATCCATTTCCAAAGCGGTATTCATAGCCACTACACCGATGCGGCGGGCTACTTCGCCGTTATTGGAAATTTCCTGCGGACGGAGGATGATCTTCTTGCTGTATTTTTCAATATTGGCATGGAAGCGTTTCAGTCCATCCGGTGACGGGGACAGGGATGTCCCGGAAATCATATCGATCTTGCCTTCATCAATCAGGTCGAACATGCCGTCCTGGATAACTTCCGTATATACGGACAGGTTCTTGAAATCGGAATGGACGAGGCCATTGATGACCGCGTTTGCCACATTGCCTACGCCGGACTGGAGAGGAAGCAGGTTTTCCGGAAGTCTTCCATGTTTTACTTCATTCTTCAGGAAATCAACCAGGTTATTTCCCATCCTTTCAGCGTCGTCATCAAGCGGAGCCAGAGCGCGGGTAACATCGGGCAGATCACAGGGAACGATAGCAACAATCTTTGCCGGATCTACAGGAATGTAGGTCTTGCCGATACGGTCACCGGCTTTAACGATCGGAATCGGCACACGATGCGGCGGGTTAGCCACTTCGTAAATGTCAGCCATGCCATCCAATGCTACCGGCTGGGTGGTATTCACTTCGATGATGACTTTTTTACCCTGGGATACGAATACGGGAGAGTTGCCGATAGCGGTAGTAGTTACGATACCAATTTCGCCGTCTCTGTTAACGATCTTGCAGGCTTCAATGACCGCAAAATCCGGACCGGTTACATGTTCTCCCTTGACATTGGTGAAGAAACCTTCACGGATCTGCTGTGCCACATGGCTCAGGTGCAAGTCGAAATAGTTGATCTGGCCGGCATTGATTGCTTTTCTCAGTGTACCGTTAGTCTGGTAGGGCATACGGTTTCTGATCCCGTTCACTTCTACCAGTTCGCCATCAATCTGGGAACCTGTGGAAGCGCCCGTCCAGATATCTACCTGGAACGGCGTTTGCTTCATGCGTTCAGCCAGTTCATGCATCGTGATTTTCGGATAGCCGCACGGTGTAAATCCGCTGATTCCCAGGATATCCCCCGGCTGGATCATGGCTGCTGCCGCTTTGCCGTCGCACACTTTGTCCAGCAGTTCTTTAGGCTCGATACGGCTAAGGAATTCACTGTCGTTGATGTCGATCATTACTATCATCCTCCCAAAATAAATAAAATATAAAAGCCCGCGGTGACGATTCGTTATTTTTCTCAGTCCGCAGAACCTTTAGCCCGGTAGTCCTCCCTCCAAACTTCATCAAAACAGTTCGGAATGAAGGCGCTGTAAAGCAACCCTCCGTGGCTTATTACCTTGTTTATTATAGCATACTTTTACGGATAAAATTCCATAAAGAGCGTTTATCCTTTCTCAAAATTCCCTAACAGGGATTATAAATTTTTCCTATTGGACAAATACATTTTTATATGTACTTGGATCCGCATAATTGATTCACCCTGCCGCGCCCCGTCTTTCTTCTGAAACACAAAGCGCAGACAACGCCCAGAAGCAGCAGGAAACCGGGCAGCTGAAAAGCGCATAATCTCCGATCCCGTCTATGGCTGCCGACAAGACAAGAAGCATGCCTGACAACCCGAAAAGTTTCATAGTCCCTTTCCCTCTGCGCCAAATCCGCCATGACATCACCCCCTGTCCGAAAAAGAAAAGGAAGTACAAAATGCCGCCGGGAATGCCCACTTCCGCAGGGATATGGATGTACATATCATGGGCGTGGAAAATAACGACATCCGCGTCCTCTATAAAAAAGTTGTACTCCGGATAAGCCAGCCAGTAATTTCCCCAGCCGACCCCAAGCAGAGGATGTTCCTCAATCATGGCTATCGTACTTTCCCACAAAGCCAGACGAAGTGAAAGCGATGTATCCTCGCCGGAAAAAAGAGAAATAAAGCGCTCCGCCACCTGTCCATGGTAAAAAAATAAAATAAGAGGCACCGCCAGAAACACCAGACCGAACCGCTTATCATAAAAGACCGCAAGGCCTAGAACTATCCCTGCCAGACTGATCCATGCCCCCCGGGAATAGGTCAGCGCCAGGCATACGGAAAGAATAAAAAGAAATCCGGCAAGCAGTATTTTTCTCTTATTATTTCTTTCCCCCAGAGCAAAAGGCGCAAACACACTGATAAGCATCAAAAGGTAAGCGCCGAAAAGATTCGGATTCCCCAAAGTGGAAAACATGCGCCGCCGCAGAAGAGGAAACCTCTCGGGATCCACCCATCCTTCGGCATTCAGGTCTCTCGCCATGCATCCCGCATCGGCATACTGTATAAATCCCCAGATGACAACGCAGACGGCACCCGCCAAAAAGACATAAAGCGCTTTCCTCTTTTCTTCCTCTCCCGCAAAGTATGTAGAGATAAGCACATAAAGAAACGCATACGCCAAGGGCAGAAAGCACCAGTTAAAAATAGAAAAAAAGAAGTCTGCCGCACCGGAAACAGATAAAAACGAGCAGACTAAAAAGCCCCCGCCAAACCATCCCCACTTGCCGCCATAATTGACCTTCCGCTTCGTGAGGAATATATCCCCCATAGAAAGCAATGCCGCCGGAACAAGGGCAAAGTAAAAAAGCCAAGAGCTTAAAGGAAGGAGGAATATAGTCAGATAAAGACAGATAAGAATATTCCGTTCACTGCAAATCCGTCTCCACATCACCATGAGCCTCCTCTTATTTCACCGTTTATAGAAATTATGAAAATACTCTTACCGGCTGTCAGGTGATCAAAAACGATCTGCCGGCTTTCATTCCCCCGATCCGCTTCCGCTGCCGTGCGTCCTTGCGGGATGATAGAGTCTCCACCCGAAAAGGATCGCGCAGATGCGGAGAAGAAGAACCGCGCCAAATCCGCCCCATGACGCATATACAATCCCCGTGAGCGGATACAGGACGCATATGACGATGCCTCCGACAACCGAAGCCATGGCATACACATCTTCATACAACACCACCGGGACTTTCTGCGCCAGCACGTCACGGAGAATACCGCCTCCCACCGCCGTAATGAGCCCGAGCAGAACAGGAAGCACATACCGGTAGCCGGGATAACTGTCAATCGCCGTCATCGCACCGGTCACCGTGAAAGCGGCAAGACCTGCCGTATCGGAAACACGATAAGCAAAAAAGACAAGTTTCCGTCCCCGGCGGGGTATATGGAAATGCCGGAAACCGATGCACACCGCTGCCGCCGTCATGAGGGCAAATATGATCCCATCCGGCCCGCGCAGGGCAAAAGGTGGAAATATACCCGCCAGCACATCGCGGAGAATACCGCCTCCCACCGCCGTCACCACAGATAAGAGCGCAATGCCGAAAACATCCATCCCCCTTGTCAGTCCTACAGCCGCTCCGGAAAAAGCAAATGCCACAGTCCCCAGTATTTCAAAAACCGCCCACGTTAAAGACATACCGCACCCTTTCGTATTACATCTGCAGCACGGAAGCAATCAGGCGGATCGTCGTTCCCGTATAAAACTGCGCCAGCGGATTAATAATCCGTCCTATCATGCCGCTGAAAACCAGGAACAGTAAAAGAAGGAAACTGTAACGGTAACTGAAATTGTGGAACGCAAAAGCCAATTTACAGGGAAGCACCATTTCCAAAATTTTGGAGCCGTCCAGCGGCGGCACGGGAATCAAATTAAAAAATGCGAACCACACATTGTACAGCATAATCCAATAAAGAAATAAATGCCCCGGCTGCCCCGCCGTTAGAAGCCCGAGCTTCATCATCAGCAGCATAATGCACTCCGCCAGAAAACAAATAAGCAGATTCATCCCCGGCCCGGCAAAAGAAACCTTCATCACGCCGCTTCTGAAATTCTTATAATAATTCGGATTGATCTCCACCGGTTTTGCCCAGCCGAACCCGCAGACCACAAGAAGCATAAGCCCCACCATATCCAAGTGAACCAGAGGATTCGCCGTAAGCCGTCCCTGCATGGAAGGCGTGGGATCCCCCAGACTGTCCGATACGTACGCATGGGCATATTCATGAAGCGCCATGGCAATCAAAAGCGCCGGCGCACGATAAATCAAAGTACTCCAATCAAGAAAATCAGACATATAACTCCTTTATGAAACTAATTCCAACAAACTGCCGTTTCAAACGTCTGCCGCGGTCTTATTTCAAAACGGCCCTTCGGCCGACTGAAATTCAATGTGATTATTATAACCCGATTTCAAAATAGTATACAAGGCGGACTGACCGCTTCATTTTCCGCCTTGCTGCACGAAAATGGCAGCAGACACAAAAAAAGAGACCCGCACAGGCCTCTTCTGTCTTCCTATCTGCCTCCAAAAACTCTCTGAAACAGTGTAAGGCGGCGGCGTTTAGATTTCTCCGCCCATTCAGCAGAATCCAATTCCGCCTGTTCCATCCGATACTCGCGATATGCGCGGTACACATCCATATCCAAAAGCACCACGCCCACCTGGCAACAGGGATAAGCACGCTGAAGAGCGCATTCATCAGAAGCCGCCGGAAACTCGATTCCCTTTTCTTCCAGTTCCATAAGAGCCATACCGAGAGCTTCCCGCGCTTTCCGCGCAGCCTCCGCCATAGATTCCGCTTTCACGGCACACCCTGTCAAATCAGGAAACACCGCGCGGAATTCATTCTTTTTTCTATCCAAGGTAAAAATGGCCGGATAAAAATACTTCATCAGATTCCTCTTTTCACCCACCTGCACCATTGCGTAAACATTTTCTTATTATTTTGTTTTATTGTAATACATTTTATTGCCTGCTGCCAATAGCAAATCTTAAAAAAATTGATTATTTTTTCCAAATTTTACTAAAAATCTAAAATATTTCATCAAAAATCTGAAAAACTTTGTGTGCAAAACAGGAATTTCTCTTCTATTCCTTATAAAAAGCCGCATGTAAAAACGCGCCCGCCGAAGCATGACGCGTTTCGTGTAATTCTATTTTCAAAAACAGATCAGAATTTATACTTCGTCCCGACCATGAAGTATCTGCCTGGCATAGCGGAACTTCCGAGCCCGTTCCAGCTGTTGTAGGACGTTTCATAAGATTCATTTGTCAGGTTGCCTACAGTGACATACGCAGTAATTCCGTTGGCAAACTCATAATTTGCATTCCAGTCAAGAATCAGGAATCTGTTATCTGTGAAGGCCAGTCCGCTGCAGCCGGTATAATAATTGAGCAGAAGTCCCGTATAGAATCTTGCATTCTCATAAGAAACATTCAATGCGTAATGATTTTGGGGGCGCAGATGGTTGATACCCGTATTAATATCATCAGGATCCCATCCCGATTCCGGCCCCAGTGTCCATCCATCTTTCGACTTCCACTTATCTTTCATATGAGAATAGGAAGCGCTCAACGTTACATGCTTATTCAACTGGTGATCCAAAGTCAGATTGATAGACTGCTTATCTTCCTTTGCATTGATTGGGGTCGAAAGGAAATCACCGGAGTTCGGATCTAAAACAGGAAGCGTGGCAATAGCATTCTTCATCTTTGTCCAATCGTAATGGAGCGCCACCGTCGTTCTGTCACTGATATCATAATGAATGCCGAAAGTATATACATTCCCTTCTTCGTCTTTCAGCGGTGCATTGAATACATAGTCCGTCGTTGTATAATCCCCCTGGCGAAGCGGACGGAACACCTTCGTCCAGCCAAGATACATGCCGACCTTGTCATTAAACATATACTCTGTATTCAAAGAATAGTTAAAATCATTCGTGTTTCCCGCACTGTTTCCGCCGGTAGATTCTTTATAATCACTGTAATGGGAATAACGAAGCGAAGGAGTAAGATCCCATTTATCCGTTAAATGAATTTTATCCTGGACATAGGTACGTACCGTTTCCCGTTCTACACTGGAAGACCGTTTTTCACCGGTTGCCGGATTGACCCTGAATGCATAGTTTTTCGCCTTGTCATAAGTCACATTAGCGATAACATCATGTTTACCGATACTCTTCGCATACTGGAGCTGGAACCCACGGTTCTTTTCTTCATGCCAACTATTCGGCTCCGTAGCATATCCGCCGGTATCGGCAATCCACTTTTTCAGCAATTCCTTATTTCCTGTAAAAGGCGCCAGATTCTCTTTAATCCATTCTTTAATCTGCGCTCCGGTCGCCCCGCTGGGATATAATCTTTTGAAAGCTTCAATCGCCTGCTTGGTTCCGCCATATTTATACCAATGGTACACATCGCGATTGGACAATCTGTGGGTCTGGTTGTAAAAACGGATAAAACTGTCCATGCCGTTGTCTTTGTTAAAGGTGTAAACAATATCCAGATCATTATTCTTAAACCGGCTGAAAGAACCATAATTCCCATCCAAAGAATACAAATTATGGTATCCCGGATTCTTCATATCACCGGACATCCTTTTCCCAAGGAAATAGGTCGTATTATCATTCATGTCGGCAATATTCACCACACCGTCAGACTTATAATCTTTCCCTTCTGCCGCGTGTTCTGCTGTATCAAAGAAACCTCCGATTGTCGCTCTGGAAATAATATTTGACCAATCGGCAGGATTCATGTATTTCTGATTAGGCACGGCAATCGGATAGCCGTCTTTGCCCTGGCGGAAATTGTACCAGATTTTTAAATTTCGGGTATCACTGAAATCTTTATCAAGCCGTACATTGACACCGTCTTCTTTCCAGCGGGATCCTTCCAGGCGCCCGTCCGTATCACTGAAAGCGTCATGATACTTCGTATCCCCCGACATATCACGATTCGCGGAAATAAAGTAGTGCCAGGAGCGGTCATCACCGGCGGAACCGGAATAATTGATTGCATAATGGTGTTTTTTCCATGAACCCGTGGCAAGGTCAATACTTCCCTGCGAATCCCTGCCACCCTTTCTTGTAATGATATTGATGACGCCGCCTGTAGCATCATCACCGTATACAGAGGCACCCGGTCCTTTAATGACCTCAATCTTGTCCACGTTTTCCATATTCGTGACCTGGTCAAGATTGACCCCGGTCGACTTGCTTCCCGCTGCACTGGAAGAATCAATGCGGGAACTGGCCGCATTATCCACACGGCGGCCATCAACCAAGACAACCACACGGGTATCGCCATTAATAGAAATCCCGTTATTATAAAATTGATATCCATATTCCCCGCCGCGGTAGCCGGGATTCTGGAAAGTGATCCCCGGAATACGTTTAATCGCTTCCGTCACATCAGTGTAATGGCGTTTATCAAGTTCTTCGCGGGTGATAACTTTCACGTCGCCGCCCGTACGGTAATAAGACTGTTCCGTAATCGTGTCCCCAAATTTATTCTTTGTCTTATCCGCTTCTACAACCACCGTATCCAGCGTATACACATTCAAATTTTCATCGTGAGCGGCATATGCGGAAATTCCGCCAAAACAGGCCGTCAACGCCAGCGTGGCGGCAAAAGCTGATTTCATACCTTTTTTCATGAATACTCTCTCCTCTGAGCTTTACCATCTTGAACCATTAATATAACTGAATGAATAATCTTCTTTCGTGGCCCAGTCTTTCCATTCCCCTGAAAAGGGCCCGAAATTAAAAGTGACTTTTTTACTTCCGTTGGCCGGTAATTTCAACATGGGCAGTCTTTTCGGATGCCCGATGAATTGAAATGTTTTCCCATCAGTTCCTGTAAAAGTAATCTGGAGAATCATTTCATCAAGCTTTGTAACCGTCAAGTCACTTCGCCTGTTATAAAATGTTCCCCGCACGCAAAGTTCCCCATGCTCCATCCAGACTTTTTCCGTACGCCAATCCAAAATCATCGTATCTGCCGAATGTTCCGCAGCAAAAGCCATATGAGACAAACATAAAGAAAAAATTAGAGCAGCGAAAGCCAAAAGCCATTTTCTCATAACTTCATCCTTTCTTTAATCACTAACCACCTGTGAAAGTCTTGTATTCCATTTTTCTGCCGGCCTGACCTTGTTCCGACCGCAGGAAAATAAGGAATCTTCTTAAAAAACAGAATGCGTACCCCGCACGATAGGTATCCCCGCTTTCTTAAAAATAGCAGTAATCATCTCCACCTCTTTACAAAGAGTCTTACTTTCCCCGTCGCTGCAGCAGCAGATTCCCAAATGAACTGCGTCCGGATGTATTTCCAGAATCCTCTCGATTTTTTCATCAAGTCCTTTATCCTGCCGGGGAAAATGCCCGCACCCGCTGCACTTCATAAAGGCGGACACCTGCAATTCTTCATCTCCATATTCACGAAAACGATGGGTCCGCCCATTCAATGCAGAAAAACATCCCGCCCCGGTGCAGACGGTCTCCGCATGGGGACAGGTCAGCATAACAATCTTCTTCATAGGCGCATTCCTTCATATTCCCACTTTAAAAACAATATCAGCTTAAAAATTCATTTATTCCTGTCATCCGTAAACTTAATAATTCTTAAAATTATATCACATATTACTCATCATATGAATACTTTAAAGTAATCTTTTAGCAATAATTCATTCGCTTTTATCTCAGGCTCCTCTTTTCATGAAGTGAAGTTCCCGTTTCTTTTCTCCCTATTGCATAGCGCCGTCCCCTTTGCTATAATTTGGAAAGCATGGGGGTATAGCTCAGCTGGGAGAGCGTTTGAATGGCATTCAAAAGGTCAGCGGTTCGATCCCGCTTATCTCCACCACTCATTTAATCCACCACATCTGTTCGATGTGGTTCTTTTTATTCACTCTCCTCACCGCAATAAGTGACTCACTCGATTCCATGCGTCATTTCATTCCTTTGGAATCGGTTCCCTACTTAACCGGTTCGATCCCGCTTATCTCCACCACGTATTTAATCCACCACATCTGTCCGATGTGGTTCTTTTTATTCATTCCCCTCACCGCAATAAGTGACTCACTCGATTTCATGCGTCACTTTGTTCCTTTGAAATCGGTTCCCTACTTAACCGGTTTGATCTCAATCATCTATATCACAATAAAAAAGGTCACATCATTGCGATATGGCCTTTTTGTTTTATTAAATTTACTCACCCGGATAAAATCAGAATTCGAATCGGGCGGAGAGCATGAATGTCCTCGGCATGGATAATCCGAAGGTGGTGGAACTCCCTCTTCCCATCCAGTAATCTTTATTTGTCACATTGTAGCACATGGCGCTTAAAGAAACGGGGATCCCGCCCAAATGTGTTTTGTAATTCACACCCAGGTCAAAGGTGGTGTAAGACGGAATTTTTGTTTTTCCTGACGGTGCATTGGAATTATCAATGTAGGCAGCGTCATTCCAGACGACTCTCCCTATGATTCCCAGGCTGTCGTTCGGTTCGTAAACGAGTCCCAGCACACCGCTCCAGTCTGCCACGCCGTTAACGAAGCGGCCGTCGTTTTTCCCGCCCTGCGTTTTATCCCGCTTGGCGTCAATATACATCAGCCCGCCGGTCACTGTCCATTTCGGTGCCAATTTCCCATTGACTGTCCATTCCACACCTTTGAACTTGTCTCTCCCGTCAGCAGCGCGGCGGTACTTACCACCTCCCACATCTATATCAATGACATTTTCCTGATCGATATAGAAATAGCTCAAAGTGGTGAGAAGTCCGCCGTATTTATACTTCACACCGATTTCTTTCTGCCTGCTCACGGACGGTGCCAAAGTTTCTCCCTGGTTTACGTACTTGTTGTCATTGGAAACAACACCGCCCCTGGAAAGGCTTTCCGTCTGTCCCGCATAAAAAGAAAGATGGTCATTTGCTTTGTAGGTAATTCCAAAAGTCGGGAGCCAGTCATTATTCCGTATAAGCTGCCCTTTGATCTCATTTCTGAAATGTTCGTGTTTTCTGGAAACGGCCAAAAGGACGTCCCATTTCCCGTAGGTAAGAGAATCGGCCAGTGTAATGCCTGTATTGATTTCCGACCAGGAAAGTTTTGCTTTCCGGAGCGAAGGGATATAGAAACTGTTTGTATAGGCCGTACCGTCATAAAGATTGCCTATAATATTCCCTTTCACGCTGTTATTTGTGTCATTCCAATATTTAGCGCCGGAGCGGTCAACGGCAAGGGACATATGATGTTCCACTGCACCGGTATGAAATTTTCCTTTGATTCCTGTCTGGAAATAAGAATTCGTTCCTATTTCATTCTGTGCATTGGACACATTGCTGCTCATGAAATTTCCCTTTTCGTCAAACTTCAGGGCCGAACTGGAATTGTACTTATTCCCGCTCCTGCGGTTGACGCCCCAGTTCACGAACCAGCTCCAGTTATCGCTGAGTTCTTTTTCGTGATTCAATGTAAGAAGCCAGCCGTGCATCCACTTCGTAGTACCGTCAAAATCATAATCCGTATTGGAATCCGGTGCGGAGGGAAGGACATCGGATTTGCCGCCATAGGTAAACCAGCGCTGCCCTTTATTCACACGGAGATCGAAGGACCCTGCAAAAATATTCGTAACAGATGTTTTCCCTTTGCGATCAAGGTTAACGAAAATATTTTTTTCCTCTTTTTCCGCATGGCGGAGCGCCAGATCGCCATCCATGTATTCACCCATGACACGGACACCCCATTCGCCATTGGCGCCTGTCCTGCGGCTTACATCAATAAACTCGCCAAGGTTGCTTCTTCCCGAAAAGGTTTGCGTATAGTTGAAAACAGGAGTCTGCCCCGCTTTTTTTGTAACAATATTGATGGTTCCCGGAGCAGGCGTGGCGCCACTGTTGGTTCCATTATTCGACATGCTGACTCCATTGACGCCGGCATTCGGTCCCGAAGTAATATCCATTCTTTCGATGATGTGATTCGGCGGGCCGTTGAACTGGTAAAACAGGCTGGGGATCCCGTTCAGCATCATATGGTTTCCATTCATATTGATTCCGCGCATGGAAAAATCCGTATACATGGGAGACGAAGTGCTGGAACGGATAGAAGGATTATTCTGGAGCACATTGGCCAGCGGCTGGGACGGATCACTGAACGTTTCCAGTGTTTTTTCAGTCATACTCATTTCAGAGTAAGGAATATCCATAACGCTTTTATTTCCCAAAATCCCTAATTTGGCAGTCTGATTTACAAGCCCGCCCGGAAGCACCGCCACATTCCCTTCCCTGTCTGCCGTGACGGTAACTTCGTCCATTTCATACACGGCACCTGCGGTCACGGCGCCAAGCGCTGATGAAACCAGTACAGAAAGCAGCGCCGACGATAAAATTTTCTTTTTCATACGTTTCTCCTCTTTCATAAAAAAATAACGGTGTTAAAAATGTTTTTCCATGACCTGTGATTTTAATTTTCACCCCCTTGATCCGATTTGGCTCAAAATGTAAAAAATGCGGAAATCAATTCTTTTGTATACGGAGCCGCAGGACTGTGGAAGAGTTTCTCCGTTTCTTCCATTTCCACCAGTTTCCCCTGATTGAGTATTCCGATCCGATGGCAGCAGGCGCGAAGCAGGTCAAGGTCGTGGGAAATGAAAAGATAGGAAATATTTTCTTCTTCCTGCACCTCTTTCAGTATCCCGATAATCTGTGCCTGCACGGAAACATCCAACATAGAAGTGGGTTCATCAAGAATCAGAAGCCCGGGTTTCAGGAGAAGAAGCCGCCCGAGGCATACGCGCTGCAGTTCTCCCCCGGAAAGCTGGTGGGGATAACGGTACAGAAGCTCTTCTCTCAGCTGGAGGCGTTTCATCATGTCACGGATTTCCTGACCGCGGGAAATGTCCATTCCGTGTATCTTCGCCGGTTCTTCCATGGATTCCCTGATTTTCATCCGCGGATTTAAGGAAGACGCGGGATTTTGGAAAAGCATATGCATCTGCCGCCGTCTGCACCCGGCCTCCCTTGCAGATATTTTCGTCAGCCGCTTTCCCTGAAAAACGATATCTCCGCCGTCTTCACGAAGCAGGCCCATGACGACTCTTGACAGTGTGGATTTCCCTGCGCCGCTTGCCCCCGTAATGCCCACGGTTTCCCCTTTCTCTACACAGAAAGAGATATCATGAAGGATTTCTTTTTTCCGTTTGCGGATAAATCCCGTTTCTGCCCCGTAAGAAATATGTTCCACAGAAAGAAGGGTCATAAGCCGCCTCCTTTCCGGATACAGCGGACGCTATGACCTTCTGCAAGCGTAAGCATTTTCTGCTTTTCATCGCAGGAATTTTTTTCATACGCCGGGCAGCGGGATGCAAAAACACAGCCGCCGGGTAGACGGGAAAGATCAGACGCGATACCGCGGATCGGCTGCATGCCCTTGTCGGGCGCCGCGGCAAACAGGCCTTTCGTATAGGGATGCACTGGATTTGAAAAGATGTCTTTTGTCTTCCCGTATTCAATAATCTCTCCTGCGTACATCACCGCCAGAAAGTCGGAAAGACGCTCCGCCAGCCGGAGATCGTGGGTAATGAGCAAAATGCCCACACCTTTTTCCCTCAGTTTCCTAAAAGCGTCCGCCGCCTGCCGGCGGACAAAAGCATCAAGGCCTTTCGTCGGTTCATCAGCAATGAGCCATTCAGGACCGGGCAGCGTCATCATGGCTGTAAGCACTCTTTGCGCCATACCGCCGGACAGGTGAAAAGGATAGGTATCCCACACGCGCTGGGCATCAGCAAGACCGAATTCTTCCAGCTGCCGGATGCCGTCCGCCTTTGTATCGTTCCCGTCCTGATAGAAATGCACTCCTTCCATCATCTGCCCGCCCACTTTCATCATGGGATCCATCGCTGCCACGGGATCCTGGGCAATCCACCCGATCCGTGATCCGCGGACAGAATTCAATTCTTTTTCGGATAAAGAAAGGAGATCCGTGTCTCCAAATAAAATTTTTCCTGAAACCCAGACAGGCTGTTCCAGGAGTCCCATAACCGCCGCGCCGAGGATGGATTTACCGCTCCCTGACTCCCCTACGATTGCCGTGATTTTCCCGCTTTTCAGGATTATATCCGCATCCCGCAGGACTTTCGCGTCCCCCTGCGGCGAAGAGAAAGAAACGGAAAGATTTTTAATTTGAATATCCACTTCTATCCCCTCCTTTCTTCCGGTGATTTTCTGATCTGCAGATTATCCCGCAAAGCGTCTCCCAGTAGATTAATCGACAGACAGAACAGGGTGATTCCCATACCCGGAGCCAGTATCATCACAGGATAGGAGCGGAAATAGGTCCGCGCGTCGCTGATCATGACGCCCCAGTCCGCTGTCGGCGGAGAAACACCGAGTCCCAGATAGGATAAGGCAGATGCCGACAAAAGAGAAGTTCCCGTCCTCAGGGTGAAGAGAACGATCAAGACAGGCAGTAAATTGGGAAATACATACTTCCGCAGGATATACCAATGGCCGGCGCCGATACTCCGTATCCCTTCCATGTACGTTTCCCCTTTGATGCGGAGCACTTCATTACGGACGATACGGGAAAACCCCGTCCATGACGTCAGTGTCAAAGCAATGATAATGCGCAAATCATTTTCAGGCAGAATGGCTGCAATGGCAATCATAAGGCTTGTCCCCGGAAGCCCCTGGAAGAGCGCCACAAGGCATTGTACGGATTTATCCGCCAATCCCCCGAAGTACCCCGACACCATGCCCAGAGATAATCCGAGCGCCATCGTACAGAATGCGGAACAGAATGCAAAGGCCACGGAAGACCGGGCGCCATAAATGACCCGTGAAAGAATATCTCTTCCCAGAGCGTCCGTTCCAAACCAATGGGCCGCAGAGCTGTGCTCCAGTATTTCCTCAGGCGATACGGCTGACGGGTCATATGGCGCAAGAAGCGGCGCAAAAACGGCACAGAGGATAACGGCGGACGCGATAAAAATGGCCGCTGTGTAAAGGAGCCTGACAGCACTCTTGCTCTCTTTCATAGGGCACCCCCCTTCCGCACTGACGGATTCAGCATGCCGCACAGGATATCCACGAGGTAATTAAATGTAAGGAAGACTGTGCCGCTTACAATGACATACCCCTGGATAACGGGATAGTCACGCCCCCATATGGCGGCCAGCACGTAACTGCCCAGTCCGGGAATGGAAAACATATCCTCAATGATGACGGATCCTCCCAAGATAGCGCCGAAGAAAGTGCCCAGCATCGTAATGACGGGGACAAGAGCATTGGGCAGTACGTGTCTTTTCATGATAAAAGGCATGGGCAGCCCTTTCGCCCGTTCTGTCGTGATGAATTCCTTTCCTGCCACCTCCGTCATGGACGTCTGCTGAAGGCGCATGACAGCCGCCGATGTTCCCGCCGCAAGGACGAAAGAAGGCATGATCATCTGCATCATGCTCCCGTACCCGCCGGAAGGCAGGAGCCTCCACTCTTCAGAAAAAAGGAGCATGCATAAAATGGCCAGGAAGAAAGAAGGGACGGAAATAAAGAAAAGAGCACCTGCGCGAAGGACTATTTCCCCTGCGGTGTCTTTTTTCTCTGCAGCCCAGATTCCGGTGGGTATGCCGGTAACCAGTACCCAGCCGATGGCCCATACCGCGAGATGAAAAGTAATGGGAAACCGACGGAGTATTTCATCCAGTACAGGTTTCTGTGTAAGATAAGACACGCCCAAATCTCCGTGAAGCGCATTCATAAGCCACCGCCCATACTGGATCCATACCGGCTGATCCAGTCCCATAGCATGGCGCAGCGCATCCAGTTCTTCCGCTGTCGGTTCCGACGTGCCGTCCATGGTAAGCAGCGCCAGCGCGGGGTCGCCCGGAGACAAAACGCCTAAAAGAAAAGCAACCAGCGTAAGTCCTATGAGGAAAGGGATCAGCATGCAAAAGCGGCGGAGTGCATAGAGAATCAATTCTTTCATTCTTTCCCTGCTCCTTTCCGCCAATAGACTTTATCCAATGTAATTCCATAAACGGCTGCCTTGTAGCCGCCAAGCTCATGGCTGCAGACCGCTATATTTTGATCTTCCAAAAGAGGAACTACTGCCGGATCAGCCAGAAGCTCATCAAGTATTTCCGTATAGACAGTCCGCCGCTCATCCAAATCATAGACCGTCTTTAATGCTTCAAAACAGGCATCCACTTTCGGATTGTTGTAACTGATGCAGCTTGCTTTATTCGTAGCGCCCTTTGAATCGAAATATTCAAAAAGGAGCGATGTGGGATCCAGGTTGCCGAGCCCCCGCGTGCCGATAGACAGATCGTAGTCCCCTTTAGCCATCATTTTCCGTAAAGTCATCCCATCCACCATGACAATCTCTGCATCCAGCCCCAAAGGTTTCAGCTCCGCCTGGATAAATTCGGAAATCGTCTTGTAAGGATACCGCGCCATTCCGTACTGGGGCAGAAGGAATTTGACCGTCTGTCTTTTATCCCCCAGCACCTCTTTTGCCAATTCCTTTGCTTTTACGGGATCAAAGACAGGCTTCTCCACACGGCCGAAAGGATTGGTGCTGTTCAGAAAACTCATGGTAGGCGTACCGAATCCGCGGAAATAGTATTTCACGATTTTTTCCCGATCCACCGCCAGGTTGACTGCTTTTCTCATGCGCACATCGCTGAAGGGAAAACGTCCTCCATTCAAAGTGAGGTAATGGGAAATCGTGGAATGGGCGGCGTTCACGGTAAAACGCCCGTCACGCTCCAATTCTTCTGCCATAATAGGCGCAAGTCCGCCCAGATCCAAAACGCCCTGTATTTCCCCCGACTTCATCGCCGAGTACCGGGCATCAGACGACGTGATGGTCCGAATTCTGATTTGTTTTGCTTTTGCCTTTTCTCCGTGGTACCCGTCAAAACGCTCAATCACAGCGTAGGCGTCGGGCACCCGCTCCTTGATCATAAAGGGGCCCGTCCCTTTTGCCATACCCGTCCAGTCCCCTGTGGCGGAATCAAAACACCGGGGGCTGAACATGGCGCTTCCCCAGCCCGCCATGCGGTAAATGAGCATGGGTACCGGCTTTTCAAAATACAGATGAAGCGTGTTTTCATTATCCGCTTCCGCCCGGAGAAGTCCGGGATAAATACGGTCTGCCAAAAAGCCGTAAAATGTAGACGGACGGTATCCCATATTCCGGTAACGGCGGAAATTTTCTATGGCCGCCGCAGCATTGAACAGCTCGCCGTCATGAAAACGGACACCTTCTTTTAAATGAAATATCCATTCCGTCTTATCCGCATTGCTTTCCCAGCTCTCCGCAAGAACAGGCATTTCATGGCCGTCATCGGAAATGCCCACGAGAGGTTCCCATGTTTTCAATATAATGGTGGCATAGTACGGATCTTTTTCCCCCTGTACCAGATCGCGCGCCGCGGCAAGGACGATTTCCCGCTCCCCCGTTTCCGTTTTATGTCCGCATCCCGTACATATACTTGTCAGAAATAAGAAAATCAATCCGCACAGAAAGAGCCCTATCTTTCTCAAAGCCGCCCTCCTTCCTCAATCCAAAACTCTTCTGCAGATAAAGAAAAGGGGCCGCTGCCTGCCCCTTTGCTTTATCATTTCTTAAAAATGCAGCTTCGCCGTAAAGCTGAATGTACGCGGCAGGGAGAGATATACCTGGTTGCCTCTGGATACCTGCCAGTAGTCTTTATCAAAAACATTATTTACCATCAGGGACAATTCCGCAGGGATTTTCCCAAAATGTGTTTTATGGGTCACACCCAGATCGAAAATGGTGTATCCCGGTGCCCAGATTTTTTCATTCATGACCGGAGTTTTGCCCGTATAGATTGCGCGTCCCAGGATGCTCCACGCTTCATTCGGATTGTATTCCAGTCCGAGGACGGCAGTCCATTCGGAAGTTCCGTTGACACGGATTCCGTCAAGCGCTCCTTTAGTCGTCTTTTCCTGTTTCGCCGATATATGGGAGAAGCCGCCCAAAATATTCCACTTGTCGGCCAGTCTGCCGTTGATGGAAAATTCCAGGCCTTTATGGCGGGCCTGCCCGTCTTTCGACTGGAAAGGTTTTACATAGCCGTCTTTGTAGACGCTGATCAGATTGTCCTGCTTGATGTCATAGTAGGCCAGGGTGTAAAGTAAATTATTTCTTTTGTATTTGACACCAATTTCATTCTGCTTCGTCTTCAAAGGCGGAAGAATATCGCCGAAATTTTCAAAAGTCGTATTTACGCCGCTGCCTGCGTCGAAGTTTTCCGAATGGCTGGCATAAACGGACATATGGCTGTTGGGCCGGTAAATGATACCGTACGTCGGACTCGTGTCATCGGTCTTTATGCGTTCAATATAGTCCAGCGTATTATCGCTTTTCCATTTATAGCCTCTTGATTCCGCTTCATGCTTGTGGATGCCGAGGATGATATCCCACTTGTTGTAAGTCATGTAATCAACAAGAGAATAACTCTTCACTCTTGTTTTATTATTCCAGCGGGTATCAAATTTCGTAGGCGCCGCCAGTGTCTGATGGATGCCCGTGTACAAATCCCCGGTACCGATCTTAAGAAGCGATCCGTTATTATACGCGCTCTTTCTGTTTCTCCATGCCTGATTGTAAGAAAGCGTGATATCATGCTTCACGGCACCAGTATTATAGTGCGCTGTGGTACCTACCTGCCAGTAATAATATTCCTGCGGCGTGGAACCCGGTTTTGCTTTTACGTCAAGCGTGCCGTCATTGTGGAGTGTATATCCGCTGCCTCCGTTCGCCATGACATTTTTATCCAGATCGTTCCTCTGCATGCCGAAGTTGAAAAAGCCGTCCCAATGGTCATTGAACTTCTGATCATGGTTGTAAACAGCAAGCCAGCCGTGGGTCGCTTTTATCATCCCGTCAAACCCGTAGTCATTCTTCCCCGAAGGAACGGCAGGCAGCTTCTTAATATCGCTGCTCAGGATAAACCACCGAAGACCGCGCTGGATATCCATATTTCTGTATCCGATAAATAAATTGTCTTTTGATTTTTCCGTAGTCCGGTCGATATTGGCAAAAATGCCCTGTCCGTTAATCTTCGTGCCTTTGACGGATGTACGGCCATTGAGGTTTTCCGTCATAATACGGACACCCCATTCCTTCTTATCGCCAAAACGCTGTCCCCAGTCAAGATATTCGCCAAAAAGCCCGCGGCCGGAAATCGTCTGGGTATAGTCAAAAACACCCTTATCGGGAGCGACTTTTGATTTCACACTGACGATACCGCCGGGATTCGTCGTTTCATACTGGACGCCGGTACCGTAAATTCCTACATTCGGTCCGGAAATCAATTCCAAAGATTCAATAGGATAGAGCGGCGTATTAAACTGGGTGAACACGCCAGGAACGTTATTCACATAAAAGTTGGTTCCGTTTGTACGGAATCCGCGGAAAAAGAAATCACCATGAAGGATAGATCCGGACTGGCGTACAGACGGCGAGTTTGCCAGAAGCGCATCCATCGGCTTATCAGGCCCCGTAAAGGTGTCCATCGACTTTTCCGTGAAATGCATCTGGGAAAAAGGAATATCCATTGTATCCTTCCCTGCCAGAAAACTTGTCTGGGATTTCGTGTAAACAAAATTGCCCGGCAAAACATCACGCTCTTCATCACGGTTCCCGATAACAACCACCTCATCAAGAACGTAAGCGGCATCCGCCGCGCCCGCCATGCAGATGCCTATGACCGCTCCAACCGCACCCATGACGGCAGCAGCCAATAATTTCTTTCTCATAAGATTCAAAACCATCCTCTCTTCAAAACAAATACAATCACAAAAATAATTTACGGAGCCGCTTTCACAAAAACCGTCAATGCAGGCCTCTGTACGGAAAATGAAGTCTTCCATAAAATGGGTTCACATCCCATAATTAAATTATTTTAAACAAATTATATCATTAAATAATATTTATTGTACTTTTATTTTAAAGTTTCATATTATATTCTTTTTTTATAACTTAACCTAAGCGCATTCTGTTCTAAGAAGTTTACTGCTTCCTCTTTTGCATCCGCCGGTTTATCTGAACATTCTTCCGTATCCGCCGCGCCGGTACCGGCAGCAAAAAAGAACGACATGTCCTGTACCACATTCCAAAAATCAGATTAAAATCTGACAACCGGACACCGGTACAGCGCCGTTCTTCTTTTATGTTTATATTATTCGGTTTCTGTTTTCATTACAGCTGAGGCGAGGTCCTGCTTCGTCCCAGATCCGCCGTCATGACCAGATCCTCTTTCGGATCCCTGCCGCCGGTGGTGAGGTAGCCGCCCACCATGATGCCGTTAAGGCCGCCGGAAAGCGCGTGGGCCTGCAGGCTTCTCAGATTGACTTCACGACCGCCTGCCGTACGGATGAGGGCTTTCGGAAGAACAAAGCGGAACATGGCAAAAGTGCGGAGGATTTCCAAAGCGGACGGACGTTTATTATCATAAAAAGGCGTCCCTTTTACAGGATTCAAGATATTCAGCGGTACGGAATCAATGTGCATTTCTTTCAGCTTAAACGCCATTTCCACGCGCTGGTCCAAAGATTCGCCAAGCCCGATAATGCCTCCGGAGCAGACACGGATCCCTGCCTTCTGCGCCGTGCTGATGATATCTTCCTTGTCTTCCATGGTATGGGTTGTGCAGATTTCCGGAAAATAGGACGGAGACGTTTCGATATTGCAATGAATACGGGTAATGCCCGCTTCCTTCAGCCGGAGCGCCTGCTCGGAAGAAATAAGCCCCAAGGAGCAGCAGACTTCGATACCTACTTCCTTACGAATACGCTTCACAATCGCAATAATTTCTTCAAACTCATTGGGATTGTCCTGATTACGGCCGCTGGTAACAATGGAGAACCGGACAGCGCCTGCCGCTTTTGCTTTCTTTGCCGCTTCGATAATCTGTTCTTCCGGCAGCAGGCGGTATACCTTGGCACCTGTCCTGTACCAGCCGGACTGGGCGCAAAACTTGCAGTCCTCCTGGCAGTGCCCGCTTCTCGCATTGATGATGGCGCAGAAATCCACAGAGCTGCCACCGAATTTTTGACGGATTTTATCCGCCATGGCAAGAAGCAGCATGGTGTCTTCATCATTTGTACGAATGAGCCTCCCCGCCTCTTCCGGCGTGATCTGTCCGCCATCCATGACCTTTTCCGCCAAGCGGATAATTTCCTGACAAGCACTTTCCATAATAGAACCCCTCTTTTCACGGAATCAGTCCGTTTCCTTTATTGTTATCTCGGATTCAAGTATAAAATAAACAATTTCTTCTGTCAATTGTTTTTGCGTTATAAGTTTACAATATGTTTTCGATATTCATTTCCGGAAATCCACACACAAACAGCCCGATTTTCACCGGGCTGTTTTATCGATTACCATTCCCACCGGTTCCCGTATTCTCTTTTTGCCAGTTCCGTATATGTCCTGACGAAATCTGTCTTTGCCTCCGTGTATCTGTCCCTGTCATGAGGATACCGTTTCCATAAAAGCAGCTTCAATGTTTCATACTCCTTCGCAACAACAGGATGCATCTGCAGATAAGAAAGGAAGTACAATTCATCATGATCGCAGGGCAGCCGGATATGCAGATGATATACCTTCTCCGCAAAGCCCTTTTCCGTATAGCCTTTATTCATGGAAATGCGGTTCTTTGAAGTGTTCATGCAGAGCCAGCCGTTATTTTTCAAAATTTCCCATACCTCTGCCATTCTTTTTTTATCCGGTACTTCTAACAGGATATCTATGATATTTTTGGCCCAGATACCGGAAACAGCCGTACTTCCGATATGGCTGACGCGCTTTACCCGCCCTGCGCCCAGCAGAACTTCCAAACGACCTTTTTCTTCCCTGTACCAACCTGCCCATTCTTTTTTATGCGGCACAAGAAATATGGGAAACAGCTGCCACAATTCTTCCAAACTCCTGTCTTCCAGTCTTTTCCCCATATATTCCTCCCTCCATTTTCCTCCAGCTTATTATAAACAGCCATGAAACGCAAACTGTTTACGGGCACATAAAAACAGGCCACGATAATGGGGGATTATCATGACCTGTTCCAAAGATGGACGGTACCGGGGAAGTACCGCCCGGAGAGAAAGCATGAATAAACTTTTCAGTATTCCAGGAATATCTTATACATCATCTTCAGTCAATCTGGATACGATGGGGTGCTTTTTCAATTTCCTGCGGGAGTTTCGGCAGTGTAATCGTCAGAATCCCGTCTTTCAAGCCTGCCTTGATGCCGTCTTCTTTGATCCCTTTCACATTGAACTGGCGGCGGAAGACAGAGCTGGAACGTTCACGGCGGATGTAATGACGGTCATCATCTTTTTCCTCCGTCTGTTCCTCTTTCTGAGCGGACAGGGACAAAATTCCGTTTTCATAAGAAATACGGATCTGATCCTTGGTAAACCCGGGCATATCACAGGTAATTTCATAGAAATCTTTTTTATCCTCAATATCCACCTTGGGTACAGACACATAGTCTTTGTATGCAGCCGGAGCATCACTGAAGAAATGATCCAGCGCCGTATCACCGAAAAAACCATCAAAAGGAAGTAAACCACGCATAATCAAAACCTCTTTTCTTTAAAATATTTATAACATATCTCAGGAGTCCATCTTTTCTTCCTGACAACTGTATTATATCATATTTAGCACTCATGTCAATAGAGTGCTAATAAATATTTTGACTTTTTGATTATTTTTTTATCATGGATATTTTCCCCTGCTTATTCCATAATAAAAGAAATGAAATTCACCATGAAGGAGGCTCGCCATGAAGGAGAAGACAATGGAAACAATGACGGTGGAAGAGCGGGCGGCACATATTATAGACATGTTCCACCGCATAACGGTCCATCACACTCTCTGGTTCCGTGAAGCAGAGCACCAGCTCGGTTTTGAAAAGGCGCTCAATGTCATGGACTATGCCTGGAAGCAGACACGAAAGGCGGCAGTTCGTCGTTTGGCGGCGCAATTTCATTTCCCTGAAAAAGAGGGCTGTCCCGCTTTCCTCACCAGGCTTCCTAAAGAAGATCAGCTTTCTCTTCTGGACACCATCGCAAAAAGCTGGCTTGCCCAGGACGGCTTCTGGTTTCAGGGAGTGGAGTTTTCCTATGGCATCAATGATGCGAAACGGTGCAATGATTCTACATGGGCCCGGTTCTCTCCCTTTGAAGCGCACTCCATTAAAAAACTTCTTGGCATGGAAGAGCATCCCGGGCTGGAAGGATTGGCGCAGGCTTTAAACTTCCGTATGTACAGCCGTCTGAACAGACAGTCCTCCCGCTTTGAAGACGGTTCTCTCATCTTCACAATGGATAACTGCCGTGTCCAATCGGCACGGATGCGGAAAAATTTACCCGACTATCCCTGCAAAAGCGCCGGTCTTGTAGAATACGCCCGCTTTGCCGAAGGTATAGACGACCGCATTCAGACAGAATGTATAGGCTGTCCTCCGGACGCCCACCCGGAAAGCTGGTTCTGTGCCTGGAAATTCACACTCAAATGAAATCGACTCCTTCATATCTTTCGCTGCGGCAATGACCAAAACTTTTCCATGGATTTCTCTAAACAAAAAGACCTCCGTCAAAAGAGGTCATTTTATATTGTCCCGTTACTTTCCTGTCATACAGGAAAGCGTCAGCATGCTTAACTTATAAATTTCCACTGCTGACCGCCGACTTGCCTTTCTTATTCTCCCATCTCCGTAAGGACTTTAGCGCATCTTGCGCAGACGTGTTCATGTTTCGGATCGGCGTTTACATCAGGAGTGCGTTTCCAGCAGCGTTCACACTTTTCAAGAGTGCAGACAGCAATGGAAACTTTCACCGTTCCGTCTTCAGAAGCAACGGCATTCACAGGAGCGGCAGACAAATCGCCGGAAATCTTCGCCTGGGAAACGAGGCAGAAATCCGCCAGTTCTTTTTCCATGGCTTTCAGTGTTTCCAAATGTTCACCATCTGCGTAAATAGTAATTTCCGCGTCCAGCGGGTGGCCGATGACTTTCGCCTGGCGGGCTTCTTCCAGCGCTTTTGTCACAACGCTGCGGAGAGCAAGGCGCTTCTTCCACTTTTCTTCCAATGCTTTATCCAGGTATCTGTCGTTTTCCGCCGGCATATCCGCCATATGGACAGACCATTCTCTTTCTTCCCGATTCGGGAGTGCCTGCCATACTTCTTCGGCAGTAAAGCAAATAACGGGGGCTACCAGCCTTACGAGAGAGGTAAGGATTTCATACATGGCAGTCTGCGCGCTTCTTCTCAGGAGGGAATCATCTTTTTCCGTATAGAGACGGTCTTTCAGTATATCCAGGTAGATGGATGACAGATCCACAGTGCAGAAATTATGGACAGCATGGTACATGACATGGAATTCATAATCCTCATAGGCTTTAAGAACGGTACGCTTTACCTGTTCCAGACGAAGCAGCGCCCAGCGGTCCAATTCTTCCATATCCCCATAAGCTACGCTGTCGGTCTTCGGATCGAAATCATAAAGATTCCCCAGAAGGTAGCGGAACGTATTTCTGATCTTTCTGTATACATCGCTCATGGATTTCACAATCTTATCGGAAAGGCGGACGTCTCCCTGATAATCGACGGAAGAAATCCACAAACGCATCACATCAGCGCCGTACTTATCAATAATGTCCTGGGGTGCGACTACATTTCCTACCGATTTGGACATTTTCCGTCCCTCTCCGTCCATGGTAAAACCATGGGTCAGAACAGCCTTATACGGCGCGCAGCCATTGACTGCCACACTGGTCAGAAGAGAGCTGTGGAACCAGCCGCGGTGCTGGTCGGAACCTTCCAGATACAAATCGCAGGGATACGCCGCGCCGGTATCTTTCCACACCGGATGAGGGTCTTTCAAAACACCATTCCAGGTGGAGCCGGAATCAAACCATACGTCCATGATGTCTTTTTCCTGGTGGAAACGGCTGCCGCCGCAGTGGGGGCATTTGAAATCCTTCGGCAGAAGTTCTTCCGCCGGATGCGCCCACCATGCGTCGGTGCCCTCTTTTTCCACGATTTCTTTCACGCTTTCAATCGTTTCGGGCGTGATCACATAGCTGCCGCAGCCGTCGCAGTAGAAAGCTGGAATCGGAACACCCCAGGAACGCTGGCGGGAAATACACCAGTCCTGGCGGTCACGAATCATATTATACAGGCGGTCATGTCCCCAGGAAGGAATGAACCGTGTCTCGTCGACCGCTTTCAATGTATCTTCGCGGAAATCATTGATGGAAGCAAACCACTGCTCTGTCGCACGGTAAATGACGGGATTCTTGCAGCGCCAGCAATGGGCATACTGGTGGTGAAGGGACTTTTTGCCAAGAAGCATGCCTTCGTGGGCAAGCACAGAAATACTCGGCCCTTCCGCTTCCCATACAGTCTTTCCTTCCAGAAAGGATCCGGCTTCTGCCGTCATACGGCCTTTATTATCCACAGGACAGATGACTTCCTGCTTCAGTTTTCCTTCATTTTCATATTTCTTATATACTTCAAAGTCATCCACGCCGTGGCCCGGGGCAGTATGTACACAGCCTGTACCGGCATCCAGCGTGACATGGTTGCCCTCAAGAACATACACGGTTCGGTTATAAGATGCCCAGGGGTGCATAAATTCGGCCAGCTCCCATTCAGCGCCTGTCATTTCGCGGCCGGCAAACTCGTAATTTTCAATCTTGCAGTCCGCCAAAGCTGCCGGTGCCAGCTCCTTATTCATCAGGTAGTACTCGTCGGCATCCAGATTATGCACCCATACATAGGTAAACTTCGGGTTGACGGAAATATACTGGTTGGCAGGAATGGTCCAAGGCGTGGTTGTCCAGATGACGGCAAAAAGCTTGGATTGATCTACGCCCTCTGGTCCGAGTCCCTTGATATTTTTCGCAGGGAACTTTACATAAATAGACGGGGACTTGCGGTCCTTATACTCGATTTCCGCTTCCGCCAGCGCCGTTTCACAGTGGGGACACCAGTAAACGGCTTTCTTTCCTTTATAGATGTATCCTTTTCTTGCCATTTCGCCAAAAACTTCTATTTCCTTGGCTTCCAGATGCGGATCAAAAGTAACGTAACAGTTATCAAAATCGCCGATAACGCCCATGCGGATAAAATCGGTTTTCTGGATTTCAATCCACTTTTTCGCGTATTCCAGACATTTGCGGCGCAGTTCAAGAACGGACATATTCGCCCGATCTTCTCCCGAATCTTTCAGTACGGCATATTCAATCGGAAGGCCGTGGGTATCCCAGCCGGGAATATAATTTGCCATGTACCCCGCCATGTACTTGTAGCGGACAATAATATCCTTCAGTGTCTTATTCAGGGCGTGGCCGATGTGGATCTTGCCGTTCGCATAAGGAGGTCCGTCATGGAGCACGAAGCGGGGGGCGCCTTCTTTCTTTCTTTTCTCTATTCTCTTGTTGTATAAATCCTTATCTTGCCAAAATTCCACAAACTGCGGTTCTTTCTGCGGAAGATTTCCGCGCATGGGGAATTCTGTCTGCGGCAGGCGCAGCGTTTTGCTGTAATCCATTCCATTTCCTCCTGTATGGTGTAAATAAAAAAATCCCGCCCGAAAAGGGGCGAGAATATCTCCCGTGGTACCACCCTAATGACCCGAAGGCCACTCGGCACAGTTAACGGTGTCCCGTCAGGGCATTTCCTCCCTGAAGCTCAGAAGTGATCCGTCCGCGACGCCCGCCCCTTCTTTCACCGGCCGAAGGCTCTCTCTGCCGGGCGCTTACGCAAACCGTCTTCATCACAGCTCTTAGTATCTTTTGTATTGTACAGATAATCATGAATATAGTCAAGTCCGCCCGAACTATTTCCAAAGGAAAAAAGCGAAAGCTGCCTGCAAAAGAAAGAGGATGGGCACGCCGAATTGAAATACGGCATGGCGTGTCTTATGGCGAAAAAAACGCATAGCAAGAAACGCGCCTGCCGATCCGCCCGCAGCAGCGATAAGCAGGAGCGTCCTTTCCCTTATCCGCCGCCGTCCATACACCGCTTTCCATTTGTCAAGGCCGTACAGGAAAAAGGCGGCGGCATTTACGGCAAGAAGTCCTCCAAAAAGCAATTCACCTGCTGACATAACTCTTCCTTCATAACCTCTCCGCCGCTTTGACTCCCATGAGGAGCGCCTTATCGCGGCTTTCTTTTCCCCACGCCCGCTGTTCGTGAGATAAATCGTGAAGTGTATCGGCAGTAAAAAGGATCTGGGGAAATGTCTTTTCCCTGTACGCCGTCGATTTATCATACTCCGATAAAATGTTTTCCATTCCCCTCTCCTTCTTACAAGGCGCTCATTCCCCGTTTTTCCAAAAACTTCCTTTCCCTCCAGTCCGCAATCGTAAAGACCGCAAGAGCTGACCAGATAAAAGAAAAAGCAGACACCTGTGCACGGGTAAAGGGTTCGCCGAAAAGGAATATCCCCAGAAGCAAAGTGATGGACGGAGAAATATACTGGCAGAACCCGAGAACGTTCAGCGGCAGATCATTCGCCCCTATGGAAAAGAGCACGAGAGGCGTCGCCGTCACAGCGCCTGCACCGATAAGAAACACTGCTGTCCGCAGGTCATCGACAGTGAAATGTCCCATACCGTCATTCCCAAGAGAAAGTACATAAGCAAGAGCAAAAGGAAGAACAAAAAATGTTTCCAGTGTAATGCTGTAAAAAGCATCCAGATTCAATTTCTTTTTCACCGCGCCGTAGAGGGCAAATGTTGATGCAAGACCGACAGCAATCAGCGGGAACCTGCCCAACTCCCAGGTCATCACGCCGATCCCCGCAGCGGCAACAGCAATAGAAAACCATTTCATTTTTGACAGCCGCTCATGAAAACATACAACACCAAGAAGAACGCTCACAAGGGGATTCATGTAATACCCCACACTGGTATCCACCACATGGCGGTTCGTCACCGCCCAGATGAAGATGCACCAGTTTGCCGTAATAAGAAAAGATGCCAGTGCAAGGAGAGCGCCCCGGCTTTTATCCGCCCAAAGATGCTTACATTCCTCCCAAAACGACACCATCCGTCCCATGAAAGAGAGAATCATGAGCATGAAGAAGAAAGACCAGATAATGCGGTGCGATAATATTTCATAAGCAGAAACGGCAGAAAGCTGCTTCCAGTAAACCGGCAGAAGCCCCCACAGCAGGTACGAGCCTACAGCCGCTGTTAGCCCCAGGTTTCTTTTTTTCATTGATGTACTTCCTTTTATTTATAATAAGTCATTCTATCACAAAAGAAAGGAAAAAAAGAAGAAGCGCCCCTGCCGGAAAACGCTCCTTACCATATCAGCCCGTTATTTTTCCTTTGCCGCCTCTTTCACCGCGTCAAAAACATCCATAAAAGGCACTTTATTTTTCTTCGCCAGTTTTTTCACGGCATCGTATTCAGGATAGGCCCGCGTCATCTTTCCCAGAGACACCTGCTTCACAGATGCTTTGCCGTAAACCGTTTCCACTTCTTTTGCTTCTCTATCTAAGACAGAGCGTCCGAGAGGATATTCGCGGATACCGATCGTCGTGGTTTCCGTGAAAATAATTTGTTCCAGCTCCTCCGCTTTGTCTTCCCCGCAGATCACTGTCAGTTCCCAGGCCGGACGATTCTTTTTCATGAAAACGGGAGCATAGTGGACATCTTTCGCTCCTGCCTTGAACAATTTCTTCATGACATACCCCAAAACCTCGCCGGAGCAGTCATCAATATCCGTTTCCAGTTTCACAACTTTATCACGGCCTTCATTCTCCCCCTGGATCAGGAATGCCCGGAGAATACCGCTTCGATCCGTGTATATCCGTTTTCCCGCGCCAAGGCCTGCTTTCTTGATGACAAAAGACCGCGGCAGCTGATGGTTTGTGGAAATGGCCGCCGCAATGGCCGCGCCGGTAGGCGTCACATACTCCCCTTTCGCCCCGGTGAGCTCCATGGGGATTTTATAAGCGGAAACAATATTCACTGTCGCCGGCACGGGCACGGGCATGACTCCATGCCGGCACCGAACTGTCCCTGTCCCTTCCGTAAGTTTAGGGACAATCACCTCTTTGATATGGAGGCTGTCAAAAGTAACGGCAGCCACCACATCCACAATGGAATCAAGCGCTCCCACCTCATGAAAATGAACTTCGTCAAGGGGCAAGCCATGGGCTTTCGCTTCCGCTTCGCCGATAATCCGGAATATTTTACGGGCCAGCGCTTTTGCTGTTTCCGTCATATCACAGGCATCGATCATCGGAAGAATTTCCGCAAGCCCCCGATGGGTATGATGATGATCTTTTCCCTGACGGCAGCAGTGATGTGCCTCCCCGTCATGCCCTTCCTCATGGCAATGGCAGTGATGTTCTTCTCTGTCCGGTTCTTCATGACAAGAGCATCCCGATACTGCCGCCGGGGCCAGACTTCCGTAAAGGTAGTCCATGTCATGATCATGGTTCTCACAGTCATCATCAAGCCGGACACGGAAATCACAGCAATCGATGCCCGATTTCTTTACTCTGCCTATCTCTACGAAAAAACCGTCCGCCGGGATAGAGTCCAGCGCTTTTTGAAGAGTGTCCGGATCCGCCCCCAAGTCGATCATTGCCGCTACGAACATATCCCCGCTGATCCCGGATCCGCAGTCCAGGTATAATTTTTTATCCATTGCTTTTACCCCTTTCCGCCAGCCTGTTGATCTGTGTCGCTACATACCCCGCGCCGAAGCCGTTATCTATATTTACCGTCACAATACCGTTCGCGCAGGAATTGATCATCGTCAAAAGAGCCGACAGCCCGTGAAAGCTCGCGCCATACCCCACGGACGTGGGCACGGCAATGACGGGATTGGCCACAAGACCGCCGATCACCGACGCAAGAGCGCCTTCCATACCTGCCACGGCAATGACGCAGTTGGCTTCCCGCACTTTCTTTTCACAGGATAAAAGGCGGTGGATGCCGCTGACACCCACATCATAAATACGTTCCACACGGCTGCCGAAATATTCCGCCGTCTGCGCCGCTTCTTCTGCCACGGGAATATCCGCCGTTCCTCCCGTGCAGACCGCGACTAAGCCTGTATGCTCCTTATCCTTCTTTTCCAGTTTCAGGATACGGGAAACAGGATCATAAGAAATATCCGGCAGTACGGCGCGGACGATTTCATATTGATGGGCATCGGCACGCGTACCGAACACCTCTCCTTCCGCTTCATATAACTTTCGGAATATCTCCGGCAGAAATTCATCCGATTTCCCCTGGCAGTAAATGACCTCGGCAAATCCGGAACGTCGTTTCCTGTCCGTATCCAGTTTGGCATATCCCATTTCTTTATAGGCGCGGACTCCGGAATGACTGCGCAGATACTTTTCCGCCGCGTCAATTTCCAACTTCCCGCCCCTGACCTTTTCCAAAAGTTCTCTGATATCCATGCTACACCTGCCCTATATCCATGGACCCCGAGCGGAACCCCTCCAGATCCATCGTTATATACATAAACCCCAGTTCTTTAAACCGCGCGGCCACGATCTTTCTTTTTTCCACAAGCAGGGGAAATTCCTGCGGACGGATTTCAATACGCGCCATCCGGTCATGGCTGCGGACACGGAATTGGGTAAATCCCATTTCAAAAAGAAACTGCTCCGCCATTTCTACACGGCGCAGCTTTTTCCCGGTGATCGGTTCGCCATAAGGAAACCGTGTCGCCAGGCAGGAAAAAGACGGCTTGTTCCATGTAGGAAGATCTTCCTTTTTCGAAAGCGCCCGTATTTCCTCCTTTGTCAGCTCCGCCTCTCTTAAGGGACTCACCACGCCCAGTTCCGCCAGCGCCTTCAATCCGGGCCGGTAACCGCCCATGTCACTGAAATTCGTGCCGTCCGCCACACAGGAAATATGATTCTTCTTCGCCAGCTCTTTCAAAAAAGAAAAGAGAAAATACTTGCAGTGGTAGCACCTGTCCCTTTCATTTTCCGCAAAGCCCTTAATCAGGAATTGGTCCTGTTCGACAATCATCTGCCGTATATGTTCCCGTTTGCAGAATTCTTTGGCGTCCTTCCATTCGCGGAAAGGAAAGGAATTCAATTTCATTGTTACCGCGACAGCTTTCTTCCCAAGAACTGCATGGGCCTCATGGAGCAGAAAAGCGGAATCCACGCCGCCGGAAAAAGCGACCGCCACAGTTCCCATTTCTTTCAAACGAAATCGCAGATCCTCCTGCTTTTTCAGTAGTTCGCTTTCCACGGCAGTCTCCTTTCCCCTTCTTATTTAAATAAATTATACCATTCCGCCAAACAGGCTTTGCATGATTTTTCTTTTCTTTCTCAAGAAAACCCTTTCTAATTTATATTTGTACTTGCAGTCATATCGCTGTATAATAGATTATTAGTATAATAAGTAATTCTTGAAAGGACTCTATATTGAAAAGAAATCAGTATACCCTCGGAAAACCGATTTCCTTTAAGGGAAACGGACTCCATTCCGGAATTCCCGTAACAATCACGATGCGTCCCGCTCCGGCGGGCAGCGGCATCATCTTCCGGCGTATCGATCTTACCGGTGCCCCTGAAGTGCCTGCAAAGAGTGAATTTGTGACAAATACACTCCGTGCAACGACGCTGGAACGGGGAGACGCGAAAGTTTTCACCGTGGAGCATATCCTTTCTGCGCTCTTTGCGCTCCGTATCGACAACTGCATTCTTGAGATGGACTCTCCCGAACCTCCCGTAGCTGACGGTGGCGCTCTTACATTCTCCCAAATGATTTTGGAAGCGGGTATCCTGGAGCTGGAAGAACAGACCGATATCCTTACTCTTGAGACGAGCGTAGCCGTATATGAAGATAATAAATTCATCACTGCGCTCCCTTATGACGGCCTCCGCATTACATTTACATCCATCAATCCCCATCCGCTTTTAGGTACGCAAATGAAAGACTTCACAATCGACAAGGAGACATACATCAGAGAAATCGCCCCTTCCCGTACCATCGGATTTACCTGGGAGCTGGAGGCCATGCGGCAAATGGGGCTCGGCAAAGGCGGTACGTTGGAAAACGCTGTCGTTTATTCTGAAACGGACTGCCTGTCAGAATTGAAATTCCCCGACGAACTTGTCCGCCATAAGATTTTGGATATCCTTGGCGATATTTCCCTTGTGGGCCCGCTCCACGCACATATCATCGCGGTCATGGGCAGCCATAAGCTGAATGCCGCTCTTGCGGCGAAACTGAGAGTATTGAAAAAATAAAAAGAAGTTCATGAACAGGAGAAAATCAATTATGGAATTAAATATTGAAGAAATCATGGAAATCCTCCCCCATCGTTATCCGATGCTGCTGGTAGACAAAATTACCGAACTCGTTCCCATGGATTATGCCGTCGGAGTGAAATCCGTCACTATCAACGAACCGTTTTTTCAGGGGCATTTCCCGGGCCACCCCATCATGCCTGGCGCCCTTATCTGTGAAGCCATGGCACAGGTCGGCGGCGTTGCTCTCCAGTATCCCGAAGAAAATCGGGGCCTCATTCCCATGTTTACAGGCATGGACAAAGTCCGCTTCCGTTCCCCCGTCCGTCCGGGAGACCAGCTTGTAACCAAAGCGGTCATCAAAAAGATCGTAGGGCGCATGGGCAAGGTACACTGTGAATGCTATGTAGGGGAAACCTTCAAAGCATCGGCTGATTTCCTTTTCTACCTCGCTGAACCGGAAAATAAAAAAGAAAAGGACGAGAACAATAAATAATTCATGAATCACAGTAATATAATCCGCAGTATGATTTTCCAGTTAATTCCTGCCATACGCAAGATATAAGGATCTCATACCGGATATTACCGCTTTATCAATTAGAAAGGATGATTTTTATGTCAGGTTGGAGTAAAACCTTTATTTTATTATCCGGTATTTTATATGCCTTTGTCGGTGTATACTGCTTCTTCCAGCCGATAAGCGCTCTGATCGGATTGGCATGGAGCATCGGATTTCTCGTACTGACAAGTGGTATTTTTGGTGTTATAGCCTATATACAGATTCCCAAGGAAGAGCGCGTAATCTGGGGACTTCTGGTGTGCTTGACGGATATTATTTTCGGCATGTTAGTACTTACTTTTAACGGCACCATGATATTATCTGCCCTGCTGCCGCTTTTCTTTGCGGTCACATTCATTATCCGCGGTATTTTTACACTCATCCACAGCCGTGATTTTGATGTATTGATTACACACAAAGTGCTGTTCCGCATCCTCTGCATCATGCAAATCCTGCTTGGTACCGCTCTTCTTGCATTTCCGCAGGCCGCCGCGCTTACGATGGTTTATTTCTTTGGCATAGGCTGTCTCTTTGCCGGTTTTGCCAAGATTTCTCTGTGGAACGATTTGCGTAGTCTATGATACCATTTACCTTCTCTGTCTTTTATATGACACGGCAGAAAAACATAAGAACAGCATTAGGGTAATTTTTTATACTTATATATAGTAGAAATCAGTCGATATTTAAAGAAAAATAAAGAAAAATAAAGAAAAACGCATATATTTCGACAAGACCATTGTTTTATTTAAAAACCGTCTTGCCGATGTATGTATAAAAAGAAATTAAAATCCGGCAGGCAGTATCCGCCTGCTGTTGAAGGGAAACCATGAGAATGGAATTAACAGTTATCAAATCAGCGGAGCCGCAGATTCATGAAACGGCCGTTGTTGATCCTACTGCCAAACTTCATAAAAATGTAATTATCGAACCTTATGCCGTCATCGGTCCCAACTGTGAAATCGGCGAAGGCTCCATAATCGGCTCCCATGCGGTCATTTCGAAAAATGTACGCATGGGGAAAAACAATCATGTGTATCCGAATGCCGTCATCGGCGAAGATCCGCAGGATTTGAAATTTGCCGGCGAATACAGTACGGTCGTCATCGGCAATGACAACAGCTTCCGCGAATTCGTCACCATCCACCGTGCTACGGGAGAAAACTGCGAAACCCGTATCGGCTCGCATAATATGCTTCAGGCATACACCCATGTGGCACACAACTGCAATTTCGGAGACTACATCGTCATGTCCAGCTTTTCCGGAGCAGCCGGCCACGTCACTGTGGAAGACCACGCGGTCATCGGCGGCATGAGCGGTATCCACCAGTTCGTAAAAATCGGCGCCTGTGCCATGGTGGGCGGCATGTCCAAGATCGTACAGGACGTATGCCCATTCGTGATTGTTGACGGCAATCCGGCAAGAGTGGTCGGACTGAACAGCGTAGGACTCGCCAGAAACAATATCACCCCCGAAGTAAGAAGCTGGCTTAAAAAAGCATACCGCACCATTTTCCGTTCCGGCCTGAAGCTGTACGAAGCTATCCATGAAATGGAACAGGACTTCCCGCCGACACCGGAAATTGAGCATCTTCTCCGCTTCCTCCGCAACTGTGAGCGCGGACTTTGCAGAACGAAAGATAAAAGTCAAAAATAAATATAAAAAGGCTTTCCGTTTTTGAGGAAAGTCTTTTTTGATGTACCCAGCCTTTATACATTTTAATTTCCCTACTTTCAGGAAGACATATCCGTTTCCTTTTTACGCCTCCGGCGTCTCCGCACCCGGTTGATATGCCGCTCAAAATCTCCATGACTGATGAGTTCCGCCAGAATGAGCTGATCCAATACAGGAACGGTGCAGGAATAAAACCCCGTCCGCTCCTGAAATCTGGACAGACGGTTTTCAGGAAGTACAAGATACGCCACGCGGACAGAGGGAGCAATTGTTCGTGAGAACGTATTCATATATACCACCGGGCCATGGGGAGAAAGAGAAAAGAGCGTGTCTTCCGCTTTTGACAAAAGAGTGAACTCCGAATCAAAATCATCTTCAATAATCAGACCGGACCGCTCCTCCGCCCAGCGGATATACTCCCGCCGCTTCGAAGCATTTGCCGTAATGCCGCTTGGATAACTGTGGAACGGTGTCACATGAAGCACGCGCGCGCCTGCCCGTTTCAGTTCTTCTGTCAGAATTCCTTTGTCTCCCAGACGGAGAGATTCTGTCCGTATGCCATGGGCGCGGTACACCTGCCGTATCTTCTCATAGCAGGGATCCTCCACCGCTACAAGCCGTTCCCGGCCAAGGGCCTGCACTACAAGACTGTACAGATACTCCGCTCCCGACCCAATACAGATCTGCTGCGGAGAAACGATGATATTCCTGCTTCGCGCCAGGTAGTCGCAAAGTGCATTCCTCAACTCCGCCGTTCCCTGATTGGGAGAGCGGGCCAGCACCTTTTCGCCCCATTTGGAGAGCACTGTCCGTGCCGTTTTCGCATAAACGGAAAAGGGAAATACTTCTTCATCCGTCTCCGAAGAAAGAACAGGCTTCACTTCCTTTCCCCTATACCCCACGGGAAAAGCATCTTCCTCTTTATAAATGATAAAGTAGCCGCTCCGTTCCCGCGGTTCGACATACCCTTCTTCCGCAAGAAGCGCATACGCATGCTCCACGGTGATGACACTCACGCCATACCGCTCCGCCATGGCGCGTTTGGAAGGCAGCTTGCCGCCCCACCGGTAAATCCCGCCGGTAATCGCTTCACGGACACGGGCATAAAGCGCCATATATGCCTTTTCTTTTACACCATTCTCCATTTTACCTCCATCTGGTTATATTTTTATTTTTATTTTTGGTGATTTTCATAATGCCAGTTTATCATTATACTGTTTGTAAGTAAAGCTGTATAAGGAGGCCCTTCATGACAAACACCAATACCCCGCCGGCAGGAAATATTTCCGCCGCCCCCCGCTATAAAGCCAGATGGCTCACGGTATGCGGCTTTTTAATGGCAATGAATACCGTCCTGTCATCTTTCAGCATCCCCGTCCCCGGCGGACACTTTTATCTGAATGATGTCATCATCGTGGCGGCGGCTCTCTCTCTCGACCCGCTGGGCGCGTTCCTGGTCGGCGGTGTAGGCGCATTCCTGGGCGATTTCTTTTTCTACCCTCTCCCCATGTTTGTTTCGCTTGCCACCCACGGACTGGAAGCCGTCGTTATTTCCCTCTTTGCCCGGCGTTACGGAAAGAAAAATCTTCTGCTCACCTTTTTTGGCGTCTTCTTAGGCGCGCTCATCGTGGTTGTCGGTTATTCTCTCGGCAGGGCCTATATATACAGTACCCCGGAATATTCTCTTATCAAACTCCCCTTTGAAATACTCCAGGCAGGCATCGGTGCCATTCTCGGCGCGTTCATCTGGAAAAATAGGAACATGGGAGATATTATCCGGAAAATCATAACCACCCGTAAAACGGGTGGTTTGCTCTGACCCTATAAGGGTCTTC